>OJAG01000157.1_pt1 | contig 57942 bp, 51 predicted proteins | sample 1589021 | NCBI WGS metagenome assembly OJAG01 (sample SAMN03283264) | human gut metagenome | biome: human-associated habitat; material: feces | host: Homo sapiens | place: USA | collected 2013 | reverse complement strand
CCGCGAAGCTCGAAGGGCGCAACATGCTGATGTTCCTTGCCCCCAAGCCCGTTAAGTAACAATTTCAAGGAGGACTATAAAATGCCGAAGCTCAAAACACACAGCGGTGCTAAGAAGCGCCTGAAGATTTCCAAGAAGGGTAAAGTTATCCGTGGCCACGCTTACATGAGCCACCTTCTGAACGGCCATGGCAAGACTGCTAAGTCCAAGCGCCATGCACGCGGCACGACCGTTACGGATAAGACCAGCGTAAAGGCTGTTAAGAAGATGCTCCCCTACGCATAAGCGAACAGGGCAGCTCAAGTTTAAGTAAAGCATAATCGGAGGTTTTTATAAATGGCTAGAGTTAAGGGTGCGCTCGCTACGCGCAAGAGAAGAAAAAAGGTTCTGAAGCTTGCTAAGGGCTATTGGGGTTCCAAGAGCAGACACTTTAAGATGGCTAAGCAGGCTGTCATGAAGTCCGGCAACTATGCTTACATCGGCAGAAAGCAGAAGAAGAGAGATTTCCGCCGTCTGTGGATCTCCAGAATCAACGCGGCTTGCCGTGCTAACGGCACCACCTATTCCGCATTTATGAACGGTCTTAAGAAGGCTGGCATCACGCTCAACAGAAAGATGCTTTCCGAGATCGCCATCGCGGACGAAGCAGCTTTCAAGGCACTTGTCGAGAAGGCAAAGGCTTCTGTATAATTAAGCTATCCGTGCGTCCGGAATTCTTCCGGGCGCACATTTTTTAGGGTGATAGTTGCAAACGTAAGTGTATTTCTTTGTGCAAAATCGCCTTTGCGGAAATTTCCCGTGTGCCGTAAAATACAGTGCACAGGATTTCTGCTTATTATCGGTAAAAAGGAGTGTGTACCGTGCCAATCGAAAAAATCACCAGCCGTAAAAGCAGCGTCGTTAAAAATGCCGCCGCACTTTTGCAGAAAGCGGAAAACAGAAGTGAAGCAGGCCTTTTCATGGCCGAGGGTGCACGCCTTTGCGCCGATGCCGCAAGGAGCCAAACGGAGATTGCCGCGTGCTTCTTTACGGAAAACGCCGCTAAAAAATACAAAGATTATTTAGATCCGGTTTTAAAGCAGACAGAGCACGCATACTGCATAGAGGAGCACATCGCGCCCATGCTGTCCGATACAAAGAACCCGCAAGGCATTTTCTGCGTGTGTCGCATGCCGAAGCGCCGTGCGGACGGCCTGCCTGTTTTCGCAGAGTCGGATACACGCCCGTGCCGTCATGTGCTTGTTATGGAAAATATTCAGGACCCGTCCAACATGGGTAACGTGCTGCGCACAGCGGAAGCGCTCGGTGTGCGGCATTTGGCGCTTGTGGGTGCCTGCTGCGACGTATACGCTCCGAAAGTGCTGCGCGGCAGCATGGGCGCGGTGTTCCGCCTCGGCATCCGCCGTTTTGAGACGGCAGAGGATTGCCTGAAAGTGTTACATGCCGAGAATATCATGTCACTCGCCGCCGTGCCGGACAGCGCCGCTACGCCCATCACGACCATTCCGTTTGAAACGGGAAACTGGGCGGTGTGGATCGGCAACGAGGGTAACGGTCTCACAAATGAAGCCATCGAGCATTGTCATGACCGCGTGACGATCCCCATGCGCGGCAGAGCGGAATCGTTCAACGCCTCCACCGCAGCCGCCATTGTGCTGTGGGAAATGGAGCGCAACGGGGCAGGAGGCACAAGCCATGGATAACCGCGTATACTGGATCTGGCTGCAAAACGCGTTTGGCGCAGGCAGCCCGAAGCCTGTGCAGCTCGTGCGCCGCATAGGCAGTGCTGAAAAGCTGTATCAGGGTGGCACACGACTGTGGAGCTCCTTTTCGTTCGTTTCGGATAAAGAGCTTGCCGCGCTCAATGCCTACGGCGCAGAACAGGCCGCCGCAGCGCTCGAGTATTATTTGAAGCTCGGTCAAAAGGTCATCACGCCCGATGACGAAGACTACCCTGTATTGCTGAAAGAAATCTACAATCCGCCCGCCGTTTTATATGTGCAGGGCGATTTGACCATCCTTTCTGATGCCGTTTCCATCAGCATTGTGGGCACGCGGAAAGCCAGTCAAAACGGGCTCAATGCCGCAAGAGAGATCGCCTATGGGCTTGCACTCAAAAACGCCGTTGTTATCAGCGGCGGCGCGCTCGGCATTGATTCCGAGGCACACAAGGGTGCACTGAACGGCCGCGGCAAGACAATCGCAATTTTACCGTGCGGGCTCGAATATCCGTATCTTATGGACAACGCCATTTTGCGCCGCGAGATCGTCGATTTCGGCGGTGCACTTGTCACGGAATATCCCATGCACACGCCTGTGCAGCGCGGCGCGTTTCAGGTGCGCAACCGGCTGATCTCCGGCATGGCGCACGGCGTGCTCATTGCGGAAGCGCCAAAAAAGAGCGGTGCACTCATCACCGCAAAGCATGCTTTAGAGCAGAATCGCGAGGTTTTCGTATTCATTGGCGAAGACGAGAAAGCGTTTTCCGGCTGTATCGCACTGGAAGAGGACGGTGCAGCGCGCATTTACACTGCAGAGGATGTTTTAAAGCCGTTTGCTTCCCGCCGCAGACAGGAGCGTATAGAACAGCTTGCCCGCACAGCGGAAAATATCTCCCATGTCTCCCGCGTTCGCCCGAAGATTGCGTCGCTTTCCGATGCAGAAAAGGGGTCTGAAAAAACAGAGAAGAAGCCTGCCAAGCCGATCCCAGCGCCCGAAAACAACCTTTTGCAAAACGTTTCTGAAGATGCAAAAGTCGTTTACGCCGCACTGAACGATACCCCCAAGCACGCTTCCGAGCTGGAGCTTGAACTGGGCATATCCACGGGGAAAATTTTGGCGGCACTCACGGAGCTCGAGCTTTTCGGCCTCATCAAAACTTATCCCGGCCAGAGGTTTACAAAGGCGTAAAAGTACGCTATACTAAGGTGTATTTGAAAAATCGGAAGCTTGTCCGTTTCGCATTTTCTTTGTTTTCAAATGCACCTAATACATGATCCTTCTACTCGCACATTTGCTGTGCGGTTTAAATAGATACAGAATAGGAGATAGAAAACCATGTCGAAACTCGTTATCGTTGAGTCGCCTGCCAAGGCGAAAACGATCAAGAAATATCTGGGCGGCGACTATGAAGTCATCGCTTCCATGGGCCATGTGCGCGACCTGCCGAAGGCGCGCCTGTGCGTGGATGTGAAAAACGATTTCAAGCCGAAATATGCCATCATCAAGGGAAAGGAGAAGCTTGTTTCCGAACTGAAGGAAGCAGCCGAAGAGGCCGATACCGTGTATCTCGCGACCGACCCCGACCGCGAAGGCGAAGCAATCTCCTGGCACCTTGCGTATATCCTCGGTCTTGATGAGGATTACCACAACCGTGTCACGTTCAACGAGATTACGAAAACCGGCATCACGGAGGGCATGGCGCACCCGCGTTCCATCGACCAGAACCTTGTGAACGCCCAGCAGGCGCGCCGCATTCTCGACCGCCTTGTGGGCTATTCGCTCAGCCCGTTCCTCGCAAAAACGATTCGCCGCGGTCTTTCCGCAGGCCGTGTGCAGTCTGTTGCACTGCGCATCATCGTGGACCGCGAGGAAGAGATCCGCAAGTTTAAGCCCGAAGAATACTGGTCTATCGACGCACGCCTGACCGCTGAGGGCTCCCGCAGCATTTTCGGCGCATCGTTCTACGGCGATAAAAACGGCGAGATTAAAATCACGAACAAAGAGCAGTCCGATAAAATCCTTGCCGACCTCGAATCCGCCGCGTTCATGGTGGAGTCCGTCAAAAAAGGCAAGAAGAACAAGCAGCCTGCACCGCCGTTCATCACATCCACCTTGCAGCAGGAAGCTTCGCGCAAGCTGGGCTTTCAGGCGAAGCGCACGATGAAAGCCGCGCAGGAGCTTTACGAAGGCGTGGACATTGAGGGCATGGGTGCCGTGGGTCTCATCACTTATATGCGTACCGACTCTCTGCGCATTTCCGAAGACGCCGTGCAGGAGGCTGTGCAGTTCATCGGCGAGCGCTGGGGCAAGCAGTATTTGCCTTCTAAGCCACGCCATTATAAGGCGCGTGCCAACGCACAGGACGGTCACGAGGCCATTCGCCCCACCTCTGTCGCACTCACACCGAAGGACGTGGAATCTTCCCTTACAAAAGACCAGTACAAGCTTTATAAGCTCATTTGGGAGCGCTTTGTCGCGTGCCAGATGGCTAACTGTGTTTTGAACACCACGCAGGCGGTCATCACCGCAGGCGATTATATTTTTAAAGCAAGCGGCTACAACGTCGCGTTTGACGGCTACACTGTGCTCTACGAAGAGGGCCGCGACGTGGAAGAAGAAAAGGGCAAAGACCTGCCGAAGCTTGAAGCAGGCATGTCCCTGAAAGTCCGCGACCTCAAGGGTACGCAGCACTTTACACAGCCGCCCGCACGCTTTACTGAAGCCTCGCTCATCAAGACGCTGGAGGAAAACGGCATCGGCCGCCCGTCCACGTATGCTGCGACCATCACAACCATCACGAGCCGCGAATACGTCACGCGCGAAGGTAAGTCCTTTAAGCCCACCGAGCTCGGCGAAGTCATTACAAAGCTGATGAAAGAGCGTTTCCCGGACATTGTGAATATCAAGTTCACCGCCGCCGTTGAAAAAGAGCTTGACGAAGTACAGAGCGGTCAGGAAGACTGGGTGCACACGCTGCACGACTTCTATGACGACTTTGAGAAGACGCTCAAAAAGGCGAAGACCGAAATGGACGGCGTGAAGATTCAGCTTGAAGAAGACAAGACCGACCTTGTCTGCCCGAACTGCGGCAAGCCGATGGTCGTCAAATTCGGCCGCTACGGCAAGTTTATCGCCTGCTCCGGCTACCCGGAGTGCAAGACCGTGCAGAAAATCGTCAACGATACGGGTGCAAAGTGCCCGAAGTGCGGCGGCAAGATCATCGAGAAAAAATCGAAGCGCGGCCGTGTGTTCTACGGCTGCGACAACTACCCGAAGTGCGATTTCGTCTCTTGGGACGCGCCGTCCGACAAGACCTGCCCGGTCTGCGGTAAGGTGCTCTTAAAGAAAAAAGACAAAGCCCAGACGCTCTACTGCGTAACGCCGGGCTGCACTTACACGTTCAATAAGGACGACGCGGGGGAGAAAGATGGAGAATAAGCAGACCGTCACCGTTATCGGCGCGGGTCTTGCCGGCTCCGAAGCGGCGTGGCAGATTGCGCAGGCGGGGTATCCTGTGCGCCTTTTCGAGATGAAGCCACAGAAGTTTTCGCCCGCGCATAAAAGCGCCGGGTTTGCGGAGCTCATCTGCTCGAATTCTTTGAAGGCTGCGCGCATCGACAGCGCCGCCGGGCTTTTGAAAGAGGAAATGCGCCGCATGGATTCTCTGCTCGTTGCCTGTGCGGATAAAACCGCCGTGCCCGCAGGCGGCGCGCTCGCCGTTGACCGCGACCGCTTTTCAGAGCTCGTCACAAAAGCGATCACGGAGCATCCGAACATCGAAGTGATGCACGGCGAAGTGACGGAAATTCCCGCAGAGGGCGTGACCGTTATTGCAAGCGGCCCGCTGACGAGCGACACGCTTGCCGAACAGATCACGAACTTATGCGGCGGTGCGCTCAGCTTTTTCGATGCCGCCGCACCGATCGTCACGCGTGAAAGCCTTGATATGGAGCACTGCTTCACGGCCTCCCGCTACGATAAGGGCGACGACGATTACATCAACTGCCCGATGAACAAAGAGGAGTACGATGCGTTTTATGAAGCGCTTATCACCGCGGAGCGCGCGCCCATTCACGATTTTGACGTGATGAACCCGAAGGTCTACGAGGGCTGCATGCCCATTGAAGTCATGGCACAGCGCGGACACGATACGATTCGCTTCGGCCCGTTGAAGCCGGTCGGCTTACGCGACCCCCGCACGGGTCACCGCCCGTGGGCCGTGGTGCAGCTGCGCACCGAAAACGCAGAAAAAACGCTGTTCAATCTTGTAGGATTCCAGACAAACTTGAAATTTCCCGAGCAAAAGCGCGTGTTCGGTATGATTCCCGGCCTGAAAAACGCCGAGTACATGCGCTACGGCGTGATGCACCGCAACACGTTCCTCGATTCGCCGAAGCTTTTGAACGCGGATTTCTCCATGCGCACGCGCCCGGAGCTGTTCTTTGCGGGGCAGATGACCGGCGTGGAGGGCTATATGGAATCGGCGTCGTCCGGCTTGCTTGCAGGACGCAACGCCGTGCGCCGTTTAGAAGGCAAAGCGCCGCTCATTCTGCCCATCACTACTATGATGGGCTCACTTGCAGAGCACGCCGCGCACAGCCCCTCGAAAGATTTCCAGCCGATGGGCGCGAACTTCGGCATTCTGCCCGTCATTGAGCCGCACATTCGTGACAAAAAAGAGCGCTACGCCGCGCTTTCCGCTCGCGCGCTCGAAGACCTTGCCGAAACACTGAAAAACGCATAAGGGACGAACGATAGAAAACCCCCGACAAGCTGAAGCACATTTCAGATGTCGAGGGTTTTTCGCTGTATTTTCAGATTTTACTCGCCGATAAACGCGTGGTGCTTACGCAGCAATGCTTGAATTTTCTTCACGTCCGTTTCCGGGAAATCGGTGTGTTCCTGCGCGGCAACGGCAGCCGCAACACCGGCGGCTTCACCCGTGCTGCAACACGTGGGCATAATACGGAATGATGCCTGTGCCTCGTGACTGCCGGAAATGCAGCGGCCGGCTGCAAGCAGGTTTTTGATGTTCTTCGGCATCAGGCTTCGATAGGGAATGGTGTAATACGTGCCCTCTTTGAAGTAATAATGGCTCGTGCCGGTGCCCTCCGGGTTGTGAATGTCAATATCATAGTTACACGCCGCAATACCGTCTTCAAAATGTACGCAATCCTTGAGATCCGTGACCGTCAGCGTGTACACACCGTCGATCATACGGCTTTCGCGCACGCCGATCTCCGGGGCGGAGGACAGCAGCGTGCTGTTTTCAAACCCCTCGCAGTTTTCTTTGAGGAACGTGTAAAGCTCGAACATTTGGCGGCGGGCTTCGCGCTCGGCAAAGCTTAAGTCATAAAGATCGAACGGCGATCGCTTCACAATGCGCGTAGAGTTGAGGTGCAGTACGCCGTCTGCGACATATTTGAATTTCAGCACGTCTTCGCGCGGGTTTTTGATTTTGCCGTCCTCACGGAATTTTCTGTAAAGCGCGTTGATCTTCTCCGTGTTTTTGAACGCGAGGTCAACGTCTACGCCGGACATGCGGAAGCACAGCGTCATCGGCTGACAAAGATTGTCTTCCTCGCGGCCAATGCGGTACGGTGCACCGGCACATGCCGTCAGATCGGCGTCGCCCGTGGCATCGATGAAATAGTCGGCCTCAAAGGTCACTTCGCCGCCCTTGCCCAGGATTGTCACGGACATAATGCGGTCACAGTCGCGCTCGGCACGCAGCAGGTAGGCGTGGAACAGCACATCTACGCCGCTCTCTTCGGTCATTTCATCGAAGACGAGCTTTAAAACTTCTTCGCTGAACGTCACGCGGTTCGTCATCAGTCCGCCCTTTTTCTCGAGGCGATCCAGAATCTCGGTAAAAATACCGTCGGAAAGCAGCGTCGTTTTGCCGTCGATTTTCGTTGTGTAGCCCATAAAGGGGTTGACGTAGCAATTTCCGGCTGCACCGCCGAGAAATCCGCTTTTCTCCAAAAGCAGCACCTTTGCGCCTTCCCTTGCAGCGGAGACCGCTGCTGCGGTACCGGCAAAACCGCCGCCGACTACGATCACATCATATTTCATGTTAAACTCCTCCGTTGTGTTTTAGTGAAAATACGCGCCGTTTTCGCGCAGTGTTTCTCTCAATTTATCTGTATCGACCGCATGTACGTCGCCGTTTGCATTTGCAGCAAACGCGGCTGTCACACCTGCGGCTTCGCCCATTGTGAGGCACACGGGCATCACACGCACAGAGCCCTGAATGCGCTTATCACACGAAATGGAACGCCCGGAGACGATCACGTTTTTCACGCCCTGCGGCAGCAAAGCGCGGTAGGGAATGCCGTGCGACTCGCCCGGGCCGTAGCGGGCATCACGCTTTTCACCGTCGATCTTGCCGACGGCTGCAAGCTTCGCTTCCTCGAGCGTATAGTGCACGTCGAGATAATAGCTGTTGCGGCAGATCTCGTCCGGAAAATCGGCTTTCGTAACGTAATCCTCCACGGTCAGCTTGTAATCGCCGGCGATGCGTCGGCTTTCGCGCACGCCCATCACGGGCGCAGTGGCAACAAGGTACGCGTTGCCGAAGGCCTCCGGGAAATAAGTTGCGAGGGCATCGCGGTACTGTTTTGCAATGCGTCTGCCGCGCATCATCACTTCAGAGACTGATTTCGGGTCGGTAGAATCAAGTCCGAACAAGTGCCCGGCGTTGAAGCCGACCGTATTCGGGCCGATGATGTTGTTGCACAGGTGCGTGTCTAAGATTTCCGGGAAACGGTCGTCGTTCGGCAGCAGGTGTGTAAAGCTTTTTTTGTTGTTTGGGTGTATGCCGCCATTTCTGTGCCCGTATTTCGGGTGATATAAGTAGGCATACAAGTCTACATTGGACAAAATAAAACACAAGGTGGAGGGCATCGGCTCGCCGTCTTCTTCAAACTCGTACCTTGCACCCGCCCATACGGCAAGGTCGCCGTCACCGGTGCAGTCGATATACGTTTTGGCGCTGTATGCCGTGAACCCGGCTTTGTTCGCCGTTACAATGGCGTGCACTTCGCCGTTTTCGGCATCCACGTCGCAGAGAAATGTGTTGAACAGCACCGTAACGCCGTATTCCTGCATCAGGTCGTCATAGATGCGTTTCAGCCCCTCCGGGTCAATCGGCACCCAGTCAACGTCGGTCGGTGCCACGTGCGGAGAAAGTGCCTTCGAGCGCTCGAAAACGGTCTCGGCAAGACCGCGGTAAATGATTCTCTCTTTATCCGAAAACGGACACCATGCGGGGACTAATCCGGAAGTGCCCATGCCGCCGAGCGAGCCGGTTGCTTCCAGTAAAAGCGTTTTTGCGCCGGTGCGCGCCGCTGCGGCCGCCGCCGTGCAGCCCGAGGGGCCGCCGCCAACCACGATCACGTCGTAATCGGTATTGAGCGGAATGGAACGGGATCTAAGGGTATACATGTTGAACCTCTTTTCATCTTTAGATCAGGCAGATAAACGCTGCGCTGCTTTAAAGATAACGAAGACAAGCGAAAAAAACAAGAGGTGAATATGCAGTGCGTAGTATTTTAGTAAAAATCGATATAAAGCATCAATTTTGCTCTGCGCCGCCGATGGGGCGCTCCGCGTGGATCTGCGGGGAATCGTTGCGGGAATAGGGGACGCGGATCGTCACCGTGGTGCCGACCAGAATGGCGGAATCGATCTCAAACATAAAATCATCATCGTAATAAATGTGCAGGCGCTCCAAAATATTGCCGATGCCGTAGCCGCCGCGCTTAGTGTTTACGACGGGCTTATCCTTTTTGGCAAGGATCTCTGTCAGCTTGCCTTTATCCATACCGATGCCGTTATCCTGTATGCGGATCTGCACATAGCTGCCGATGCGCTCGGCGGAAAGGCAGATGACACCTGCGCGGTCATCGAGCTCATATAAGCCGTGAAACAGGCTGTTTTCCACGATCGGCTGCAAAATGAGCTTCATGATGGGGTAATCTGCAATAGACGGATCGATTTTCGTGATGAGCTCCACCGTGCGGCCGCGGCTCAGGTTCGTCAGCTCCACAAACAGTCGCACGTGCTCCGCCTCGTCACTGAGCGGCAGGAAATCGCTGCCGTTGCTGAGACTGAGGCGGTAAAAACGCGCAAGCTTCACAACGATGTCCACCGTCTCCATATCGCCGTTTGCGGTCGCTTTCCAAGAGATTAGATCGAGTGTATTATAGAGAAAATGCGGGTTGATCTGGGCCTGCAGGGCGCGCAGCTCCATGTCCTTCAGGTTTTTGCCGAGGTTATACCGCTCGTCAATCAGTACGCTGATGCGCCGCACCATGAAATTGAAGCTGTTTTGCAGCTCGCCGATCTCATCATCGCTGTCCACGATACAACTTACATTTAAATCGCCGTTTTCTACACGCTGCACCTGCTTTGCAAGCGTTTTGATACGCCGCGTGCTGTATTTTGCGTAGACATAGGAGAGAATGAACGCGATTACGCTGATGATGATGGTCAGCACAATCATTTGATTGCGTAGATCTTTGACGGGAGAAAGCAGGTTATTCATGGAAGCGACCGTGAATATGCGGCAGCCGTCGAAAACGGGCGCGGAAAGACCGAACACCGATTCGCCCTGCGTCTGCACACCGGAAAATGAACCCGTTTCTTTTTGAAGCTCATGAATATCAGCCGCAAGCTCTTCATCGGAAAGCGTCAGAGAGCTGTCCGCACCGCAAATGATATTGAGGTTTTCGTCTACAAGATAGGCCGCGCTCGGTTCGGTGTAGTTGCCATGGCGCAGCATGTTTAATACATCGCTTTTCAAAATATCCACGCGCACCGCACCGAGGACCGTGTTGATATCCTTGCGACTGCGAATGAGCGTGACAACGGACAGAACCTCCTGCGGCTTCGACAGCGGCTGACGAAATGTGCTCGGCGGCAAAAACGCCCGCATGCCGTGTTCGGCCAAAAGCCGTTTATACCAATCCGCATCGGAAATTTCGCTTAACGGATACGTAATGTAGTGACTGCGGCTATACCGAAACGAATCGCTGATATAAAGCCGGATTTGATATACGCCGTACAGCGTGCGTGTGGATTCAATTGTTTTGTACAACGCATTTATGTCATCGTATTCTTCGCTGAAGCTGATGTTGCTATCTTGCTTTTCCAACACCTCATGCACATCCGAAAGCTGCGCCACGGAGGAGGATATGGTCGCAAGGCGGTTAAGCTCAGATTCAAGCTCATTTTCCGTCTGCTGTAAGTAAAGCCCTGTGATTTCCATCGATTGCTTTTCGATGATCTTTGTGCTCTGGTAGGTGGCGAACATTGTGAGGGCAATGATGGGAATAAAAATGAGAAGAAAGTACGACGCAAAGAGCTTTACGTGTATAGAACAGTTTTTATACCGCAGCGCAAGGTAGGAGAAAGGGTTCATCATCATTCGCCCTCCGTGCCGGAAAAGGAGATGCTGCCGTATTTGTTGCGGTACGCACGCGGGCTTTCACCGAAATACTTCGTGAACAAACGCGTGAAGTAGTTCTGGTTCGCGTAGCCGAGCGCATCGGCGATCTCGCCGAACTTCATATTCGTCTCGCACACAAACTTCCGGGCTTTTTTCATTTTGGTATCCAGAATAAACTGGTTCAGTGTGCGCTTGGTGTTCTTTTTATAAAGGTAGCAAAGGTAGTTCGGCGTTACGAAAACGCGCTGAGCGATCTCACGAATGGAGAGTTCCTTATCGTAATTTTGCGTGATATACTGCTCCACTTCGAGCACGATGCGACTTTTGTTATCGAGGTTCGAGATGCTGTCGATGTGCTTTTGCAGCTGTGCGAGCAGATAATCGTGCACGACGGAAAGGCTCGGCGCAAAGTGAATGAACTCCGAAATATACTGGCTGCCGTCCTGCTCGTTCTGCTTGCCCTGACGGCTGAGCCAATATGCAATGGACGCGAGCGCCTCGCGAATCTGCGGAATATCCTGCTCGCGGCAGGCGGAAAGTGAATCAATATAGCTGTTAAGGAAATTTGTAGCTTGCGTGAAATCGTTTGCCAAAATGCGGTCGTACAGCTCGCGCTGCATATCCTGCGAGGGCACAAACGGCTTTTGGCTCAAATCTCTGTAAAAGATTACGCGCCCGTAGCCGAGCAGGAACGCGGCGCGCACCGCTGCGCGGGCTTCGTCATATGCTTCGCGCAGATATTTGAAATCCGTGCACAAATTGCTCACGCCGACGACCACATCGGCCTGACCGCTGTCGAGCGTGGTGAAGAACGGGCTGAGCTTCACCTCCGCCGTTTTGCGGTTTAAAAAGTCCTGCGAAACATTCGCGTGCAGAATGTAGCCCTTACCCGCGCAGGACATCACAAATTTACCATCGAACATGCGCGCCGCGACCGTTTGGAACGCCAAGTAGTGGCGAGAAGCCAAAAGCAGATCGTCGAGCTGATTGTCGTACGCGCGGTCTGCTATGTGCTCGCCCGCCGTATTCATCTGCACAATGACAGTCACGAGCGGCGCATGCAGATCCAGCGGCAGATCAGACGGGATCTCGTTTTCGCTGCACTGCAAAAGGGAAAGCGCAAGATCGGCTTCGTTCTGCGGCAGATGCACTTTCTTATTCATACACTTCTTTTTGGCTTTTTCCACGGCGCCGATGAGCTCGTGCAGTTGCAACGGCTTATAGAGGTAATCCACGGCTTCGAGCTTGATGGCGTTTTTGAGGTATTCTTTATCGGAATAGCCGCTGAAGAAAATGACCTGCAGAGATGGGTGAGAGGGCAGCACCTCATTGATGAGTGCAATGCCGTCAAGCTTCGGCATACGGATGTCACAAATGATGATATCCGGGTCCGTATCGTGGATGAGCACCATGGCCTCCAACCCGTCTGCCGCTTCACCCACGATGCGCACGTCCATCACTTCCCAGTTTACGGAAGCGCGTATGCCCTGGCGCGTCATCTCGGAATCGTCCACAACGATCATTTTATACATTCCAAATCCTCCCCAAAGAATCGACCGGGGCATTTCCCCAATGTCGAAAACAAGCACAAAATAAAAACCTTTGTGCGTATGGCTTGCTACATTGTCATCATTATAACAGAATTTACGGCAAATTTCCGGAATTGCGGCATAAATAGTAGGATTTTTTAGAAGAAGTCACGGAAATCAACGATAAATTAGCACACAACTACGATTTTTGATATAATTCAAAATATTCCGTTCCAAATGTATCGAAAGGGACTCCTTTTTCCTGTGCGATTTTGCACGAAACAGAAATAAACACGCGGTAAATAATGACAAAAAACAGGAAGAAAATTCATTCCTTTTTGCTGCATTTTGCTGTAAAATGGGTTCATCAACCGAAGGAAAAGAATTTGGGGCCTTCGGGGAGGAAAGGACGGATACGCAAAAATGAAAAGGAAGGGTGGGGCACGCAAGTATTTGCAGCAAAACTTCGATCTATATCTGCTGCTGCTTCCGGCGCTCATTTACGTTTTCATCTTTCATCTGCTGCCGATGGTTGGCATTCTCATCGCATTCAAAGACTACAACATGTTTCAGGTACCGGGTGATCCGTTCCGTTCCATTTTGGAAAGCCCGTGGGCCGGCTTCAAGTATTTTGAGCAGGTGTTCAAAAAGTCTGAGTTCCAGCAGGCTTTTGCGAATACACTCATCATCAGCCTGTATAAGATTATCTTCACGTTCCCGCTGCCGATTATCTTCGCCGTGTTCTTAAACGAAGTGCGCAGCACGAAATTCCAAAAGGGCTTGCAGCTCATCGTTTATTTGCCGCACTTCCTTTCCTGGGTCGTCATCTACGGCATTTTCGTTTCGTTCCTCGGTTCTACAGGCGTCATCAACTCTGTTATCACATCACTTGGGTTCGAGCCGGTCAGCTTTCTGATGGATAGCGGTAAGTTCCGCGGCATCCTCGTCATTGCGGACGCGTGGAAGGAGATCGGCTGGAGCTCCATCATTTACTTCGCTGCCATTGCAGGCCTTGATCAGGAGTGTTTTGAAGCGGCGGACGTGGACGGCGCGACGCGCATACAGAAGATCTGGTACATTACGCTGCCGAGCCTGCTGCCGACCATCGTTTTGATGCTCATCATCCGCGTCGGCAACATCATGAACGCCGGCTTTGATCAGATCTTCGTGTTCTACAACCCGACCGTATACGATGTGGCGGACATTATCGGCACATACGTTTACCGTATGGGTCTCGGCAAGTTAGAGTTCAGCACCGGCACCGCCGTGGGCCTCTTCAACTCCGTGATTTCCATGATCCTCGTTCACTCTTCAAACTTTATTGCCAGAAAAGCAACAGGAAAGGGGATTTGGTAACGCCATGGCAAAAACAACTAAAAAGAAAAACAAAATCTCTGTGTTTGATGTTGTCAACCTCATCGCTATGATCCTTGTCGGTCTTATCATGCTGATGCCAATCTTAAACCTTGCGGCAAAAGCATTCAGCAGCGAAGGCAACGTCATTGCGGGCAAGGTGCTCTTTTGGCCGCTTGGGCTCCAGACCGGTACCATAAAGTACGTCTTAACCACGCCGGAGTTCGGCACATCGTTCCTTGTCACCGTGACGGTCACGATTACCGGCACCATCGGCGCAATGCTGCTTACCGTTATGGCGGCCTACCCACTCTCGAAGCCGCATCTTATCGGCCGCAAGTTCTTCCTGTACATTTTCGTTTTTATTATGCTGTTCAGCGCAGGCATGGTGCCAAACTACATCTTGTTCCGCACGCTGCACCTGACGAACACCATTTTCGCACTCATTTTCTCCGGCATGTTCTCATCGTTTAATCTGTTCCTCATCAAAAACTATTTTGAAACGCTGCCGGAAGTCATTGAAGAGGCCGCCCGCATTGACGGTGCATCGAATATGCGCATTTTCTTCAGTGTGGTACTGCCCATGTCCACACCGGTGCTTGCCACCGTTACGCTGTACTACGCCGTTGCTTACTGGAGCAACTATTTTGCCGGCGTTATGTACATCACGGACGCAAACTTAAAGCCTCTGCAGCAGTACATGTTCGACCTTGTCACGCAGGCAACAAGCTTGCAGGATTCCTCCGGCAACTTCGGCGACGTGAACCAGGCGATGAACGTTTCCGGCGAGAATATCCGCGCCGCGACCATCGTCGTTTCCACCATTCCGATTCTCTGCGTATACCCGTTCTTACAGAAGTATTTCGTAAAGGGCATCACAATCGGTTCCGTTAAGGGCTAACATTAAATCCGTTATCAAGCAATAGGGGACTATTGCATGAATAAAATTCATTCAGCAAAGGAGTTACAACATGAAGAAAGTATTGAGCGCACTGCTCGCAGCTGCTATGATTCTCTCTCTCGCAGCTTGCAGCGGCGGCACGACCACATCCTCATCGTCTTCAAGCACCGCTTCCTCGGACAGCAGCACCGAAAGCAGCACGGTTTCCAGCGAATCCGAAGCCACCGAGGACGACCCGATCCTCACAGGCGAAAAGCCGGAGCTGAAGATCCTCAGCATGTATCAGGCTTATAACTATGAGGAGCAGCCGACATGGAAAATCGACGAAGAACTCACGGGCTACAAGACCAAGTGGTATGCTCTGCCGGCGGATAACGCCGACCAGAAGCTTCTGCTTGAGATCTCCAGCGGCGCAGACTACGACATCCTGCTCAGAGTTTCTCCAAGCCAGTACGCACAGCTCTCTAAGCAGAACGCATTGATCGACCTTTCCGGCATGCTGGACAAGTACGGATCCAACATCACGAATGCCATCAGTGAGCTTGCATGGCAGTCCGTTACGAACGATCAGGGCGTTGTAAACGGTATTCCGCATGAAAACATGCTGGCTTCCAAGGAAGAGCCGTACGGTATGCTCACCGGCGGCATCGGCGTGCGCAGCGATATGCTGGAAGAGCTCGGCATGGAGTTGCCGACGAACATCGATGACTTCACCGCGTTCCTTGAGGCTGCAAAAGAGAAGTACGGCTTCGCACCGCTGACCTCCAACAAGTCCAGCACATTCATTCAGGTCCTGCTCTCCGGCTTCGGCATGGGCGAGGCGGAATGGTACGACATCGACGGCACCTACACACACAGAATCAAGCACCCGCAGATCACCGCGTATCTTGAGTACATGCAGAAGCTCTATAAAGAAGGTCTCATGGATAACGATATGCCGATCAACACAGCAGATAACGCCAAAGAAAAATTTGCAAGCGCCAACGCTGTTGCCTGCGCACCGCTGATGTTCTGGGACATTCCGGCTATGGTCAACGCACTGGCAACGAATAACCCGGATTGCAAGATTGAGTTCGTGACGGACCTTGCGGCAGATGCGAATTCCAAGCCCACACACTACATCATGAAGGGCGCAAACTTCGTTTCCTGCATCTCGCAGAGCTCCAAGAACCCCGAGCATGCCATCAACTGGCTCAACATCCTCTCCGAACCGGATAACTATCGCAGAACCTACATCGGCGAAGAAGGCGTTTCCTACGAAGTGATTGACGGCAACTACACCCCAATCTTCACCGGCGACGATGCAACGAACTTCAATGCGTATACGAATTCCGATAAGCTCTCCGGCATCAACAACCCGACCGTTTCTTTCAAAATGTGGCAGGCCAGAGCGAGAAAGACTCCGGAAATGGCAGAAGCTTATGAAGCGATGAACGCTCGCGTAGACGAGTACGAGCCGCTCATCTCCATCGAGCTTTACGGCAAGACCTCCCCGAAGGTTCAGGAGTATGTCACGGCGCTGAATCAGGCATTCGGCGATTCCTTCCTGAAAGCGATCGTTGAGGGCACCGACCCGGATACCGCCATTGCAGCGATGCAGGCCGACTGGGACGCAAACGGTGGCCTTGAAGTCGAAGCTGCTATGCAGGAATTCTACGACGCAAATAAGTCCTACTCCGAATAATTTTACAGCCTCTCCTTAAAAATGTGATATGAAGAAAGCGATCCCGCCTTCTGCCCGCACGGCGGAGGGCGGGATCCTCTCCATAAAGAAAGGAATGTATATGAACACACTGCATATTCCCGAAAAGAAAATACCGGTCATCGATACCTTTGACACCGTCGTGCTCGGCGGCGGCACGGCAGGCGCTTTTGCGGGCATCGCTGCAGCTCGCCGCGGCAGCCGTACGCTCATCATCGAGCAGTTTGGCGCGCTCGGCGGCTCAGCTACCACCGGTCTTGTGCTGCCGCTGATGTTACTGCACATCAAAAATTATGATGGCCACTGCCCGCTGAGTGCAGAGCTTGTAGAGCGCCTGCGCACCGTCGGCGGGACAGAGGAAGACGCCAACTCTTTTGACCCCGTTATGGTGCAAATCACGTTAGAAGACATGGCGGCAGACAGTAACTGCGATATTCTGTATTACACCACGCTCGTGGATGCCGTGCTCGAAGATCGCACAATAACACACGTGATTGTCAACAATAAGAACGGCCTTGCGGCATACAAAGCGAAGTGCTTCATTGACTGCACCGGTGACGCTGACCTCATCAAGCTCGTCGGTGCGTCGTATCAGTCCGGCAACCACAACCGCGTGAATCAGCCGGTCTCCCTGCGCTTTGACATGGCGGGTATTGACTTTGAACGTTTCCACGCGTACATGCGCAGCCTCGGCAACGACCAATATAAATACTTTGCTATGAACACGCCCGGTATGAAAGACATTATCCGCAAGGCGTATGAAAACGGCGTGCTGACCGAGCAGGACGCGTGCTATTTTCAGGCATTCGGTATTCCCGGCCGCCCGGACGGCATGAACTTCAACTGCCCGGAGCTGACGACGAAAGAAAACGTTGTGGATGCGGAATTTATGACGCAAAAGCAGCTTGAGGGCAAAAAAGCCATTATGCGCCTGCGCAAATTCCTACGCGACTATATTCCGGGCTTTGAGAATGCGTATATCACAAGCATCGCGCAGCTCGTCGGCTTTCGTGAATCCCGCCGCATCGAAGCAGAATACATGCTGACGATTGAAGATGTGCTGACGTACAGAAAATTCCCGGACGGCATTGCTGCGAGCCATTATCCTATCGATGTGCACGGCGTGGACGATGTTTCGCTGGGACTCAAATATCAGCATGACGTACCGGTCGATGAACAGTATTGGGAAGTCCCGTTCCGGGTGATGATCCCGAAAACGCTCGATAACGTGCTTACAGCCGGGCGCTGCGCGGGTATGGATTTCCGTGCGCAGTCCGCCGCACGCATCCAACCCACCTGCCGCTCCATGGGTGAGGCCGCGGGCATCGCCGCCGCAATGGCCGTAAAGAACGAAGCCGTGCGGTTTAACGAGATCGACGGCACAGCCGTGCGCCGCGAGATCCGCCTGCCGGATAAATTCTAAAAATCAAAACTCAAAATTTTTCCTCCAAATCAGCAAAAGACGTGTACCGGGAAAGCCTGGCACACGTTTTTTGTTTTGTGCAACTTATGGGGAGCGCGGTATTGAAATTGCGTTGTTTTTTTGCTATAATAGAGTGAATTATAGTCTAAAGCGGTTTATCGGCGGAAAATCCGTGTTTGATAAACCGAAATGCCCGAACAAAACCGGCTTTTGCCGGAAGCTGAATATTAAAGTGAGGGAAAAACATGCGGATCATAATCGACGCATTCGGCGGCGACAACGCCCCGGACGAAATTATAAAAGGCTGCCGTCTGGCGGCAGATGAGCTCCATGTGCAGATCGTTTTAACCGGCGACGAAAAGAAGATCAGAGCAGCGGCGGAAAAGCTGAATGTTAACGTTTCCGATTTTGAGATCATCGACTGCCCGGATGTCATCACGATGGAGGATGAGCCCACAGCGATCACGCGCGCCAAAAAGCAAAGCTCAATGGCGGTTGGCCTGCGCGCTTTGGCAGAGGGCAAGGGCGATGCGTTTGCGTCCGCCGGCAACAGCGGCGCACTCGTCGTTGGCGCCACATTGCTCGTCAAGCGCATCAAAGGCGTCAAGCGCGTGGCATTTGCACCGCTCATGCCGAAATCCGAGGGCTTTTTCATGCTGGCAGACGGCGGCGCAAACAACGAATGCCGCCCCGAAATGTTGGAGCAGTTCGGCATGATGGGCTCTGTGTATATGCAGAAGGTCATGGGTGTTCAAAAGCCGCGCATCGGCCTTGCAAATGTCGGCACGGAGCCGCACAAGGGCGGCGAACTGCAGCACGCGGCGTTTGCACTGCTGAGCGAAAACAAAGACGTCCATTTCATCGGCAACATTGAAGCCAGAGACATTCCGTTTGATGCGGCAGATGTTGTGGTGTGCGACGGTTTTACGGGCAATATCCTTCTTAAGATGTATGAAGGCGTTGCCATGGCGCTGATGAATAAATTCAAGGCCGTTTTCAAAAAGAGCCTGAAAAATAAGCTTGCGGCGGCAATGGTTTTAAACGACATGAAAGCCATGAAAAAAGAGCTTGATTATAACGAATACGGCGGTGCGCCGATCCTCGGGTGCTCGAAGCCGGTCTTTAAGGTACATGGCAGCGCCAAGGCTTCTACGCTGAAAAACGCCATTGCGCTTACGGTGAAGTACGCCGAGTCCGGCATTATAAGTGAGATCACCGCAGCTCTACAAAACGAGAAAACGGAAAACACGAACGAATAACAAGACAGCAAAGGTATAACTATGAGATCATTGGATGAATTTGAAAAAAAGATCGGATATAGATTTAAGAACCGCAATCTGCTCATCACAGCGCTGACGCACTCCTCCTACGCAAACGAGAGCCGCGGCGGCGACCAGAGCTATGAGCGACTGGAATTCCTCGGCGATTCCATTTTGGGGTTTGTCACGGCGGAATACCTGTGCAAAGCGTTCCCGGATATTCCCGAAGGCAAGCTGACAAAGAAGCGTGCGGCGCTTGTATGCGAAAAATCGCTCTGCGGTTTTACACGCAGCTTCGGCGCAGGCGAGCTGCTGCGTCTCAGCCACGGCGAGCAGCACAGCGGCGGCAGAGAACGCCCAAGCATCTTAGCGGACGTGTTCGAATCCATTACGGCGGCGATCTATCTCGACTCCGGCAGCTTGGAGGAGGCCAAGCGCTTTGTACTGCACTACATTGAACCGGCGGCGCAGTCTGCAGGCGAACGCCCGTTTAAAGACCACAAGACGATGCTGCAGGAGATCATTCAGCAGAACCCCGGTGAACGGCTCGAATACGTCCTCACCGGCGAACATGGCCCCGACCATGACAAGCACTTCACCGTAGAGGTGCACCTCAACAGCAATGTCATCGGCAAGGGCGGCGGACGCAGCAAGAAGGAAGCCGAACAGCAGGCGGCACGCGAAGCACTGGAGCTGATGGGCTATTAAGCACGCGAATATCTCAATTTTTATTCCGCACAACGGCTGCCCGCAGCAATGCAGCTTCTGTAATCAGAACCGCATTACAGGTGAAAATCATCAGCCGCAGCCTGAAGAAGTGGCGGCGCTGCTGCAAAGCGCAGCAAAGCAAATGGGGGAGCGCGTGCAGAACGCCGAGATCGCATTTTTCGGCGGCAGCTTCACGGCAATCGACCCCGATTACCGTTTGGCGCTTTTAAAAATAGCGCACGCAGCATGCGAAACATACGGCTTTGCCGGTATCCGCTGCTCTACGCGGCCGGATGCCATTGATGATGAACGTCTGACCGTATTAAAGCAATACGGCGTAACGGCAATCGAGCTCGGTGCGCAGTCGATGGATGGCGAAGTGTTGCTGCTCAATCGTCGGGGGCATACCGCAAAGGATGTGGAAAACGCTGCGCGGTTAATTCGCGCATACGGCTTTGAGCTCGGCTTGCAGATGATGACCGGGCTGCCCGGCGACAGTGACGCAAAGGCGATGAAGACTGTCGAAAGGCTGTTGGCTCTAAAGCCGAACACCATGCGCATTTACCCTACGATCGTCTTAGAAAACACACCACTGTGCGATTTGTACCGCGCAGGAAAATACACACCGCAGACCTTAGAGGATGCCGTTTCACTCTGTGCAAAGCTCATCCCGATGATTGAGCAGCGCGGCGTAAAGCTCATCCGTGTGGGGCTGCACGCCAGCGAAGAACTGGAAAACCGTGTCGCGGGACCGTTTCACCCCGCTTTTATGGAGCTGTGCCGCAGCGCGATCTTCCGAGAAAACGTCCTTAAAGCGCTTCAAGCCCGAAACGATTCGGAAGTTACGATCGATGTTGACCCGCGCATGCTTTCCGTTGCGCTCGGACAGAAAAAAGAAAATTTGCAGCATTTCTCTAAGCACGGCTACACCGTGCACATCCGCCCGGATGCTTCGCTTTCCGGCGGCACATACAGGCTACGATAGGCAGGTAAACAGATGCTTTTAAAATCTCTGGAGCTGCAGGGCTTCAAAACCTTTCCCGATAAAACGACTTTAAAATTTGAAAACGGCATCACGGCGGTCGTCGGTCCAAACGGCAGCGGCAAGAGCAACATCAGCGATGCCATGCGTTGGGTACTCGGCGAGCAGTCTACCCGCGCACTGCGCTGCTCCAAAATGGAGGACATCATTTTCAGCGGCACGCCGCAGCGCAAAGCGCAGGGCTTTTGCGAAGTGACCGTCACCATGGATAACACCGACCGCGAGTTGAATTACGACGGCGACACCGTTTCCGTTACGCGTCGTTTTTACCGCTCCGGCGAAAGTGAATACCGCATTAACAAAACGCTCGTACGTCTGCGCGACGTGCATGAGCTGTTCATGGATACCGGCCTCGGCCGCGACGGCTATTCCATCATCGGGCAGGGCAAGATCGATAGCATCGTCTCCGCAAAAAGCGAAGACCGCCGCGAGATTTTTGAAGAAGCCGCCGGCATTTCGCGCTTTCGCTACCGCAAAGAGGAAGCCGAACGCCGCTTGGAAAAAGCCGAAGAAAACCTCATTCGCCTGCACGATATTTTAAACGAACTCGAAGAACGCGTGGGCCCTTTACGCGAGCAGGCGGAGAAAGCCGAAAAGTTTATTGCACTCGACAGCGAGAAAAAGGAACTGGAGATCGGTTTGTGGCTTGAAACGCTGGAGCGCTCCGGCAAGATCGTGCGCGAGGTGGAGGAAAAGATTGCCTCCGCGCAGAACAGCTACGAGGAAGTTGAAAGTGAGCTCAATGTGCTTTCCGCGCAAATCGAGCAGAATTTCACGGAAACGAACGGCTGCACCGCACAGATGGAAGAAGCACGTTTGAAGGCCTCCGAAGCCGATGAACTCGCCACCCGTAAAGAGGGAGAAGTTTCGGTGCTTGAAAATGATATTCTGCACGAGCAGCAGACCATCCGCAGATTAAACGGCGAGATTGAAAGCGCCGCGCTGACCGGACAAACGCTTGAAGCGGATATTCAAGAAAAAGAACAGGCGGTAAAAGCAAAGGAAGCGGAAGCTGCGCAGAACCATGCCGATTTCATTGCCTTTACCGCACAACTCGAGGAGCTGCGTGCCGGCACGGACAGCACCACGCGTGAGATCGACGCCGTTTCGGCTGAGCTTGTGGCACTGAACGCCGCACTTTCCGAAATGCGCGTGCAGCAGTCCTCGGCGGAATCCTCCATGCAGGAGATTCGCGCCCGCGCTGAAACAGTGGATGCTGCGATCACCGAAAGCGAAGAACGCCTTGCAGCGCTTCACACGGAGTGCGAGGAGCTTGACGCCATGCTGCACGATACGGCGGAGTACATTCAAAACGCTGAAAACACTGTGCAGGGACATGAAATGCGTGTACAGCAGCGCAGAAAACGCGCCGAAGCCGTGAAAGCCGAAGCCGACCGCCAGATGCTCGACGCCAAAGAAAAAGAGCGCCGCGCTGGACTGTTGGAAGACCTTGAACGCAATCTTGAAGGCTTCACGCAGAGCGTTAAAACCGTCATGCGCGAGAGCACGCGCGGCAATCTGCGTGGTATCCACGGACCTGTTACACGGCTTTTAAAAGTCCCGCGCGAATACGCCGTGGCGCTGGAGACCGCGCTCGGCGCCGCCATGCAGAACGTCGTCGTTGATTCCGAAGATGCGGCGAAAGCGGCTATTCGCTTATTGAAACAGCGCGATTCCGGCCGTGCGACATTCCTGCCGCTGACCACGGTGCGCGGTACGGTTATCGATGCGCGCGATGTGCAGAATATGCCCGGCTTTGTGGGCGTGGCTTCAACACTCTGCCACTGTGATGAGCAGTACGCCGGCATCCGCGATTCTCTGCTCGGCCGCACTATTGTTACAGAAGACCTTGACCGCGCGGCGGAGATTGCACGGCGTATTCGGTTCCGCTACCGTGTCGTCAGCTTGGACGGGCAGATTGTCAATGCGGGCGGTTCGTTCACCGGCGGTTCCGCGGCGCGAAACTCCGGCCTTTTGAGCCGCTCGGCGGAGATTGCACGCATTCGCGCAGACGCACAAATGCTGGCGCAGGCTGCAAATGAAACACTGGAGCGCCACAAGACTACACAGCAGGAAGTGCTGCAGGCCATGGTGGAGCTTGAAAACGCCAAGGCTGTGCTGGCGCAGCACAGGGAAGATGAGATCCGCTTCAAAACGGAAGCGGCCCGTGCCGCACGCGACGTGGAGACGGAAACCGCGAACCTTGCTTCTCTGCGCGACGAAAAAGAAAGTGCCGCAAAGCGTCTGAGCGGTTTTGTGCAGACCGCAGACAGCGCCCAGCAGAAAACAGAAGAAACAGAAGACAAAATTCAGGCAGCCAGAAGCAAAATGGAATCCATGATCGGCGACCGCGAGGACGCAATGCATCGTTGTGATGAGACCTTGCAGCATTTGCAGGAAATCCGTTTTGCGGGGCTCGCCATCGAAAAAGATAAAGAATCGCTTGAAAATGCTGTGCAAACGCTGAAAGCACAGCAGTCCGAACGCGCTGCACGTATAGAAAGTTTAAATCAAGAACTTGCGGAAAGCTTCGAGAAGATCAAAGCGCGCGAAGCGGATATTGAAAACCGAAAAATCGAATCTGCTAATCTGCGTGAGACCGCAAAGGAAAAACGGCAAACGGTCAGCGTCATCGCCGCAAAGCGCACGGCACTCGAGCAACAGACGAGCGAGTTGCGCCAAAAAGAACGCGAAGCTTCCTCGCGCCGCGAGACGATTGGCCTTGAACTTGCCCGTCTGCGCGAACGCCGTGAAAACCAGAGCGGTGAATACGACGCTATCCTCAAAAAGCTGTGGGAAGAATACGAGCTCACCCGCCGCGAAGCCGAGGAAATGAACATCACGATTGAAGATGTGCCCACGGCGCAAAGGCGGTTGTCCGAACTCAAAAACAGCATCAAAGCGCTCGGCTCCGTCAACGTGGCGGCTGTTGTGGAATACAAAGAGGTTTCGGAGCGCTACAATTTCCTCAAAATGCAAACGGACGACGTGCAGCGCTCCCGCGCCGAGCTGTTAAAGCTCATCGACAACTTGACAAAGCAGATGCAGACGCAGTTTGCAGAGCGCTTTTCCGTCATCAATCAGAATTTCAGCCGGATTTTTCAGGAGTTATTCGGCGGCGGATCGGCAGAGCTTTGCTTTACGGACAGCGGCGATGTACTGCATTCCGGCATCGATATCCGCGTGCACCCGCCGGGCAAGATCGTCTCGCACATCGAGCTGCTTTCCGGCGGCGAAAAGGCGCTTGTGGCAATTTCGCTTTACTTTGCAATCATGCGCGTAAATCCACCGTCGTTCTGTATGCTCGACGAGATCGAAGCTGCACTGGATGACGTAAATGTCGTGCGCTTTGCAAATTACCTGCGCCGCATGAACCAAAAGACACAGTTCATCGTCATCACGCACCGCCGCGGCACGATGGAAGAAGCTGATATGCTCTACGGCGTGACGATGCAGGACCAGGGCATTTCGAAACTCTTGGCACTGCACGCACACGAAGCGCAGGAAAAACTGGGTATAACAACATAAATTCGGAAAAGAGGTGCCTGAATGGGCTTTTTTGATAAGATCAAAGCGGGACTGAAAAAAACAAGAGACAGCATCACCGGGCAGATTAGCAGCATGCTCCACGCGTTCACAAAGATCGATGAGGAGCTGTTTGAGGAGCTTGAAGAGCTGCTTGTCATGGCGGACGTCGGCATGAACACCGCGACCGAAATCTGCGATACGCTCCGCGCACGCGTGAAAGAGCGCGGCATCACAGACCCGAACGAGATTATGACGCTTTTGCAGGAGGTCGTCACGGAGATGGTCAGCGGCGACAACGAGTTGCATCTCGATACGCAGCCATCCGTCATCCTTGTCATCGGCGTGAACGGCGTCGGCAAAACGACGACCATCGGCAAGCTGGCTTCCCGCCTTAAAAAAGAGGGCAAATCGGTAATTTTGGGCGCGGCGGATACGTTCCGCGCGGCGGCCATTGAGCAGCTTGAAGTCTGGGCAGAGCGCGCAGACGTGCCGATCATCAAGCATGCAGAGGGCGCAGACCCCGCCGCCGTCGTGTACGATACAATCTCCGCGGCGAAGGCACGTCACGCCGATGTGGTCATCTGTGATACGGCCGGACGCCTGCACAATAAGAAAAACCTGATGGACGAGCTTTCCAAAATTTCGCGCATCATCGATAAGGGTCTGCCGGGCTGCAGCAAAGAAGTTTTGCTTGTGCTCGATGCCACAACGGGGCAGAACGCCGTCAATCAGGCACGTGAATTCAAAGAAGCCGCAGGGCTCACGGGTATCGTGCTCACAAAGCTTGACGGCACCGCAAAGGGCGGCGTTGTGTTGGCAATCCACCGGGATCTCGGTTTGCCGGTGAAGTTCATCGGCGTCGGCGAGCAGGTGGACGATCTGCAGCCGTTTGACGCGGAGGATTTCGCCCGCGCGCTGTTCGAGCGGAGACCGGAAGCATGAGGCTCGCCGTTTTTTCCGATGTACACAGCAACCACCATGCGCTGAAAGCTTGCCTGAAGGAAGCGGAAAAGCAAAAAGCGGATGGGTACATTTTCCTCGGCGATTATATTTCGGACTGTGCAAACCCGCACGAGACTATGAAGCTAATATACCGCGCAAAGCAGGAAATGCCCTGCTGGTTCGTGCGCGGCAACCGTGAAGAATACGTGCTGAACCACCACAACTTCGGCAGCGATTGGGCAAACGGCACTACAACAGGCTCCCTTCTATACACCTACGAGGGGCTAACGGCGGAGGATCTCGAGTTCATCTCCGTATTGCCGTTTATGCAGACAATTGATCCAAACGGCAAGTGTCCCATACGCATTTGCCACGGCTCACCGGAAAAAACGCGCGACACGCTGCGCCCGTTCTCCTATAAGATAGAAAGCTGGCTTTTAAAAATCGACGAGCGCGTGCTTTTAAGCGGCCACACGCATCAGCCGTGCAGCGCGCACACAATGGGCAAGCTGTACGTGAACCCCGGTGCGGTCGGCGTGCAGTGTACGCAAACCGTCACGGCGAAAATGGCGCTGCTCGATTCCGACGGAAACACATGGAACGAAACGCTGCTCGAAGTGCCGTATGACATTGACGCCGCAGCACTGGAAATCCGCGAAAGCGGACTGCTGACCCGCGCGGGTGTGTGGGGGCATGCGATTTTAAAACAGCTTTACACCGGCAAGAATTATTCGCTTTTCTGCGTGCAGCGCGCAGAAGAGCTTGCAGCGGGCGGCCCCGTACTTTTAGAGCATTGGCAGCAAGCCGCACGCGATTTCGGAATTTTGGAGGGATAACGCATGAACATGATCATTGCAACGCATAATGCGCATAAAATAGAAGAATTCGGCCGCATTTTGGCGCCGCTTGGCATCACCGTGCAGACGGCCGAGCTGACCGAGGCGGAAGAGACCGGCACCACGTTCCGTGAAAACGCGTATATCAAGGCGAAATCCGCGTGCGACGAGACGGGCCTGCCGTGCGTCGCGGACGATTCCGGCTTATCGATCGATTATTTAAACGGCGAGCCGGGCGTGTATTCCGCACGGTATGCCGAGCCGGGCAAGCGTAAGGCAACGGTACTCGAAAAGCTCAAGGGCGTGCCGGAAGAAAAGCGCGGCGCACACTTTACGAGCGCCATCTGCTGTGTATTCCAGAACGGCGACGTACTTGAAGCTGAGGGCTACTGCTACGGGCGCATCGCAGAGGAATGCCGCGGCGAAAGCGGTTTCGGTTATGACCCCATTTTCATCTGCACCGAAGAAGGCTGCGCGGGCAAGACGTTCGGCGAAGCGACGGCAGAAGAAAAAGATGCCGTGAGCCACCGAGGAAAATCCTTGCGTATTTTCGCAGAAAAACTTGAAAACTACCTGAAAGATAAAGAGGGATAAATTATGCTGACCAGTAAACAAAGAGCGTATCTCCGCTCGCTCGCCGTAAATGAAGACACCATTTTGATGATCGGCAAGGGCGGCATCGATGGAGATGTCGTAAAGCAGGCCGCAGACGCTATTTTTAAGCGTGAACTCATCAAGGGCAAAGTGTTGGAGACTGCGCCGGTCTCTCCGCGTGAAGCCGCAGAAGCGCTCGCAGAGCAGACAGAAAGCGAAGTTGTGCAGGTCATCGGTTCCAAATTTGCGCTTTATAAACGCAACGAAAAGGATCCGAAAATCGTCCTGCCGCGTGCGAAAAAGGCATAAGTCATGCGTATCGGCATTTACGGCGGCACGTTCAATCCCATCCACACGGCGCATGTGCACCTTGTGCGGGAGTTTATTAAGCGTCTGTCGCTTGATCGCGTGATTTTGATTCCGACGGGCACGCCGCCGCACAAAGCGACACATCAGCTTGCAAGCGGGGCAGACCGCATTGAAATGTGCAGGCTTGCGGCGGCAGACATCGCCGAATGTCCCGTCACAGTCTCGGATATTGAAGTGCTGCGCACGGGCAAAAGCTACACGGCAGACACCATGACGGAACTGAAAGCGCAATATCCCGACGATGCGCTCTTTTTACTGATGGGGGAAGACATGTTCTGCACTGTCGAAAAGTGGTATCACCCGGAGCGCATTTTCGCCGCGGCAGAGATCTGCGCCGCACCGCGTGACAAGGATAGCTTCCAAACGCTTGTCACGCACGGGGAAGAAGTGAAGGAAAAGTTCCCGCAACTGCGCTTTACCGTGCAGAACATCGAGTTTTTGCCTGTCTCATCGACGATGGTGCGCGAAAAAAGTCTGCATGGCGAAGATATAAGCGGTCTTGTGCCCGCAGGCGTCGCGGAATACATCCAAAAAAAGAGGCTTTACACGCATGAATAAGAAAGAAAAACAGCAATATATCGATATCATCAAGCCTATGCTCACGCAAAAACGTTTCGAACACTCCTTAAATGTTTCGGAAGAAGCGGTAAAGCTTGCAAAAAAATACGGTACAGATACCGAAAAAGCGGAGCTTGCAGGGCTTTTGCACGATATTTTGAAGGATACACCCCCGGAGAAACAGTTGAAAATTCTCGCGGACTTTGGTATAATTATGAGCGACGTTGAACTTTCCGCTAAAAAGTTCTGGCATGCCATCAGCGGCGCGGTGTATATCAAGCATGTTCTGCACATTGAGGACGAGGATGTTTACAACGCCGTGCGATACCACACCACGGGCAGAAAAAACATGACGCTACTCGAAAAAGTCATTTTTATCGCGGATTTCATCTCCAAAGACCGCAATTACCCCGGCGTAGAGGATATGCGCAAGGCCGCGTATAAAAGCCTTGACAAAGCCATTGTGGAGGGCATCGCGTTCACCATTACGGAGCTCGCAAAAGACCGCGCGCCCATCGTGCCGGAGACCATAGACGCATATAATGACGCGGTGTGGGCTTTGCGGCACGGCAATTAAGCGGAAGGAAGCATAAAAATCGCGCAGCGCGCAGAAAGGAATGGCTAAAAGCATGGATTCATTGACGCTTGCAAAAACCGCAGCGGGCATTTTGGATGCGAAAAAAGCCGATCAGATCAATGTGATCCGCATTTCGGACGTTTCCTCGCTCGGTGATTATTTCGTTCTGGCGAACGGCACCGGCAGCACGCATGTGCATGCTCTGGCGGACGAACTGGAGTTTAAGCTGAAAGAGCTCGGCATTGCGCCGGACCGCGTGGAGGGCTATCGCTCCGATTCCTGGGTCGTGCTCGATTACGAAACGGTGGTCGTACACATCTTCACCTCGGAAGCGCGCAGTTTTTATGATTTGGATCGCCTGTGGCTCGACGGCGAAAAGCTCAACATGACGTTTGAACCGAATTGATTTTGTTATTTTATATAGCGCAGAGAGGTAAGTGTAATCAATATGAACAAGTACAATCCCAGTGAAATTGAACCGAAGTGGCAAAAGAAGTGGGAAGAAGCCGGTGTTTTCCATGCTTCCAATACTTCGGATAAGCCGAAATATTATGCTCTGATCGAATTCCCGTACCCGTCCGGTCAGGGTCTGCATGTCGGCCACCCGCGTCCGTACACCGCGCTTGACGTTGTTTCCAGAAAGCGCCGCATGGAGGGCTACAATGTGCTCTATCCGATTGGTTGGGACGCATTCGGCCTACCGGCAGAGAATTATGCCATCAAGAACCACGTGCACCCGGAAGAGATCACAAAGAAGAATATTGCGCGCTTTAAGCAGCAGATTCAGTCTCTCGGCATCTCCTTCGACTGGAGTCGTGAGATCAGCACCATTGATCCGAAATACTACAAGTGGACGCAGTGGATTTTCCTCCAGCTCTTTAAGAACGGTTTGGCCTACAAAAAAGAGATGTCCGTCAACTGGTGCACCTCCTGCAAATGCGTTCTGGCAAACGAAGAGGTTGTCAACGGCGTCTGTGAGCGCTGCGGCAGTGAAGTTATTCACAAGGTCAAATCCCAGTGGATGCTGAAGATCACCGCTTACGCACAACGCCTCATCGACGACCTTGATCTTGTCGATTACCCGGACCGCGTTAAGACCCAGCAGAAAAACTGGATTGGCCGTTCCGAAGGCGCCGAGGTCGATTTCAACACGACCGCAGGCGATAAGCTGACTGTTTACACGACCCGCCCGGATACACTTTACGGCGCAACGTACATGGTCGTTTCCCCGGAGCATCCGTTCATTGAAAAGTGGGCGGATAAGCTGCAGAATCTGGATGCCGTCCACGCGTATCAGGCAGAGGCCGCGAAAAAGTCCGACTTTGAGCGCACCGAGGTCGCGAAAGATAAGACCGGCGTGCGTTTGGAGGGTGTTGAGGCCATCAATCCGCTGACCGGTACCACCATTCCGATCTTCATTTCCGACTACGTTCTCGTTTCCTACGGTACCGGCGCCATCATGGCTGTTCCGGCACACGATACCCGTGACTGGGAGTTCGCAAAGAAGTTCGACCTGCCAATCGTCGAAGTCGTTAAGGGCGGCGATGTACAGAAAGAAGCGTTCACGGACTGCGACACCGGCATCATGGTCAACTCCGGCATTCTGGACGGCATGACCGTCGAAGAAGCGAAAGTCCGCATCAAAGATTACCTTGAGGAGACCGGCATCGGCCACCGTAAGGTCAACTATAAGCTCCGTGACTGGGTATTCGCACGCCAGCGCTACTGGGGCGAGCCGATTCCGATTGTACACTGCGAGAAGTGCGGCTATGTGCCGATCGATGAAAGCGAGCTGCCGCTCGTTCTGCCGCAGGTTGATTCCTACGAGCCGACCGATAACGGCGAATCTCCGCTCTCCAAGATGACCGATTGGGTCAACACCACGTGCCCGAAGTGCGGCGGCAAGGCCATGCGCGAAACGGACACCATGCCGCAGTGGGCAGGCTCCTCCTGGTACTTCCTGCGCTATATGGATCCGCACAACGATGAATCTTTTGCATCCAAGGAAGCACTCAACTACTGGCATCAGGTAGACTGGTATAACGGCGGCATGGAGCACACCACGCTGCACTTGCTGTACAGCCGTTTCTGGCATAAGTTCCTCTACGATATCGGCCAGGTCCCGACCGCAGAACCGTATGCAAAGCGCACGAGCCACGGCATGATTCTCGGTGAAAACGGCGAGAAGATGAGTAAGTCTCGCGGCAACGTTGTCAACCCGGACGACGTTGTAAACGAGTTTGGCGCTGATACGCTCCGTCTCTACGAAATGTTCATCGGCGACTTTGAGAAGGCCGCACCGTGGAGCAACGCCGGTATCAAGGGCTGCCGCCGCTTCATTGAGCGTTATTGGAACCTGCAGTCCATTCTCGTCGACGGCGAAGCGATCCGCCCGGAGATGGAAAATTCTTTCCACAAAGCCATCAAGAAGGTCTCTTATGACATTGAGAACCTCAAGTTCAACACCGCCATTGCATCTTTGATGGCGCTCATGAACGTTATTGCGGAAAAGGGCTCCATCAATAAAGCAGAGCTCTCCGTCTTCACGATGCTCCTCAACCCGTTTGCACCGCATGTAACAGAAGAGGTTTGGAGCGAAATGAAGCTCGGCGAGGGCATGGTCACGGAGCAGCCTTGGCCGAAGTACGACGAATCAAAGTGCAAAGATGACGTCATTGAAATCGTTGTGCAGGTCAACGGCAAAGTTCGCGCAAGACTGTGCGTTGCAGCCGATATCCAGAAGGATGACGCGATTGCACTTGCAAAGGCGGAAGATCGCATTGCAGCGGAGATCAACGGCAAGAACGTCGTGAAAGAGATCTACGTTCCGGGCAAGCTCGTCAATATCGTTGTAAAAGGATAATTCTTTACAGAGCGCTGTGTGTGAATTCACAGCGCTCTTTTTACATTTGTGTGAAGTTAAATAGCTTTGCAAAGGCTTTTCACTTTACAAAACTGGAGGCCAGTACATGAAACATGCACTCGTTTTGTTTTCTTCGCCGCATAAAGACGGACACACAAAAAAGCTGCTCGAAGCTTTTCTCGACGGATTGAAAGGAAAAGACTGGCAAGTAAAATCACTTGACATTTGCAAAGTGAATATTCATCCGTGTATCGCCTGCGGATATTGCCAAAAAGCAGACGGATGCGCGTTTCGCGACCTCGATGAATTCGATCGTGACCTACGCGCGTGTGATCTGCTTGTCATCGCCACGCCGGTCTATAACCTCTCGTTTCCGGCGCAGCTCAAGGCGGTCATCGACCGTTTTCAACGGTATTTTGAAGCTAGATTTGCCCGCGGTATCCGCCCGGCGATTGCGACACATCGCGATGCCGTTTTGCTGCTCACCATGGGGCGGTATGATCCGTTTGCGGTGGAGGTATGCGAGAAAACACTGCGCCAAAGCTTTTCCGTTATGAACACAACGCTCAAAAAAGCGGTGGTTTTGCCGGACACAGACCGTGCAGATTGCGAAAACTCTGCGATTTTCGCGAAGGCACAGGAAATTGCTATTGAAATCGCGCGCGAGCTGTGATATAATAACTTGAATTTGTGTGAATAAAGGCAGGTTTTCATCAATGTCAGGACATTCCAAGTGGAATAATATTAAGAGAAAGAAAGAAAAGACCGACGGTGCAAGAGCGAAGATCTTCACAAAGATCGGCCGTGAGCTTGCCGTTGCCGTTAAAGAAGGCGGCAGCGCAGACCCGGCAGCAAACTCCAAGCTGAAGGACGTCATTGCGAAGGCTAAGGCGAATAATGTGCCGAACGACAACATTGAGCGCATCATTAAGAAAGCCGCAGGCGAGGGCAACTCCAACGCATATGAAAGCATTACCTACGAAGGCTACGGCCCCGCAGGCGTTGCCGTCATCGTGGAATGCCTCACCGATAACCGCAACCGTACCGCGGGCGATGTCCGTCATTACTTTGATAAGTTCGGCGGCAACCTCGGCACCACCGGTTGCGTTTCCTTCATGTTCAACGAAAAGGGCGTTATCGTGCTGGAGCGTGAGGGCCTTGACGAAGATACCGTCATGAGCGATGCACTGGAGGCCGGTGCTTCCGATTTTCAGGCAGACGAAGACGTATTCGAGATCTACACTGAGCCGTCCGATTTCAGCGGCGTTCGCGATGATCTGGAAGCTAAGGGCTATTCCTTTGTTTCCGCAGAAGTGGAAATGGTCCCGGATACCTACACGGATCTCACTGATCCCGATCAGATTCTCAAGATGCAGAAGCTGATTGATGCACTCGAGGATAACGACGATGTCCAGCAAGTCTGGCACAACTGGAACGAGCCCGAGGAAGAAGACGAAGATTGATGCTGAAAACCTCTCTGGGCTTACCGGGGAGGTTTTTTACAGCCTGTTTTTACTTGCGCCACGTATAAAACGCAACACACGGCGCACATAAGAAAGGAAGGCATAGATAAGATGAATGAGTTAAGACACCTCGTAGACCCGCTGGATCTTTCCTTTGAGGAGACCCTGCGCCTGCTGGACCTTGCGGACAGCATTGCAAACGACCGCACCGCATTCGCCCACAAGTGTGAAGGTAAGATCCTTGCCACGCTCTTTTATGAGCCGAGTACCCGCACGCGTCTGAGCTTTGAATCGGCCATGATGCGCCTTGGCGGCAAGGTATTGGGCTTTGCAAGTGCACAGAACAGCTCTGCTTCCAAGGGTGAAAGCGTTGCCGATACGGTACGCATGGTATCCTGCTATTCGGATATCATCGCCATGCGCCACAACAAAGAGGGTGCGCCGCGCGTAGCAGCACAGTACGCCCGTGTGCCGGTCATCAACGCCGGTGACGGCGGCCACCAGCATCCGACGCAGACGCTCAGCGACCTGCTCACCATCCGCCGCGAAAAGGGCAGACTGAATAACCTGACGATCGGTCTGTGCGGCGACTTGAAATTTGGCCGCACCGTGCACTCGCTCATCAAGTCGCTTGTGCGCTGGGAGGGCATCCGCTTCGTGTTCATCTCCCCGGAAGAGCTGCATGTGCCGAGCTATATCATTGATGAAGTCGTAAAGCCCTCCGGCTGCGAATATAAAGAAGTCCGTACCATGGACGAGGTTCTGCCGGAGCTTGACGTACTCTACATGACCCGCGTACAGCGCGAGCGCTTCTTCAACGAAGAAGATTACATCCGCTTAAAAGACAGCTTCATCCTCGATGCAGAGAAGATGAAGCTTGCGCCGAAGGATCTCATTGTGCTGCATCCGCTGCCGCGTATCAACGAGATCGCGGTCGAAGTGGACGATGACCCGCGCGCAAAGTACTTTGTGCAGGCACAAAACAGCGTATATGTCCGCATGGCGCTCATTTTAATGCTTCTGAACATCGAACCGGGACTTTTTGAGGAGGAAACCGTATGCTGAACATCGACAGTATCCAAAACGGCATTGTGATCGACCATATTCAGGCAGGCAAGGGTATGCGCATCTACGAGCTTTTGGAGCTCGATAAGCTCGATTGCTGCGTGGCACTTATCAAAAATGCCCGCAGCAGCAAGCTGGGCAGAAAAGATATCATCAAGATTGAAGGCGACCTCGCTATCAACTTCGATGTGCTCGGCTTTATCGATAACAACATCACCGTATGCACCATTAAAAACGGTGAGCTTGTGAAGAAAGAGAACATCGTGCTGCCACGTCGCATCAAAAATGTTGTAAAGTGCAAGAACCCGCGCTGCATCACAAGCACGGAGGAAAACCTCGACCAGATCTTCGTGCTGTGCGATGAAAAAGCGCACCGCTATCGTTGCCTGTACTGTGAACAAGCGTATAAGAGCCATGAATAAGGCACAGCGTAACGGTGCAGGCCGTCGCGACCCGGAGAAACTGAAGCGCCAAAAGCGCCGTGACCGCCTGTTTCTGGCGTTCCTGACCTTTTTGAATTTTCTCCTCGCTTTGATCGTGCGCATCGCAGACCGCAAGAGCGTCATCAAAGCGGTAAAACAGGACGACAAGCTTGCGTTGCTGCTTGAAGAAAAAACCACAAAATCCCTTTGAAATACCTTGACTTTAGGGTCAGTGTATGTTAATATGATAGAGCCGCTTACTGTGGGCTGAAAAGTGACGAAAGTCCGCCTACGAGTAGCGAGATTACAGAAAAGGCAGGCAGAAATAAATGTTTGCAGTTATTGAAACCGGCGGTAAGCAGTACAAGGTACAGTACGGCGACGTGATCTACGTTGAGAAGCTCGCTGCCAATGAAGACGAGACAGTTACGTTCCCGGTCGTTGCAATTTGCGGCGAAGACGGAACAAAAATCGGCACCCCGTATGTTGAGGGCGCTTCCGTTACAGGCAAGGTCCTGAAGAACGGCAAGGCTAAGAAGGTTACGATCCTCACTTACAAGCCGAAGAAGGGCGAAAAGCGCAAGATGGGCCACAGACAGCCCTACACGAAGATTCAGATTGAGTCCGTTCAGGGCTAATTTGACCGTATGATTCGTGCGGATTTTTTCGCAAATGCAGACGGAGCGCTTCTCGGTTTTTCCGTGCTTGGCCATTCCGGTCTGGCGCAGGAAGGAGAAGATATTCTCTGTGCTGCGGTTTCTTCTGCGGCGTATATGACGGCGAACACCGTGCTGGAGATTTTACACATTACACCGATTTCTCTCCGAGCAGAGGACGGCGAGATGCTGTTTAGGGTTTCCGATACCGATGCACGGACATGCCGTAGCCTGTTTGAGGGATTTAAGCTGCATCTTCTCGGTTTAGAGGAGCAGTACCCCGAAAACTTACAGGTACGCTACGCAGAAGTCTGACAATAAAACGAAAGGAAGGCAACAAAATGCTTAAGATCAATATCCAGTTGTTTGCTCATAAAAAAGGTATGGGCTCCACGAAGAACGGCCGTGATTCCGAATCCAAAAGACTCGGTGTCAAGCGTGCAGATGGTCAGCACGTCCTCGCAGGCAACATTCTTGTTAAGCAGCGCGGCACGCACATCCATCCGGGCGAGAACGTAGGCAGAGGCTCTGATGACTCTCTGTTCGCGCTCATTGACGGTCAGGTTCGTTTCGAGCGTATGGGCCGTGACCGCAAGAAGGTCAGCGTTTACTCGATCGAGCAGTAATTTTGACCCTTGGGGGAATACCGGTTTCGTATCCCCGAATATACGATGAAACGGGCTTCTTCGGGTAAAGCGGAGAAGCCCATTTTATTTTGTACAGAGCCGTCCGCGGCGCTGAAAGGATGATGAATTATGTTTATCGATATAGCTAAGATCAAGGTAAAAGCCGGTGACGGCGGCGACGGCGCCGTGGCTTTTCACCGTGAAAAATACGTGGCTTCCGGCGGCCCGGACGGCGGCGACGGCGGTCGCGGCGGCGACATCGTGTTCCGCGTGGACGATAACCTCTCCACGCTGGCGGATTTCCGCTACAAGCGCAAGTACACCGCAGAGCGTGGCGAAAACGGTCGCGGCAAGCGCTGCTTCGGCAAAAGCGCACAGCCGCTCGTCATTACCGTGCCGCGCGGCACACTGATCCGCAATGCGGAAACCGGCCGCATCATGGCGGACATGTCCACAGACGAAGACGTCGTTATCGCGAAGGGCGGCCGCGGTGGCTGGGGCAACACGCATTTTGCGTCGCCTACGCGCCAAACTCCGCGCTTTGCAAAGCCCGGCACACCCGGTGAAGCATTCGAGCTTCAGCTTGAACTCAAGCTGCTCGCTGATGTGGGCCTTGTAGGCTTCCCAAACGTAGGTAAATCTACGCTTGTTTCCGTTGTGAGCGAAGCAAAGCCGAACATTGCAAACTACCACTTTACGACCATCACCCCGGTGCTCGGTGTGGTGCATATGCCGAACGCGCCATCGTTTGTCATGGCAGATATTCCCGGCCTTATCGAGGGCGCATGGCAGGGTGTAGGCCTCGGTCATCAGTTTCTGCGCCATGTAGAGCGTTGCCGCATGCTCATTCACATTGTCGATGTTTCCGGCAGCGAGGGCAGAGACCCGAAGGAGGACTTCCGCATCATCAACGAAGAACTGCGCAAATTCAACCCCGACCTTGCGAACCGTCCCATGCTGGTCGCCGGCAACAAATGCGACCTGACGACCGACGAGCAGGTAGAGGATTTCCGCAAATTTGTCGAGGAGCAAGGCTATGAATTCTTTCCAATCATGGCGGCAATCCGCTATGATGTTGACCCGCTTTTGAATAAAACCGCAGAAATGCTTTCCACGCTGCCGCCGGTCGCGCATTTCGAGCCGGAACCGGAGCCGGTAAAGCCTGTCGAAGAATTCAGCAGCAAGGCAAAGGTCGATATCCGCGTGGAGGACAACGTGTATTTTGTCGAGGCCGATTGGCTCTTAAAGCTCATCTCCGCCGTCGATTTCGATGATTACGAGTCGCTCCAGTACTTCCAGCGTGTGCTCATTCACACCGGCGTTATCGATGCGCTGCGTGAGGCGGGCATCCAGGAAGGCGACACGGTCAGCATGTATGACCTTGAATTTGATTTTGTAAACTAAGAGGGTGGCTATTTGGAAAAGTTCTATCAAACGGAATCGGATCCGAAGCAGTTAAGCCCCTTAACGCTCGCTTATGTGGGTGACGGCGTGTACGAGCTTTTCGTGCGCGAATATATCGTCTCCAAAGGCAACTGCCCTGTGAAAAAGCTGCACAGCCGCGCCGTTTCGTTCGTGCGTTGCGAGTTTCAGGCGAAGGTGCTTAGTGAAGTGCTGATGCCGCTTTTCACGGAAGAGGAAAAAGAAGTCTGCCTGCGCGGACGCAATGCGCACGTTTCGCACGTGCCGAAAAACTCAAGCGTTGCGGATTACCACGCAGCCACAGCATTTGAATGCGTTTTCGGTTATCTTTACCTTAAAGGCGAGCTGGAGCGCCTGCGTCTTTTCTTCGATAAGATCCTTGAATTCGCAGAAACGGAGGAAACCGCACATGCGTAAAAATAAAGTTGCAAAAAACGTGAAGGAATTCCTGCTTGACCTGATTTTCATGACGGCGGGTTCCGTTATTTACGCGGTCGGCCTGAACGGCTTTACCGCGCCGAACAACATCGCGCCGGGCGGCGTGAGCGGTATCGCCATCGTGCTGAATTATCTGTTCGGCACGCCCGTCGGCACCGTAATTTTGCTTATTAACGTGCCGATCATCATTTGGGCGATCATTGAGATCGGCTATAAGCTCGTCACCAAAACGATGTTGGCGGTCGTGTTAAACGCTGCCTGCATCGACATCGTGGCGCTGTTCATGCCGGTCTACCACGGTGACCCACTCATCATCATGCTCATCGGCGGCGTGTGTGAGGGCGTTGGTCTTTCACTCGTCTTTATGCGCGGTGCCACGACCGGCGGCACGGACATGATCGCGCGTCTGCTCAATCATCGCCTGCGCCATCTTTCCATGGGCAAGCTGATGCTTGCCGTAGACGGCTGCGTCGTGCTGTTTTCCGCCATCGTATATAAGAGCATTGAAAGCGCCGTGTACGCGTGCATCGTCATTTTTGTATCGACAAAAATCATCGATACAATTCTGTACGGCACAGATGCGGGCAACGGCAAAATGTTCTTCATTATGTCCCATAAAAACGATGTCATTGCCGACCGCATCATCAAGGAGATGGACCGCGGCCTGACGTTTCTCAAGTCCCGCAGCGGCTATTTGAAGCAGGACGGCGAGGTGCTCTTCTGCGCCGTGCGTCGCTTCGAGGTGTTCCGTATCAGCGAGATCATCCGCGAGGAAGACCCCGATGCGTTCGTCATCGTCGGCGATGCCGGTGAAATCGCCGGTGAGGGCTTCAAACCCGTGCGCTCCGACGACCGCACGCTCGGCGAGATTATCAAAGCTATTCGCAAGACGGGCGATAAGCCGGTCAGCGAGCCGAAAGAATAAATCCGCATAGAAAAAGCAGACAAGCGCATCGCCTGCCTGCTTTTTCCGGTTTTTTGTGTTACCGGCAGCTTTTTTCACTGCGGTTTTCCGTACGATTTTCCGTGCCGTTATTCACGCGGTCGGTTGTCTGACGATCGCTCTTATTGCGGCTTTGTTTCTGGCTTTTGTTTGTGTAATTCTTGTTTTCGGAATTTGCCATGTGATTCACCCCTTCCGAAAGCTATTATGCGCACGGTACGCGCGTTTATGTACCGAATTTATGAAATTAGGAAAGGTGGGGCGGCCATGGAATTGCCCGCAGCTTTTGAAAAACGAATGCAGGATATGCTTGGGGCAGAATATACGGCGTTTCGGGCGTCTTACAACGAACCGCACAAACGCGGCATTCGTTTGAACACTGTAAAATGCACAAAAGAGCAGCTTGAACGCGCACTGCCGTTTACACTGGTTCAAACGCCGTTTTCGCCGCTCTCGTTTTATGCGCCGACAGATACCAAAATGGCGGCGCTGCCGCTCTATCATGCAGGCGCGTTTTATTCGCAGGAGCCGTCCGCGTCTTCGGCCGTCACGCTTTTGGCGCCGGAGCCGGGGGATAAGGTGCTCGACCTCTGCGCCGCACCGGGCGGTAAATCCACGCAGATTGCCGCGCTGACCGGCGACACCGGGCTTTTGTGGTCAAACGAAGTTGTGCGCAATCGCGCCGCAATTTTATCCTCCAATTTGGAGCGCATGGGCGTGCGTAATACAGTCGTTTCCAGCGTATACCCGGAGATGCTTGCGGAAAAGCTCGGCGGATATTTTGATAAAGTGCTCGTTGATGCGCCGTGCTCCGGCGAAGGCATGTTCCGCCGCGATCCCGTTGCCGTGCAGGAATGGAGTCCTGAGCACGTGGAGACCTGCGCTGTACGTCAGCTCGCAATTTTATCCTCCGCCGCACAGTGCGTGCGCGAAGGCGGCATTTTGGTGTACTCTACCTGCACATTCTCCACGGAAGAAAATGAGGGCGTTGTGCAGAAATTTCTCGAGAGCCACCCGGAATTCGTGCTCGAAAAGCCGAATGTCACATTCGGTCGCCCGGCCTATGGCGTAGACGCTGTGCGCATTTTCCCGATGGACGGGGGTGAGGGGCACTTTGCCGCGCGCTTCCGACGCGTTGCGCCATGTGAAGAACGCTTTGCGCCGTTTAGCTTTAAACCCGACCGAGAGACGCAGGCGCATGCCGAAGAATTGTACACATCTCTGTTTACCGATGTACCGGGAAGATTCCAGCGCGTGCGCGACCGTGTGATCTTATTGCCAAATGAGCTGCCGGACATTGCAGGACTTTCCGTTCTGCGCGCTGGTGTGGAATTCGGCGAGGCAAAAAAGAACCGCATCGAGCCCGCGCATGGCATTTTCATGGCAAGCCGTGCGGAAAACTGCCGCAGCGTGCTGCATCTCACATCGAACGATCCTGCTTTATTCGCGTTTTTGCGCGGCGAAGAAATCCCCGCAGAGGGGCTTTCCGGTTACACCGCCGTCGCCGCAGACGGTATTGTAACGGGCTTTGGCAAGGCATCGAACGGTGTTTTGAAGAATCGTTACCCAAAGGGGCTGCGCACACACCTGTAAAGGTGCATTCGTTTATACAAAAAGAACAGAAAGCTTCGCAAAGCCAAATGGTTATTTGTGAAGCTTTTTTTGCAATTTAAACCTCGGTAACTTGCAAAAAAGGCAAATACGTGCTAAAATGTGTATAAGCAAACAGGAAAGAAGTGTTTTTTGATGCAGAAAATCCAGATTGAGCGTACCACTGCGCCTAAAGCGAAGCCGGCAGACGAAAGCAAGCTCGGTTTCGGTAAAATCTTTACAGATCACATGTATGTGATGGAATATAACCCGGAGCAGGGTTGGCACGATCCGAAGATCATGCCGTATCAGCCGATCGTCCTTGATCCGTCCGCTATGGTTTTCCACTACGGTCAGGAAATGTTCGAGGGCATGAAGGCTTATAAATGCGCAGACGGTCGCATCCGTCTGTTCCGCCCGAACAAGAACATCGAGCGTGCAAACAACTCCAACAGAAGACTTTGCATCCCGGAGATCCCGGCCGATGATTTCCTCAATGCGATCAAGACGCTCGTCGCCGTTGACGCAGATTGGATTCCGAGCCGCCCCGGCACTTCTCTTTATATTCGTCCGTTCGTCATTGCAACGGATCCGTTCCTCGGCGTACGCCCGTCGAACACCTATAAATTCATCATCATTCTTTCCCCGGTCGGCGCTTACTACGAGAGCGGCCTCGACCCGGTAAAGATTTGGATCGAAGACGACTATGTACGTGCAGTCCGCGGCGGCATCGGCGAAGCAAAGACCGGCGGCAACTACGTTGCAAGCCTCGCGGCACAGGTAAAGGCACACGACGAAGGTTACTCTCAGGTTCTGTGGCTCGACGGTGTTGAGCGCAAGTACATCGAAGAAGTCGGTGCTATGAACATCTTCTTCAAAATCAACGGCACCGTTGTCACCCCGATGCTGAACGGCAGTATTTTGCCGGGCGTTACCCGTGCATCCTGCATCGATCTCTGCAAGCACTGGGGTCTCCCGGTCGAAGAGAGAAGAATCTCCGTTGACGAACTCGTTGAGGCGGCCCGTACCGGTGCACTTGAAGAGTGCTGGGGTAGCGGTACCGCAGCCGTTATCTCCCCGGTCGGCGCACTCCGTTACGAGAACGAAGTCATGCAGATCAAGGACGGCGGCATCGGCGAATTCAGCCAGAAGCTGTACGACACCGTCACCGGCATCCAGACCGGTAAGGTAGAAGATACCCTCGGTTGGACTGTGGAAGTCACACCGCTTGAGAAGTAATTCGAATATTTGAACATTCAAAAGGCCGAGCCCGCGTGGTTCGGTCTTTTTGTATAAAAGAAGAGCTCTGCGACCGGCAAAAGCCAAATGCAGAGCTCAGTTTATATCCGAATCAGTTTTTCTGTATAATCCATGTTCGCAGGGCGGCGATGCTCTGTGCACAAGCTGTAAAGATTATCCGCGCGCACTTCCAATTCAAACACACGTCTGGCTTCCGGCGAAAGCTTCTTCACGTCCGCAGGTCGTGCGATGATCGGCAGCATCGGCTTCGCTTTGTGCAGGATCTCCGCGCCACAGCTTGTCATACCTAAAATGCGCAGGTACGGAGGCAAATTGGGCAGATCGTTCGTGATGCCCAAATACGCGCTTAAAACAATACGCCGAATACGCGCGTGACTGTACCGCTTGGTTTTCACCGCATCAAACAGCCCTGTGCACGTTTCCGCCGTTTCGGCAGCCGCCAAAATGCGGTTTTCAATGCCCTCTGAAACATCCGGCACGCGGCGCAGGTCTTTGGGTGACATGGCAGAGACAGCCGCCAGTACCGCACGGTCGAGATACGAAAGGGAAGTGGGGTACTGTTTTTTGTTTTGCAGCGCGCGAATACACACCGCCGTATTTTCCGGGACATACGAGGAAATCTCTTCACCCTCGATGCTCCTGCTGCGGATCAGGCTCGCCGATGCAAACGCGCCGTGCACTTGGTCGCTGTCGTGGCCAATCGCGATACGCTGCACAGTCTGCGGCACGATATTAGAATTCAACGATAAGATCGCCTTGCAATACTCTATACCCAAAATGCAATTTGGCTTTGTGAGCAGCTCTGCGGTTTCTGCGCCGAGCGCCTTTTTCACAGCCTCCGTACGCGCCGCCGCAAACGAAACGCCTTTTGCAACCTCCGGGCGAATATCCGAATTAAACACATCGGAGTGCAAGTATTCCGCGCAGTGCATGAGGGGAGCGGTATCGCCGGTTTCGCTGCCAAACGTCAGTGTATCTACGCAACCGAGCGCATTTAATAACGAAATGCCGCCGAGCGCAAATTTTTCTGCGCCTGCTACAGCCCACGGCAAGGGCAGCTCCAGCACGAGTGCCGCGCCGTTTTGAAGTGCCAGCCGTGTGCGAGACCACTTATCGAGCACAGCCGCCTCGCCGCGCTGCACAAAATTTCCGCTTATCACACAGACAATGTCGCTGCCGAACTCCTCCGAAATGCGGGAGAGCAGTGCCGCGTGGCCGTTATGCAGCGGATTAAACTCGCAAACAACGCCCGAAATCTTGTTTTTTCCAATCATTTTATAGGAAACTCCTTGAAATTTACATGATTTTGTATTATCATAAGTATAAAGCAATGAAGATCAATTTACAAGCCGCGTTTCCTTATTTATAATTTTGGAAGTGTCGTGCTTATTTTTTGTGCGTTTGCACAGATGATCCAATTCAAATTTAACCATGATTCAGGGGGAAGACGAAATGAAAATTCTGGTCATCAACGCCGGCAGCTCCTCACTTAAGTATCAGCTGATCGATATGGACAACGAGCAAATGCTTGCAAAGGGCAACTGCGAGAAGATTGGCCTTGAAATGGGCATTTTCGGCCACAAGACGGCAGACGGCAGAGAGAAGAAGATCGAAATCCGCATGGCGAACCACACCGAAGCGTTCGAGCAGGTCAAGAACGCACTTCTCGACAGCGAAGTCGGCGTCATTAAGGATCTGAGCGAAGTCGCTGCTATCGGCCACCGTATCGTTCAGGGCGGCGCGCTCTTCAGCGAGTCCGTTCTCGTTGACGAAAAGGTCATCGAGGGCATCGAAAGCCTCATCCCGCTTGCACCGCTGCACAACAGCGCACATGTACAGGGCATTCGTGCCTGCATGAGCGTTTTCGGCAAGGAAGTCCCGGAAGTTGTCGTGTTCGATACGGCTTTCCATTCCACCATGCCGCAGAAGGCTTACATGTTCGCTGTGCCGTATGAGTACTATGAGAAGTACAAGATCCGCCGCTATGGCTTCCACGGCACCTCCCACCGCTATGTCAGCCACCGCGTTGCAGAGCTCATGGGCAAGGACATCAAGGATCTGAAGCTTATCACCTGCCACATCGGCAACGGTTCCTCCATCACCGCCATCAAGAACGGCAAGGTCATCGACACCAGCATGGGTCTCACCCCGCTTGACGGCTTCATGATGGGTACCCGTACCGGCACGCTTGATCCGTCTGTTGTCACGTTCATCGCAGAGAAAGAGAACCTCACTCCGGCACAGCTTTCCGACCTCTTCAACAAGAAGTCTGGCCTGCTCGGTATCTCCGGCATCTCCAGCGATGACCGCGACATCTGCAAGGCAGAGGACGAGGGTGACGAGCGTGCACACCTCGCACATGAGATGCTCGTTTATCAGATTCAGAAGTTCATCGGCAGCTATGTCGCTGCGCTGAACGGCGTAGACGCAATCGTCTTCACCGCAGGTCTTGGCGAGAACCAGGATACCCTGCGCGAGCGCATCTGCACCAACATGGAATACCTCGGCATCAAGTTCGATCACGAAGCCAACAAGGGCGTTCGCGGCAAGGAGAAGAAGATCTCCGCGCCGGACAGCAAGGTCGCTGTTTACATCGTCCCGACCAACGAAGAACTTGTCATTGCACGCGATACGAAAGCCATCGTTGAAAAGCTGTAATTTCACCTGAAATTCGATACCGGATCCGTTTTTGCGGGTCCGGTATTTTTCATATTTAAATTTTAAGTGAAAATCGCGGGTTTATTTTCTGTTTTTGGCTTTTGAACCGCAAAAATGGTTGCAAATTTGTAACTATTGTGTTATGATTGTAACTGTATAAAACGATCTGTACCATATTCTGCCGCAACAGGACAGAAACCGGCTTTTGCTTCTACAGGTCGATGCCTTGATAAGGATAGGTGAAAACACATGCAATATAGAAAAAGAATGCTCCAAAAGAAGGGCACGGCTCTGTTGCTTTCCGCGCTGCTATTGGCTTCTGCGCTGCCGCTTGCGGCTTATGCGGAAGAAGTTTCCGCAAAAACGACCGAATACGTGAACTTCCGCTCCGGCCCCGGTACGAATTACAGCTCGCAGGGGATCATCGCTTCCGGCACGACCATCACGGTAACGGATACGAGCAATTCCGAGTGGTACGCCGTGCGTCTCTCGAACGGCTCTACAGGTTATATCTACGCCGAGTATATTTCCATGTCTACCGGCGGCAGCACAAGCAACGGGGAAGAACGCAGTGCCAAAACGACGGAATATGTGAATTTCCGCTCCGGACCGGGCACAAATTACAACTCTAAAGGCGTCATTGCATTAGGCACCACCGTTACGGTCACCGACACGAGCAATGCCCAGTGGTACGCCGTGCGTCTTTCTAACGGCTCTACAGGCTATATTTTTGCCGAATATATCAGCTTCACGGGCAGCAATACGCCGTCTGCTACGGCGGCACCTACACAGGCGCCATCCAACGGTTCCGAGCAGACCGCAAAAACGACCGAATACGTAAACTTCCGTTCCGGACCCGGTACGAATTACAGTTCTAAAGGCGTCATTGCATTGGGCACCACCGTTACGGTCACCGACACGAGCAATTCCGAGTGGTACGCCGTGCGCCTCTCGAACGGCTCTACGGGCTACATATTTGCGCAATACTTGAAGCTGAACAGTTCTTCCTCCGCAACGGCAACGCCCGCACCGACACAGGCACCGAGCGGTTCCGAGCAAAGCGCGAAAACGACGGAATACGTAAACTTCCGTTCCGGCCCCGGCACGAATTACAGCTCTAAAGGCGTTATCGCTTCCGGCACAACCGTCACGGTCACAGATAGGAGCAACTCTCAGTGGTATGCCGTGCGCCTTGCAAACGGCTCCACGGGCTACATCTTTGCACAGTATTTGAAGGCCACCGGCACGTCGTCCGCAACGCCTACACCTACGCAGGCACCGTCCAATGATGGCACTGTGCAGGCTAAGCTCACCGCAGACGTAAACCTGCGCCGCGGTGCAGGTACGAATTACGGCGTCATCAAGGTCATCGGCACCGGCACCACCGTTACGGTCACGGACGCGTCGAACAGCCAGTGGTACAAGGTAAAGCTTTCGGACGGCACAGAGGGCTATCTGTTCTCCGAATATCTGAAAGTTACTTCCGGCAATATTGATTCTGCCAAGCCTTCCGCAACGCCCACGCCGACCCCGGCGCCGAGCAACGGAACCGTACAGGCCAAGACCACATCCGATTTAAATGTGCGCAAAGGCCCCGGCACAAGCTATGGCATCATCAAGGTTATCGATATGAACGTTAACGTTACCGTTACGGAAGCCACAAACAGCAGCTGGTACAAAGTGAAGCTTTCCGACGGTACAGAGGGCTACCTTGCTGCGCAGTACTTGAAGATTACCTCCGGCGATATCAACTCCGTAAAGCCCGGTAATAGTGGAGATGATAACACCAATAACGGCAATAACTCCAATGCACCCGCAACAGACGAATACGTCCGCGTTACGGTCGGCCTCAACCTGCGTTCCGAGCCGAACACGAGCTGTAAAGTACTCACCGTTTTGAGCACCGGCACCGTGCTGAACGTGCTTGACCGCAAAACGAGCGGCTGGGTGCATGTGCGTACGACCGGCGGCGCAGAGGGCTATGTCTCGGCAGAATATGTCACAGCATATGACCCGTCTTCGTCCAGTGCATCGATCTCTGTTTCTTCCGTCGATCTCGCACAGTATAAGACCATCTACATTCAGGCTTCTTCTTCCGGCTCTGTCACGTGGGAGAGCAGTGATGCTTCCGTTGCAACGGCAAAAGCCGGTGTTTCCGGTCAGCTCTTCATTTACGGCGCTGCGCCGGGCACGGCCAAGATCACCGCAAAGAGCGCAAATGGCACTGCACTTGCCACCGTTTCCGTCACGGTCTCCGCGCCGGAAGCTGTCCGCTTTGCGTACACAACACCGAATATTATCACAGCCGGTGCATCCTTCAATTTGAAGGCGGTTACGGATACGCAGAAATCCGCCGTGCGCTTTGAGATTGATGGCGTCGGTACCTACGATACCACGTCCTACGATTCCGAAAGTCAGGGCGACAACAACGTCCGTATTTTCTCTGCTTCGGCTACAATCAGTACACCTGGCACCTACACGGTGCGTGCGTATTCGTCTTCCGGCGGCGGTTATTCCTCCGATTACAGAGAGTTCACCATCCTCGTCGTCTCTACAACGGATTCCGATACGACAACAGGCGAGAGCCGCCGCGTAAGTGACAGTATGCTCGACAACATCGCCTCTTATGAAGGCTATGTCCCACAGGTTTCGCCGGACACGCTTGCCGGCAATATCCCGACCATCGGCTACGGTTACGTTGTTTCCAAGAACACCACATTCTACAATAACCTGACCCGCTCGGAAGCAAAGGCCATGCTGGCCGATACCGTCAACCGCGGCTCTTACACCACAGAGATCAACCGTTTCATCTCGAGCAACGGCCTTTTGATGAGCCAGTGCCAGTTTGATGCGCTTGCAAGCTTCTCTTACAATGTCGGCGCAGGCTACTGGAACGGCTCCGGCAACTGCTACGTGCGTACAGTCATCATGAACACCGTTGTTCCGCCGCAGGATCTGTCTTCTTCCAATCCGTACGGCGGTAAGGTAACGGCTTCCACACTACCCATGTATCAGGACCACAGCGCTTCTTCCACGCAGATTACTACGCTTAAGATCAGCACAAGTGTGAACATCCTCGATTATTACCGCGACTCAAGCACGAAGCAGAGCTGGTACAAGGTCTCTGCAAGCGGCAAGAGCGGTTGGGTGCGCGCAGGCGATGTTGCTTTCAACAGCACCTCTGGTCTCACGCATGACCTGAACTATGTGGACGCCTACACATTCGGCAGCAATCTGCTGGATTGGCATGTGGCAGGCGGCAACTGCTACATCGGCCTGTATTATAGACGCCTTGCAGAAGCTAAGGTATTCTCCTACGGCAACTACGCCGAGGCATCGCCCTCTAACGGCAACTATAAGAAGAATACATACGGTTACAAAGTCCCGAGCTGTCTGTAAAGCTAAATTACTTTTCATAGTCCTAAAATTAAGCTGTGCATTCTAATGGAGTGCACAGCTTTTCTTTATATGCTCGGCAATGTGTAAAGTTTTATCGCTTTACACATTATTTATAAAACGGCAAGCCGACTGCTTTCACTCAGTCGGCTTGCTTTTATATTATGCGATCGACCGATCAGCAGCCACAGCCGCCGCAGCCGTTGTTGCAGCCACCACAGTTGTTGCAGCCGCAATCGTTACCGCAGCCACAGCCGCCGCAGCACAAGAGGATCAGTATGATAATGATGATCCAAGAGCAACCTCCGCCAAAACCGTTACACATGATTGAACGCCTCCTTTCGTTTACAATACAGAATATGAAAGTGGGGGAAATGTGTGATGGTCAAATCAAAACTTCAAAAACTTTTTAAATTCATGCATTTCAGTTAGTATTGCTGAGAATTAATTTGAAATAGAGAGATATTTTAATGTAATTACGGAAAATCGGATAAAATCACGCTTGACAATACATTCGTTTTGCTTATAATTAAAGTCAAGGAAAGTCAAAGACAAAGAAAGAACAAGAGGCGATCAGAAATGCGAATCAGCGACAGCGTTGCGAATTACATCTTACAAATGCTCAATGATGAAAACGGCATCGCGGAGATCCAGCGTAATGAGCTTGCAAACACGCTGGGCTGCGTACCGAGCCAGATTAACTACGTCATCACGTCCCGTTTCACACCGGAGCAGGGATATATCGTAGAGAGCAGGCGAGGCGGCGGCGGTTACATTCGCATCATTCGCCGGAGCATGACAAAATCCGATTTAATCATGCACATTGTCAATTCCATCGGGCCTAAGCTGGACGCAGCTTCTATGCGCGCCATGCTGCGGAATCTTGTGGAAACGGGCGTTGCGTCCGAATCCGACGCTCACCTGATGATGGCAGGGCTTTCGGATTCGGCACTTGCACCGGCGCCAAAAGAAATTCGAGATCAACTGCGGGCATCGATCTTCAAAAACATGTTGCTCGTACTAAATGTATAAAAAGCCATTTTGAAAGGACGGGATGACTTATGATGTGTCAGAACTGCGGAAAGAATCCGGCAACGACCCACATTAAAACCATCGTCAACGGCAAGTTGGCGGAATATGACCTTTGCTCGGAATGTGCAAGGGCAAAAGGCTACAAGAGCTTTTTTAACTTTGATGATATGGACTTCGATTTCAACAATCTGCTCGGCAGCTTCATCGGTGCGCCGACCGGGCGCAGTAATGCGATGCGCTGCCCGAAATGCGGTGCTTCCTTTGAGGAGATTGCAGAAAGCGGCAAGATCGGCTGCGCAGAGTGTTACAATGTGTTCCGTGACCGCCTGATGCCGACTATCCACCGCATCCACGGTGCAGCAAAGCACAAGGGCAAAGTACCCGGAAGCAATGCGCTGCGCATTGTGGAACCGGCAGGTAAGATTGCCGTTGTGGAAGAACCCACGCCGATTGAAAAGAAACGTGCGGAACTGAAAGAAGCAATCGAAAAGCAGGACTTCGAGCATGCAGCTGAGCTGCGTGACGAAATCAAAGAAATGGAGAAAGGAGATGGGAACCATGCTTAACGAAGAAAAGAAATGGTATGAAAAAGCAGGTAAAGAAAGTGACGTTGTCATCAGCACGCGTGTGCGTCTGGCGAGAAACCTTGCAGATATGCCGTTTCCAAACCGCATGACGCCTGACCAGAAAGCAGCCGTAGAGCGCCGCGTACGCGATGCGATCCTCAGCGGCAACAGCGCCATCGCATCGGATTTCGACTTCGTGCAGATGGATGACCTCAGCAACGAGCAGGCGGTGTCACTTGTGGAACGCCACATCGTCAGCCCGGAGTTCATCGCAAACGCAAAGGGACGCGGATTCCTCATCTCAAAGGACGAGTGCATCTCCATTATGGTGAACGAAGAAGATCACGTGCGTATTCAAGTGCTGCATGAGGGTCTTGCGCTCAGCGAAGCTGCCGAAATGGCAGACCGCATCGATACGCTTTTAAACGAATCGCTGCGTTTTGCGTTTGATTCCGAGCTCGGCTACCTCACCCAGTGCCCGACGAACCTCGGTACCGGCATGCGGGCCTCTGTGATGCTGCATCTGCCGGCACTCACCGAAAACGGCGCAATGTCCAGAATCTCCACGAATCTTTCGAAGCTCGGTCTTGTGATTCGCGGTACATACGGCGAAGGCAGCAATGTCATCGGCGCCATGTATCAGCTTTCAAACCAGATTACACTGGGTCTCAGCGAAAAAGAGGCTGTGGAAAACTTGCAGAACATTACGATGCAGCTTATTTCCGAAGAGCGCAAAACGCGCGCTTCGCTCAGCAAGAACATCAATGTGCAGGACAAAGTAGGCCGTTCCGCCGGCGTGCTGAAAAACGCACGGTTGCTTTCCTGCGATGAGTATATGAAGCTTATCTCCAATGTGCGTTTCGGCATTGCAGAAAAGCTTTTAAGCGGTATAACGCTTGAAGATATTCACACACTGACCGTAGCGGTACAGCCGGCCACCATGGCAGCCGCACACGGCAGCAACCTTTCGGCGGGACAAAGAGACATTCTCCGCGCAGACGAGGTGCGCAAAGCCCTCAAAGCGCTTCAATAATAGAAAATCAGTAAAGAGAACTGCGATACGGCAGTGATCGAAAGGACGGATTTATATGTATAGATTCACAGGTTTTACAGAGAAAGCAAACAATGCCATGAACCGCGCCATCGAAAAGGCGGAGGAACTTGGCCACAATTACATCGGCAGTGAGCACGTGCTATACGGCTTGATTGCAGAGGGCAGCGGCGTTGCGTTCAACGTGCTGAATAAGCTCGGCGTGACGGCGGACGCCTACGAAAAGCTGATGCGCGAGAAGATCGGCACCTCCACGCCGACGACGCTGTCGGCCGCCTATTTCACGCCGCGCACGAAGCGCATCCTGCAGATGGCGAAGCTCGCGGCTTCCAAGCTCGGCAGCAACTACGTCGGCACGGAGCACCTCCTGATCGCCATCATCGAGGACGGCGAGAGCTTCGCCGTGCGCTTCCTGCAGATGCTCGGCGTCGAGCCACAGCGCGTGGTCAACGAGCTTTCCGCCGCGCTTTCCGAAGGCTATGCCGTCGATAAGCAGTCCGGCGCGCCGTATCCGGGTGCGGAGCCGGGCGAGCGCGAGGGTGGCAGCGCGCTCGAAAAATTCGGCCGCGACCTCACCAAAATGGCGGCCGAGGGCAAAATCGATCCGGTAATCGGCCGGCATACCGAAATCGAGCGTGTGATCCAGATCCTCTCGCGCCGCACGAAGAACAACCCGGTGCTGATCGGCGAGCCGGGCGTCGGCAAAACGGCCGTCGCCGAGGGCCTCGCGCTGAAGATCCACGAGGGCGAGGTGCCGGAGCTTCTGAAGAACAAGCGCCTGATCGCGCTGGATCTGACCGGCATGGTCGCCGGCTCCAAATACCGCGGCGATTTTGAAGAGCGCATCAAGTCCGCGATCGACGAGGTGAAGAAGGACGGCAACATCATCCTCTTTATCGACGAGCTGCATACGATCATCGGCGCGGGCTCCGCAGAGGGTTCGACCGACGCGGCCAACATCCTGAAGCCGGCGCTGGCCCGCGGCGATTTCCAGGTGATCGGCGCGACGACGATCACGGAATACCGCCAGCACATCGAGAAGGATGCGGCGCTGGAGCGCCGTTTCCAGCCGGTCCATGTCGGCGAACCGACCGAGGAAGAGGCTGTGCAGATCCTGCAGGGGCTCAAGGACCGCTACGAGGCGCACCACAAGGTGCAAATCACGGATGAAGCGATCGAGAGCGCCGTCAAGCTCTCCTCGCGCTATATCGCGGACCGTTACCTGCCGGATAAGGCGATCGACCTTGTCGACGAGGCGGCCTCGCGTGTAAGGCTCAGAACCTTTACGGCGCCGGAGGACCTGCAGGAGCTCGAAAAGCGCATCAAGGAAGTCGAGCTCGACAAGGCGGCGGCCGTCAACGAGCAGGACTTCGAACGTGCGGCCGAGCTGCGCGACAAGCAGAAGTCGCTGTCGGATGAGCTCGAGCAGAAGAAGAACGAGTGGGCCGCGCACAACGAGCGCAGCAACAGCGTGGTCAAGGCGGAGGATATCGCGGAGATCGTCGCGATGTGGACCGGCATCCCGGTCGTGCAGCTCACGCAGGAGGAAAGCGAACGGCTCCTGAAGCTCGAGGATACGCTGCACCAGCGCGTCATCGGGCAGGATGAAGCCGTCACAGCGATTGCCAAGGCTATCCGCCGCGGCCGTGTCGGCCTGAAGGATAAGAACCGCCCGATCGGCTCGTTTATCTTCCTCGGCCCGACCGGCGTCGGCAAGACGGAGCTGTGCAAGGCGCTGGCGGAAGCGATGTTCGGCGATGAAAAGGCGATGATCCGTCTCGATATGTCTGAGTACATGGAGAAGCATACGGTGTCGCGTCTCGTCGGTTCGCCTCCGGGATACGTCGGCTTCGATGAGGGCGGCCAGCTGACCGAGGCGGTGCGCCGCAAGCCGTATTCGGTCCTGCTGTTCGACGAGATCGAGAAGGCGCATCCGGATGTGTTCAACATGCTGCTGCAGATTCTCGACGACGGCCGTCTGACCGACGCGCACGGCAAGGTGGTCAACTTCAAGAACACGATCATCATCATGACCTCGAACATCGGCGCGCGCCTGATCACCGAAAAGCAGCAGGAGCGCCTCGGCTTTGCGACGGCGGATACGGAGAACAATGCGGCGGAGCGCGACTTTGAGCGCACGAAAGAGCTTGTGATGGGCGAGCTCAAGAAGGTGTTCCGTCCGGAGTTCATCAACCGTGTTGACGACATCATCGTGTTCCACAAGCTCATGCACGACGATATCCAGAAGATCGCAGGCAAGATGCTGGAAGGCCTCAAGAAGCAGCTTTCCGACATGGAGATTTCGCTGGAATTCACGCCGGCGGCCGTCGAAGCCGTTGCGAACGCCGGTTTCGACCCGGTATACGGCGCGCGTCCGCTGCGCCGCGCAATCCGCAGCAAGATCGAGGATCCGGTTTCCGAGAAAATGCTGGAGGGCGCGATCCAGGCCGGCAAGTCGTACGTGTGCGACTTCAGGGACGGCCAGTACACGTTTGACGCAAAAGAATAATCGGCATGCGTCCGGCAGGGCGCATCCCAAGGCATAAAAAGGGCCTGCACGGTAAAACGCCGCGCAGGCCTGCTTTGGTTTATGCGGTTTTTTCGGCTTGCTTCCCGCTGTGGAGATAAAAGACAAGTCCGACTGCGGCCACGAGCAGCTCGGTCGCCGGGAACGAGCACCAGACGCCGCGGATGCTGAAAAGCTGCGACAGCAGGAAAGCCATCGGCAGAATGACGAGGAAGCCGCGCAGGATCGAAATGATGTGCGCGGGGCGCGGCCGTTCGGTCGAGGTGAAATACGTGGAGATCACCACGTTGAAGCCGGCGAACGGGCAGGCGATGAAGTACAGCCGCAGGCCTTCGGTCGCAATGCTCTGCAGCATGGCGTTTTGCTCACTGTTGAAGATGGCCGCGATCTGCCCGGCGCCGAAGAATACGACGGCGTAGATCGCCGCGGAGAGGATCAGCGCTGCAGCGAGCGCATAGCGCAGCGTGGCCTTCATGCTTCCGGCGTCGTTCAGGCCGTAGCTGCGGCTGACGATCGGCTGGATGCCCTGCGCGATGCCCGTATAAATGGAGATAATGACGAGAGAGAGGTTGGCGATGACGCCGTACGCCGCGACGCCAACGTTGCCCGCAAGGCGCAGGATGATGGCGTTGAAGGCGATCATCACGATGCCGGAGGAAACCTCGGTGACGAGGGACGGGACGCCGCTGGACAGAATGCCGCCGAAGCGCCGGAGTTCCGGCCTGCACTTTGTGAGGTGGAACTGGTTCTTCTTGCGGATGAAGTGCGGGGAGAGGATCATCATGCTGATGATCGGCGCGAGGCCGGTGGCGAAAACGGCGCCGAAGATCCCCATCCGGCAGGGGAAGATGAAGACCCAGTCCAGCACGATGTTGGAGAAGCTGCCGCCGAGCATCGCGGCCATCGAAAGCTGGGGCGCGCCGTCGTTGCGCACGAAGCAGAGCAGCACGTTGTTCAGCAGAAAGGCGGGGGCGAACAGAAGGATCACCTGCAGGTACGTCCGCGACATTTCAAAGACGTTTTCATCCGCGCCGAACAGGGTGACGATCGTGCCGGAAAAGAAAAGGCCCACAAGCATGAAAAAGACGGCGAACGCGGCCGCAAGGTACAGCGCGCTTGTAAAGGTGCGGTTGGCCGCCTCGTGGTCCGCCTGGCTTTTCTGGATCGAGTACTTCGTTCCGCCGCCCATGCCGATCATCAGGCCGCTGCCGCTGATGAAGCTGTAAATCGGAATGGCAAGGTTCAGGGCGGTCAGGCCGTTGGCGCCGAGCCCTTTCGAGACAAAGAAGGTGTCGGCCAGAATGTAGCAGGAAAGCCCGATCATGCCCATTACATTGAGGGACGCGTATTTTGCGAAATCCCGAAAGCAGTTTGTTTTCATTTCAACCTCCAAAACTTTAACCTTCAAAATTGCGGACCTGCGCTTTGGTGCGGCAGTCCGCCGTGCGTCGCAGTGCCCGGAAAACCGGAGCGCCTGCGCCTTTGGGCTGAAAACAGCAAAAAAATAAAGCACTGACTTTCATATCTGCAACGGCCTATCGATATGAAATCAATGCTTTACAGCTTACCCGGCGGCAAGCAAAACTGTATTTATTTCCCCGACATTTTAGCACACGCTTCCCGGCTTGTCAATCACAATTTTTCACGCGTCCGCCGGGGGCGGCCGGCTACTGGAACCGGGTCTCGATGTGCTTGTCGCATTCGGGCGGCGAGTAGATGAACGAATCCATATGGCTGCCCGTGAAAAAATAGGCGGGCGGCTCCGGCTTGTAATCGTAGTCGAAGCACTCCACGATCACGAGCTTCACCTTCATGCGGCTGGGCAGAATGCTCTTGATGAAGACGCTGGCCTGCTGGCCCGCGCGCACATTTTCGCGCAGCTCGGCGAGACCGGCGAGGTTCGGCGTAAGCTCGATGAAGATCCCGTAGGATTCGACGCTCCGGACGATGCCCGCCACGGTTTCCCCGGTGCGGAAGCGCTCGGCGTTCTGCGTCCAGGTGCCGAGCAGCTCCTTGTGGCTCAGCGTGATCCGGTTCTCCTCCTTGGCGCGGATGACGGCGCGGATATCCATGCCCACGGTGAAGCGCTCGCGCGGGTGGTCGATGCGCGAAACGGAGATCGCGTCGATCGGCAGCAGGGAGACGATGCCGCAGCCGATGTCCGCGAAAGCGCCGAACGGCTCGAGATGGGTGATGCGCACGTCGATCACGTCGCCGCGCGTCAGGCCGGATATGTACTGCGCGAGGCAGCGCTCCTGCGCCTTGCGGCGCGAGAGCACCGCCGTGATCCGCCCTGCGGCGTCGCGGATGAAATCAGTGACGACAAAGCACACCGGCTTGTTGACGCGCGAGATGATGGCGATGTCGCGCACGGTCCCCTCGCGGATGCCGAGCGCGCCCTCCTCGCGCGGGATGATGCCGCGCATGCACTTTAAATCGACGATCAGGTTGTGTTCGTTATCGCAGATGATGCTGCGCGCTTCCAGAATGCGCGCGTCCCGCATGGCGTCGGAGAGCGCGGCGGCGTTCAGCATGGCGGCCTGGTTTTCGGCTCTGTCGATCAGATGGCCTTCCGGATAAAATTTCATTGATTTCACTCCTTTTGACTACAATGAACTATATGAGCCGGAAACCGCAAACATGCACTTTCTTAAATTTTCGTGAAGGCGGGCAAAGACCTTGATTCCTGAACAAAATTGGTATAAAATGAGAAGCAAACAAAGCGTTCGTGGGTCAAAGTGCCCACATGAAAGGAAAAAAGGATATGAAAAAAATCTGCACACTCTGTGCGGCGCTGCTTGTGACGCTGTCACTTGCGGCCTGTGCTTCCGGCCCGAATGCGGCCGAGCAGGTCATCGGAACGGAAGGAACTGTCGCGATGGAGGATCTCACGCCCTCTTCCGATGCGGATAAGGAGGCAATCGGCTATCAGCTGGAGGCGCCCGAAGCGGGCGAAGAGATCTGTGTGCTGAAAACGAATTACGGCGATATCAAGCTGCGCTTCTTCCCGGATGCGGCGCCGAAGGCAGTCTACAACTTCAAGTCGCTTGCGCTTTCCGGCTACTACGACGGCCTGACCTTCCACCGCGTCATCGACGATTTCATGATTCAGGGCGGCGACCCGGAGGGCACCGGGGCCGGCGGCCAGAGCATATGGGGCGAGGACTTCGAGGATGAATTCCACACGAACCTTCTGAACATCACGGGAGCTGTGTCGTGCGCGAACCGCGGCGCCAATACGAACGGCAGCCAGTTTTTCATAAACGCGGTGGAGCCGGTTACAATAGACTGGAGCCAGTATGAGACCCTCTACAGCTACTATGAGACGGCGCCGGACCAGTTCACCGCGATGTACGGCGGAACGCTCGACATGGATAAGGTGACGGACGAATACAAGTCCCTGTACGAAGAGAACGGCGGAAACCCGCATCTGGACGGCGCCTACTCTACGGCGGGCACCGGGCACACGGTGTTTGCGCAGGTCTTCGAGGGGATGGACGTTGTGCGGGAGATTATGCAGGTCGAAACGGATGACAACGATATGCCGCTGACGGAGGTAACGATCCTCTCGGCGGAGATTGTCCCGTATGAATAAATCAAAACAGGGAGGAACACGATATGGCACTTGTACACGCGACGGCGGAAACGCTGGAATCGCTGATTCAGGAGAATAAAATTGTGCTCGTCGACTTTTTTGCGACGTGGTGCGGCCCGTGCCGGATGATCGCCCCGCTGATCGAGCAGGTCGCCGAGGAGTATGACGGCAAGGCGGTCGTGGCGAAGGTCGACATCGACGAGGAGCAGGAGCTTGCGACGCAGTATGGCATCGAGAGCATCCCGACGGTGATCCTGTTCAAGGACGGCAAGCCGATCAACGTGGAGGTCGGCGCGCACCAGAAGGACTTCTATGCCAACCTGATCGATATGCATCTGTGAGGCGTTTCGGCATGTATACATTTGAGCGGACGGCAAAATACTATGAAACCGACCAGATGGGCATCGTCCACCATTCCAATTACATCCGCTGGTTTGAGGAGGCCCGGATCGAGCTGATGAATCACGTCGGGCTCCCGTACCGGCAGATGGAGGAAAACGGGATCCTGATCCCGGTGCTCGGCGTCACGTGCAACTACAAGCACCCGATCCGGTTCGACGAGACGATCGTGCTGGAGCTGAAAATCCGGAATTACAACGGCGTGCGGTTTGAAGTGGTTTATACCGGGCGGCAGAAGGAAACCGGGCTTTTGAGCTGCACCGGCGTTTCCCAGCACTGCTTTACGACCCCGGCGCTGAAGCCGATCCGGCTGAAGCAGCACTTCCCGGTCTGGCACGAGGCTTTCGAGCGCGCAGCGGCGGAAGCGTAAAATGAAAGACAGCAGACAAAGCTTTCAGCGTCTGCTGTCTTTTTGTATTCCATATCGGTACAGCCTTTTGGATACGAGAGAAGCGGCATCGTGACTTCGAAATCACGCTGCCGCTTTTCTTAAATCTTACAAGCGCGGACAGAATCACTGTCTGCCGCTCTGCTTATTCATGGCGCAGCGCGTCGATCGGGTTCAGGTTCGCCGCCTTGAAGGAGGGGAGAAGCCCGAAGAGGATGCCGATCGCCATGGAGAATACGACTGCAATCACGATGGCGGGGAAGCTGACCGCGACGGGGGCGGAGGTCATGCGGGAGATGATCTCGGCGAGACCGATGCCCGCGCCGACGCCGACGATGCCGCCCATGCTCGTGAGCACGGCCGCCTCAGTCAGGAACTGCCACAGGATGCGGCTCTTTTTCGCGCCGATCGCCTTCTTCAGGCCGATCTCCCGCGTGCGCTCCGTGACGGAGACGAGCATGATGTTCATGACGCCGATGCCGCCGACGAGCAGCGAGATGCTGGCGATCCAGATCAGCTGGCTGTTCGTCGAGTTGCTGAGGTTCTGCAGCTCCTCTGCCTGCTTCAGCAGGTCCTGCGCCTGATACTGGATGCCGGTCGTCTCCGTGATCTGCGCGTTGAGGATGTCGGCCACCGCCTGACCGGCGTTCGTCATGGCCTCCGTGCTCGTGACGCGGATCGAAACGCTCTGCGGTTCGTCAAAGGAATAGATGGCGGGCCACATGGCGCTCGGGACAAAGACGCGTGCCGAGGAGCGGTTTGCGTAGTACGTGTAGTATTCCTCGATGGAATTGATCACAGGCTCGAACTTCGAATCCTCCTCGACGATGCCGATGACCGTAAAGGGGAGCTGGTTGATTTCGATCGTTTTGCCGATGGGATCGTCGCCGTCGAACAGGGAGTCCGCCGTGCCGGTGTCGATGATCGCGACCGAGCGGAACGCGGTGAAATCGCTGTCGACGAAGCTGCGCCCGTCCTTCAGAACCAGGCCGTTCGTCGAAAAGTAGCTGTTGTCCACGCCGAAAATCTGCGCGCCGGTGATGCCGTTGTTGCCGTAATACACGCCGCTGTTGTAATCGGTGCGGCTC
>OJAG01000150.1_pt1 | contig 59359 bp, 51 predicted proteins | sample 1589021 | NCBI WGS metagenome assembly OJAG01 (sample SAMN03283264) | human gut metagenome | biome: human-associated habitat; material: feces | host: Homo sapiens | place: USA | collected 2013 | reverse complement strand
GTTCTCTCATTTTTGCTTCGTCCTCTAAACGCAGTCTCCTCAGTTCTTTTAAAAAGGCATTTTCTATTCTTAACTTCAGAAGTTCATCTTCCAGTTCTTTTACATGCTCAGTACTTGTGTCAACGGAAGACTTTTCTAATGGTACTATTTTAGGATTCTTATCTGATTTATCCAATGTTTTCTTTCTACCTTTCTTATGTGGTCTCAACGCATCAGGACCGGCAGCTCGAAAGCGATTAACCCAGTTCACAATCATACACGGGTTGGCAATACCTTCTTGTAAAGCTAAATCCTGATATGAGATTTCACTTGATAAATATAATTCTACAACAGAAAGCTTTTTTTCGAAAGAATATGTATCATTTTTTCGAGAACGTAGTAAACCTTCATCTCCAAAAGTTTGATAATTATGAACCCATTGCTCAATATTTCTTTGAGCAGGAACACCATATGTTTTAGAAAGATATCTGTATCCTCCTTCTCCATTTAAGTATGCCAAAACAACTTTCTTCTTAAATTCAAAAGAATATTTAGACATAAAAATACCGACCTCCAATCGTTAGATTTTTAGGTCTAACTTTTTGGGGTCGGTACAGTTATGCTCTCTTTTTCATTAAAATACTTGCAATAATGGATACAAACGGTACCGTCAATATTACGCCCATTGAACCGGCTATTCCTCTTAATAACTCTATTCCAATATCATATTTATTAAAATATTCCAAATAAGACATATTATATGCATAAGTTATTATCAATATATTTATTGAACCCCCGGCAAATGCAAGAATCAATGTATTAGACATTGTTCCCATCATATCTTTTCCTACATTTATGCCTGATTTAAATAATCTTTTTGCATCAAATTCAGGATTTGCATCGTGGATTTCTGCAATTGTTGAAGCTATGGACATTCCCACATCCATTACTGCGCCAAGAGATGCTATTAATATTCCCGAGAAAAGCACTCCTCCAACATCTAATTTACTGTTTTGTGCCACATACGCAAGTGTTTCCACATCATCAGCATTAAGACCGCTTATATGTCCCAGTTTTCCAAATAAGTATGCCATTCCTCCTGCCACCAAAACTCCGGCTACTGTTCCTAATATTGCGCATAAAGTTTTAATAGTCCAGCCACCTATTAACATCATAACTACTATTGTAATCATTGCAGTAGTTAATGTTGCTGCAACAAAAGGAGAAACTCCTATGTATAGCATTGGTATATACAAACCTATAATGCAAACAAATGTAAATACAAGTCCCACTGCTGAAGCAAAACCTCTTCTACCTCCAACAATACACAAAACTCCCAAAAACGCTGCTATCATAATCCACTGAATTATTCCTCTGTCATAATTATAAACGCTTGCGTTTAACTCTCCGCTATCCAGTTTTTTAACTAAAATAATAACACGGGTTCCCTTTTTACAAAACGCTCCTGTATGATTGGCATAAGGACTTTGTGCCTCACACTCCTGATTCTTATATTTACCTGATGTAATTTTTATTTTTACAGTCTGGTTTCCTTCCATTTCCCCTTCTTCTGAAATATTAACATCGCTTGTTAACACCTTTGTAACAACAGCTTTTGCAAACTGGTTTCCACCTGATGGTCTAAGTGGTTTCTTTTTTATTCCACTATTTAAGATAAAAACTCCTATTGAAAAAATTATTATTACCATTACTAAGCCTAATATTGTGTACTTTTTCTTTTTATCCATTTATTTTTAACTTTCTCCATATTCAAATTAGCGACTTATTGCCATTTTACTGACAATAAATCGCTAATGTATTTTTTAACATTTTATAAAATATGTTATTTTACTTTTCTTCCAAGAATCTTTTTGTAAGTTTTCTTTTTAGCTGCCGGCACTTTTATCACTGACTTTTTGCTAATCTTAAAGAAGGCTTTCTTTCCAACTTTTTTCAACTTTTTAGATTTAATAACTACTTTCTTTAATTTTTTACAATTTCCAAAAGCAGACTTACCTATAGTTGTCAAATATACTGAATTAATACTTACCTTTTTTAGTTTCTTGCAGCCTTTAAATGCATTGTTTCCAATTGCTGTTACTTTTCCACTTACACCGTTAATTGTTACCATTCCCGGTATGTTTACTGTTTTTAAAGACTTGCTTCTAACTCCTACAACCTCTAAAGTTGCATTTTTGTTAACAATAGATTTTACACGATATTTTAAATTACCAACCTTATAAACTTCTCCAATGTTAACTGTCTTTGTATTGTTACCAGGCTTTACTGTAGTATTATTCTTCTTGTCATTTCCTGGTTTAACATTGTTGTTATCATCTGAAATTACGTTTTTCTTGTTAGTCTTAAATGTGTTAACATTTGTGTAAGCAATTGTTCCATTTCCATTTACTACCTTTGCATACCATGTATATTCACTGTCTGCATTAAGGTTTGTCCACTTATATGTAACCTTGCCCTTTGCGTTTGACACTGAACCTATCTTTTCATTTGTTCTTAAGTCTGCGCTTATTGACTTAGTCTGAAGTGACTTATTTGTGTTAACATATTTGTATTCTAATTCAGCAATATCCTGGTCTAACTTTGTAGTACCCTGTCCATAGCTTTCAAGTTTGGCATTATCATAGTAGTTGAAATCATTTCTGTATGGTGAGTAAGAATTTACATAAATCTTATTATTGTTTAAATCAAAGTATAAGAATTTAATATATTCTGAACCACCTTCAGGGTCTGACTGGTAATCAGTACAAATCTGATATACTGTACGTTCTTTGATTCCATCACCGTTATCATCAAATCCGTCTACCTGAATACTTGAACCGTGATAATGACCGTTTAATACTGCTATAACATTTGGATTCTTTGCAACAACTTCTGTCTGAAGAAGTTTTCCTGCATAATCAAGTATTGAGTTATCTCCTGTCATTTTTACATTTGAATATCTGTGAAGTGCAATAATTGCTTTTCTGTCAGGATATTTTGCAAGTACTTCATTCATCCACTGAATTTCATTTGTATAAATGTCCCAGCTCATATAGAGGATAAGTAAATCCTGTCCGTTTTCTGTTATTAAATCATAATGTCCTAAGTTGTTCTTGTATGAACCACCATAGTAATCTTTGTTCTTAAATCTGTCTTCACCGAAATACTTCCAGTAGTTTCCATATCCTTCAGCTCCGGCATATACATCATGGTTACCGCCAAGTACACCATATGGAATTTCTGCATCATCTAATATTTTCATTGACTTGTCTGCATTAATCCACTCACCTGTCATATCAACGTCATCAACAATATCACCTGTATGAAGAACATACTTGATTTTCCAATCTTCTGCATTATCAGCAATCCACTTGTTAACATTGTCATAATGATATGGAAAACTTTCTGAATAATACTGTGTATCTGTTTCCCATGCTAAGGCAAAGTCATAATTTTCAGGTCTTGATGTTCCATCCCAGTTTGACATTGTCTCCTTTTGCTGTTTCTTAATTTCTGACTTTTTAATCTTTGAAGTTGTTCCCTTTGTAACAACCTGTACCAAAACAGTTGCTTTTCCGTTGTCAACGTACTTGTCTGCACTTATTTGTGTATCAATGTTTCCATTTTCATCTGCTGTACCTATTAACTTCCACTTGTTATTATTAACATCTAATGCAAACATTGAAAGTAAATGATTTTCGTCTGTATTATCAGCTTTACCATTCCATTTTACAGATACAACATCATCTTTTGAAACTTTTCCTGTATTTACTGTAAATAACTGGTATGGATTTTCACCTGTATTTCCTGTTTCTGTTACGTTTCCTTCTTCAATTCCATTGTTAGCAGTTGTTAAGCTCTTACCTTTTAAGAATGTAACATCTGCGTTTTCATCTCCTACATTTACAGTTAAATTAGCAGAAATGTCTGATATTGATTCGTTTTTGTCATCTGATACCTTTGTATTAGATTTCTTAGATGTAAACTTAACAGTTTTTGTTTCAATATTTCCTGCAATATCTGTAGCAGCTACTGCCAAAATATGCTCACCATTCTTTAACTCATCAGGGTTAATAACTGCCGGAAGTTCAATGTTTTCTCCATCTAATGTTACAGCAATATTTGAAATTCCACTTGCGTCTTTTGCAATATCTGCCTCTTCAAGCATAACTGACTTGCTAATTGTATCTCCATCTTTAATTCCTAAATTGATTTCAGGTTTAGTATTATCAACTATAATGGAAGCTTCCATTCTTTCATCCTGATTTCCATTTTCTGCAACAATAGTGTATGCTCCGTCTTTCAACTTTGTAGTGTCCAAGTTAAATCCAACTGCTGTGGCATCTGCTGCCGGGATGCTAAATGTTGCTGTTAAATGTGTTTCCATTCCTGCTGAATCACCTATTGTATGCCATGCATCCAATGAAGTATCCGTATTAGTTTTAACGTTGTCTGGTTCAATCTTTGTTGGAATATAACTTTTTCCATTTGCTAATTTTAACTGTAAACCTGATACTGTATAATCTTCATGATTTTCGCCAAACACTTCAGGATATAAGGCTTCTTCAAACGGTGTTCCACTGTCTCCTGCCCAAACTGTAAGCTGTACATCAAAAGAGTCTGTGTCTTTATTGTAAGTAATATATTTATTGTCAATTTTAACTGCTCTTGATAAAGTTGACTCACACCATGGACTTAAAATTGTAATAATATCTCTTTGGTTTCCGTTGTATGGAGCTGTTATTGCGTTTTTGAAATATGTATCCATACCTGATGTCTTTATCATAAAATATGCACCATCTTCAAGCATTTTTTCTAAGTTCTGTGCCTCATCATTTAACTTAATTGATACATTTCCATTATCTTTGCCATCATTTGCAGTTATTGTTTTTACTCCTGAAACAATATCATCATCTTTTACATTTAATCTGATTTTCCCTGTTTCATTCTGTATTCCATTAATTTTAACCGTATTTTCTTCCGTTTCGCTCATTCCGTATAATGTGTATGCGCGAACCTTAAATGTTACTTTCTTATGTCCGAATAAAATATCTGCCGGAATCTGCATTAAATAATGTCCAAGTCTCCACTGTTTCTTTTCTGATATTTTATTCCACTCTGTTTCATTATCTAGTTTGTATAAGATTTCAGTACCAATCATATATGGTCTTTTCTTTAATCTTTCTGAGCCACCCGGTGTATTATTAGGGTTACTTTCATCAACAAAATCTTTGAATGCATCTACTCTTGCTGCACCTGTTGCTCCCATTAAAAGGTCTGTCTCATACATTACCTTTAAAATATCACCTTCGTTAATGCTTGAAGGTACTGGAAGATTTTCATCAGGACAAATCTTTAATGTAGGTGCTTTTCCATCATCTTCAGGATAATTTGTATATCCTTTAAATGTTACTTTCTGATTTGTTACCTGCCAGTCTTCTACTGTTCCCGGTGTAGCCTTTGTTACTGCTACAGGAATTGATTCATTTCTAAAAGGATCACTATAATCTGAGTTATCACCGTGTGGTGCAGCATACTGTAATGCTTCCCCAACTTTTGTTAACTGTCCTGCATTAGTATTAAATCCTGCTACTGTCATTGCATCATCTTCTGATGTTCCAAATCTTATCCATCTTGGTTCAGATGAATGAAGACCTGAATAATTTACTTTTACAATATCTTTTCCTTCAACTAAATCTGTTCCAAAACGATTGTTAAACTGTTCCAATGTAGTTCCATTGCTTGTTAACCAGACAACCATTGTTTTTCCCGGTTCAATAACTCCGTCAATATTTTGAACTGACCATGTTTTTCCTGACTGGGCTGCTGTTTTGGCCGGATACTCATAATAGTATAAGATTTTGTAATAAGCTAAATTGATTGCTTTGTCACTTTGGTTATAAATTTCAAAATATGAATACTGACCATCATCTTCGCTACTCTTTTCATTGCAAGCTGCCTCTGTAATATAAATAGGTGTAGCATTTTCATCACTTGGAAGTTTTGGTGTAACTGCTGTCTTATTAATTTCTGTATGATCCTTATGTCCACCATTATTTACTTCTATATACCACTCAACTTCATTAGCATACATTTCCTTAGCGGGAATCTGATATTTAAATGTTTTTCCATCTCCTGTATATTCTAAGTTTGCCTGTTTATACTGTGGTTCAAGTCCATCTACTTTCTGTCTGTAATACAAAGTTGTAAACATTGCTGACTCAGTTCCTTCAAAAGGTATTTCAGCTTCAATGTTAAAGTTTCCTTCATCATCTACACTTGCATTGGTTGATGTAATTTTTATGTCACTTGTATTTACGTGAACTCTCTGTGCCGGTACCTGTTCAGGTGAAACTTCACCCGGTGTTGCCTTTGAAATTCCTGTCATTGTACAAGTATTTTTCTCACCTGTATATTCATACTGCATACCTAACTTATCCGGATTAGATTTAGGAATTTCATCTTTTGCTTCGTTTGACCATGCCTTAACTACAATTGAATTTTCATCAGTTCCAAAGAAAAATCCTCTCTTTGCTGAATCATGTATTCCTGTATACGGAACACTAATAATATCTTTTCCCTCTTCAAGATTTGTTCCGTAATATTTGTTAAAATCATCTAATGTGTATCCTGCCTTCTGTGGCTTTTCATTTTGCCACAAAACCAAAGTTTTTCCCGGTTCAATTACAACATCTTTTGTGCTGTAATCACCAACGTACAAACTTTGATAAGCATCGCCTACTTTACTCTTGTCTCCGAAAATTTTTCCGGAACCCATTCCGCCTGTATAGCAATAATAATATACATAATCACTGAAATTAATAGGAGCATCGCTATTATTGTACACTTCTGTATATGTATATCTCTTTCCTGACGGATTATCAGCCACAACTTCAGTTACTAAAAGTGGTGGTGCCTGTGTGTAATCAATTTCATTTTGTGTCGTTTCCTCTTTGGTGTCATCCGCTTTTACTATATTCGTAAAATTACCTTGAGATATAAGGATGACACTTGCCATTGTCAATGCAATAAGGGATTTCCAATTTTTCTTCATTATTTTCCTCCTTAATATCTTTCAAGAATACAGTGTCATTTTATCTCCGTCATAATTCACTCACTATCGCACAAAAGTTAAATAATGTATAAACTTTGTAAATAAAACTAAGATTATGTTAAATATAAATTATATTTACTTAGTAAAGTTTTCCTATAAATTTTGTTTGATTTTTCAATTGTTTTCCTCAAACGTAAAAAAATTGCGTATATCTTAAGTAAAGTACTTAAAATCATACGCAATTTAATCTTACACAATATTAATAATTTCCCAATATTTTCATATTAAGCGCTTCTGCATTAATTCCGCTAAGAGCATTTACAACTCCCGGCTGTGTAGCCCTGCCCTCAAATTCAACATAGAATCTGTACTCCCAATTCTTATCAGGTACAGGTCTTGACTGAATACGTGTCATATTAAGGTCATTGTAAATAATATGCGATAACATCTGATACAAAGTACCTGATGTATGAGGCATTTCAAAACTAATACAGATTAAACCTGCATCTCTTCTCGCAATCTTCTGACGGCTGATAATAATAAACTGTGTTGTATTAGAATCATTAAAATTAATACCTTTGTGTAAAATATTAAGTCCATAAATATTTGCTGCATTCTCACTGGCAATACAACCTCTGGACTTATCTGACTGTTCCGAAATATATCTTGCGCTTATTGCAGTATTGGCAAGATTAACCTTGCCCCAACCATGTTCTTCAATAAACTTGTTGCTCTGCATAAATGCCTGTGGATGTGAATAAACATCCTTAATATCATCAATTGTAGCTCCCGGAATTCCACAAAGACAATGTTCGATTTTTACATCAAAAGTATCCACAATATAATTTTGGAATTCTACAAGTAAATCATATACATCTGTTACAATTCCTGCTGAAGAATTTTCAAAAGGAAGAACTGCATAGTCAGCCTTTCCATCTCTAACATATTTCATTGCTTCTCTAAAAGTTGTAACATTAACGTAGTTAACCTTATCCCCGAAATATTCTGTTGCCGCCTGCTGGCTGTAAGCTCCGGGAATTCCCTGATATACTACTGTTGCATCCTCTGTTGGAAGCTTATCTACAATATCAAACCCAATATCATTGTTTACGCCCTCTTCATTTAAAAGCTTATACTGCATCTTACGACTCATAGCCATAATCTGTTCAAACAATTCCTCTACGCCGTGAGCATAAAAATCGTCTGATGCTTTAGTCTTTAAAGTGGCTATTTTATCAAGCTCTCTTTGTCTGTCAAGAACTGGCTTGCCTGTTCTAAGTTTATACTCTGCTACATTTTTGCAAACTTCCATTCTTTTTTCAAACAATCTAATAATGCTATCATCTATTTCATCTATTTCTTTTCTGCTTTCTAATAAATCCTTCATTGTATTCCTTATACTTTCTTCAGTTTTTTCTTATTGTTCAGACATCTGTTTCATGCTACATCCACCACAACCTGCACATTTGTTATCCGGTTGTAACTCCTCTAACATCTGACTAACTGTTTTATTTAAAATCGGATGTACTACATATGGTGCTATTTGTTTAAGAGGTTCCAAAACAAAAAGTCTCTTATGCATTTCCACATGAGGAATTAATAAATCCTTTTCATTAACTATATCATTATTATATAAAACAATATCTATATCCAAAGTTCTTGGTCCCCAGTGAATCTCACGGGTTCTATTTGCCTCAGCTTCAATTCTGTTAACTGTAGCTAACAATTCTTTAGGTTCATACAATGTTTCTATTTCAACGCAACCATTTAAAAAATTGTCCTGTTCCACAGGTCCATAAGGTTCAGTTTCAATAAATTTAGATACCGCCAAAACTCTGCAATTTTCATCATCATAAAGACTATCAATTGCCTGATTAAGGTATCCCTCCTTGTCTCCTATATTTGAGCCAATACTTAAATAAGCCTTATTCCACTTTCTTGAAATTGAAACAGCTACATTTCCAAAAGGTAACTTAATAGGTGCATTAGGCTTATTAATAGTAAAATCAATAGCCTTAATCTTTGGAAACTCTTTCAAAAGTCCTCTTGTCGTCTGCTCTGCAACAGCCTCTATTAAGTCAAATCTATTTTCAGTCATAAACTTATTTATAAACTTGCACGCCTTTGCATAATTAACTGTATCCTCCAAATCATCGCTTAATCCCGGAGTTCTCACATCAGTATAAAGGTTAGCGTCTACATAAAACTTCTGACCGTTTATTTTTTCATCTTCATTGCAACCGTGGTATGCAAATATTTCTAACTGTCTAATCTTAATACAATCCATATTATTTCCTTTTTAGATAATATTTTTGTTTTTTAATCTTTAATAGCATTTAAACTTATGCTTTTAGAATCTTCTCAGCCATCATCATTGCCTGATAATTCTCTTTTACATCATGAACTCTAAAGATTCTGCATCCTCTTTCAAGTCCCATAACTGTTGTGGCAACTGTGCCTGCCATTCTGTCATTCTTATCCACATCGAGAGTTAAACCAATAACAGACTTTCTTGATGTACCAAGAAGTACAGGATAACCAAGTTCCAAAATTTTGTCCACGTGCTTAATTATTAAAAGATTCTGTTCGTAATCCTTTGCAAAACCAACTCCCGGATCTAATACAATCTGAGAATCCTTAACTCCTGCCTTGTGAGCTATCTCAACAGATTCCTTTAATTCATTAACTACATCATTAACAAAATCATTATAAGTTATAACATTCTTATTATGCATAACACAGGCTGCTACACCTGTTTTTGCCACAAGGTCTGCCATATCTCTTTCGCCATACTTAAATCCCCATACATCATTAATCATGTCACATCCGGCTTTAACTCCGGCTTCTGCAACTTTAGTCTTATATGTATCAAGGGATACAGCAATATCAAAATTCTTCTTAATTGCTTCAATTACAGGCACTACACGACCTATTTCTTCTTCGTCACTAATAAGTGTGTAACCTGGTCTTGTAGATTCGCCACCTACGTCTATAATCTTTGCTCCATCCTTAATCATTTCTTCTGTATGCTTTAATGCAGCATCTAAGTTGTTAAACTTACCTCCATCTGAAAATGAATCAGGTGTTACATTTAAAATTCCCATTATTACAGGTTCTTTTTCTAAATCAAAATTGTATTTTCCAATATTCATATCATACTCCAATCTTTCTACTGGCCATCCCTAAAAATTGACAAGACGTCACTTCTAAGATTTCTGTCCTCTTCAAAAACTCCTGTACTTGCAAAAGTAACCGTCTTACTTCCCGGCTTCTTAATTCCTCTTGCAGACATACACATATGCTCTGCCTGTGCCATAACAAGTACACCCTTTGCTCCCAGGTACTTCTCCAATGCCTTAGCTATCTGGTTAGTCATCTGCTCCTGAATCTGTAATCTTCTTGCATAAACTTCTACTGTTCTTGCAAGTTTACTGATTCCCACAACCTTGCCATTTGGAATGTACGCAATATGCACCTTTCCATAAAATGGCATAAGATGATGTTCACATGTTGAATAAAAAGTAATATCCTTTTCAATAACAACATTCTCATTATCACAAGTAAATGTTTTGGACAAATGTTCTTTAGGACTCCTATTCATACCGCTACACAATTCTTCATACATTCTTGCCACACGGTCCGGAGTATCCTTTAGGCCTTCTCTATCCGGATTTTCACCGATTCCCTCTAATAAAAGTCTAATTCCTTCTTCTATTTTCTTCTTGTCAAACACGTCAATCTCTCCTTCCGGCTTTAACTGTTTGTTTAATGGTTACAGATTAATCTTACAACCTGTTTTAGCTCTCCTAAATAAGACAATGAACCAAACGCCAAAATCATATCGGCCCTGTTCTCTTTTATTGTATCTATTGATTCTTCCGCAGCCTGCTTCAAACTATCTGCAACCTGTACATTATGGTTATATTTCACCAAAGTTTCTGCAAGCTTGTGCCCATCTAAACCTCGTGAATTGTTTGGCGTTATCGTAATAATTCTTTCTGCCCTGTCAGCAATAATTTCTGCTTCCTTGGAAAAATCTTTATCAGACAACACCCCCATTATAAATGTTATTCTCTTATTTGTAAAATATAAATCCAAAGTTTTCCTTAGTTCAAGCACTGCTCCCGGGTTATGAGCGCCATCAATTATAATTAACGGCTCCTTACTTATGACTTCCATACGTCCCGGCCAAACTGTTTTTTCTATGCCTTTTTTTATATTTTTCTCAATTGTATTTCCACTATTATTAATATTATTTTTCATACCAGTGCCATTTTTCTTATCTGACTCATCGCATATATTGGTCTTTTCTGTTAATGCTTTATCAAGCACTAATGCTACCTCAACTGCTGTTTTTGCATTTTTAATCTGATATGTGCCAAGAGCCTGAAGGTTAAGAATATATTCTTTATTATTAGATGCTTTGTATGTAACCTTTGTTGTTAAACCATCTATTTCCACATTTTCAAAATCCTGCTCAGTAGGAATTATAAGTTTTGAATTATTCTGCTTGCAAACCTTCTTTATTACATTCTCAGCCTCCACTGTCTGTTTAGACATTACAACCGGACAGTTCTCTTTAATTATTCCTGATTTAACTTTTGTTATTTCTTCAATAGTACTGCCTAAAAACTGAGTATGGTCAAGACTAATTGTGGCAATAACACTGCAAAGAACTTTTTCAAATACATTTGTTGCATCAGTTTCTCCGCCCATTCCACATTCAATTAAAGCTATATCACAGTTCTGCTCTTTAAAAAACATTAACGCCTCTGCTGTTTCTATTTCAAAGGATGTAGGATGTGGCAAACCTTCACTATACATACTGTCACATTTTTCTTTTATTCTTGTAAGCAAATCAGCAGATTGTTCCTCTGATATGTATTCGTCATTTATTCTTATAATCTCACGCTCATTAAAAACTGCAGGTGAACAATATCTTCCAACCTTGTATCCTGATTCCATTAAAATATTCTGAACAAAAGTCATAATGGAACCTTTCCCGTTAGTTCCTGCAATGTGAACTACTTTAAGTTCATTTTGTGGATTGCCCAATCTCTTAAGTAATTCTTTTATGGTATTAAGTCCCAGAATACTTCCCAACTTATTCACATTCTTCAAATACTCTCTTGCTTCACTATAATTCATTTCCATATCCTCAATCCTAATCTATTAAACAGTCAACTTTCATAATAAAATCTAATTATCACTTTAATAATGTAAAAGAAAGGCCTGAACAATTTCAAGCCTTCCCTAAATCTCATTAGTTTCAAAAACTATACTAACGCTATTAATATAAAATTAATATAAAACTCTTAATCAAGCATATTAGAATAACTAAGATATTTCTTCATTACATATCCTGTATCCTTGCCATATTTAATCTGGCACCACTTGCCATTCTCTGAGATGACCTGTACTTTCTTACCTGCTCCTATCTGAGTTATAAGTTTGGACTTGGCACTTGCCGACTTACGCAGGTTCAAAACATCAGTAGTATACATATACTCTTCTGCCGTAGTAGTTTCCTGAACAGTAGTCTGCGCCACTGTTGTAATCTGCTTTGCAGTAGTTGCCGAAGTTTTTGCCGTCTTCTTTCCTGATGAACAGGACTTAGCCAAAACCATTACCAAAATAATCACAACTAAAATTCCAACACCAATCGCTATTATAGTGTTTCTCTTCTTAATCTGTTGCTCTCTAATTAACTCTGCCTTGCGTCTTCTGTTTTCTACTATCTTCTTTACTTCTTCTTTTCTTGCCGCTTCATTGTTTGTCCCTGGCATCCTATCACCTCTTTATCTCTAAAGATGATTTAATTATCCAAACATACAAATCATCTCTATACGGATTATGACCTGCTTTACACTCCAACAGTCCTAAATATTATTCCTCGATAATTTCGTCATATTCTCCGTCTTCAACAATACTGTCAAACACTTCTGAAACCATGTCAAATTCTTCCTGTGTTTCAATATTGTCAAGTCCAGGCTCTCCATCTTCGTCTTCAAAATATCTATAAATAAATATTTCTCCATCTTCTTCTCCATTATCATGAAGTAATGCAATATAGTCCTGTTCTTCAACTTCAAAAATTGTAAGCACTTCGCATTCAATCTCTGAATCATCTTCCAATGTAATTGTTACAAATAATTCTTCATCTTCATTGTCAATATTATTAGTTCCCATCTTTTCCTCTTTCCGCTTTCCGCTATTTATTATCGGTATACCTTTTTTATACCAATTAGTTTGCTATAACTTTATCAAAACATACGGGAAAATGCAATAAAATAGATACAGTTCACAAATATTTAACTTTCTACAGCATCTCTTCCACAAACATGGACACTTCTATGGGGCATCCCAGCCTTTCTTCCACTGCATACACATTTAAATAGTCTATGGCTCTTGTCATTGCCACATAAAAAAGTCTGCGTTCTTCCTCAAAGTCCCTCTCTCTTAATGCCTTTGACGTAGGGATTATTCCCTGATTAGCATCAACAATAAACACAGCCTTAAATTCCAATCCCTTAGAGCCATGCATTGTCATAATATTAATCCTGTTATTTGTGCCACCTTCTCCACTGCTCTTTTTACCAAAATTCTGACCTTCACTATTTTGTGCTGAATCAATGCTATTTATCCACTGTTCTAATGTATTAAACTTGCTACACTCCTGCACTAACTGTTCCAATTGTTTTAACAACCCTGACATTGGAATATTATTTTCAATGGCATACAGGCACAAATACTCCTCATAACCTGCACCCTTTCTAATATATGACAATGCTGCCTGAGGTGGTAGCTTTCTTATCATCTCGATATGAAATAGAAAACTGTCTATGTTGTTTTTACTATAAATTCTTCTAACAGCGGAAATATTCATATTCACGCTAAGAACAACCTGCCTGCTTATGTATCTTTGAGGCTTATTTAAAACATATATTAAATCTTCATTGAAATATGTGCCGTCAAACTTTAATGCTCCTCTAACATAAGACAAAATATCCTTTGCAACCATACCATTATAAATGTTACTTCTATGCTTTCCACTTTCCGCTTCTATCTTTCTGTTTTTTAAAAAACTTGAAATCTCCTGAACCTGACTATTATTCCTAACAAGAATAGCCATTTCAGACAGACTAATCCCCTGATTTTCATATTCCTTTATTTTGGATACTACAAACTTTAATTCTTCCACTTGATTTCGAAACTTTCGTATATCAGGTTGAAAATCCTTATTATTATTAGCGTGAGCACACTTATCTAATCTGGTCTTATTATTTTCAATAACACGGCCTGCCACATTAATTATGGACTGAGTACTTCTGTAATTAACATCCAAGACAATAAGTTCAGCCTCGGGATAATAATCCTTAAACTCAATCATAATCTCCGGTCTTGCTCCACGAAAACCATAAATGGACTGGTCATCATCCCCCACCACAAAAATATTGTTAAGAGGACTAGCCAACAGCTCTATTATATTCATTTGGATTCTGTTAATATCCTGAAACTCATCTATTAAAATATACTTATACAGCTCCCTCCACTGTTCAAGTATTGTATGATTCTCGCATAACAACAAATAACACTCTCTTAGAATATCATCAAAATCCATCTTGCCATCCTTCTTTAACTCCAAATTATAAGCGTTATAAACCTTTATAAAATCCTCTTTCTTGCAGCAGGACGGCTCATATTCCTGAGCATTAAGCATATTACCTTTAATATTTCCAATATCATTAATAATGTTCTGAGACAATTCTGAAATATCATTAGAAGAAATACCATATCTTCCAATAATCTCCCTTATATAGTCCGTTTTCTGCCTTTCAGACAGAATTTCCGTTGCCTCATACCGCCTTGATTTTCTCAAAATCTTATAAAAAACGCTATGAAAAGTGCCAAAGGTAACCAGTTGTCCCTTCCCTCCATTCATTAATGTAGAAAATCTCTTCTGCATACTTATAGCCGCTGCCTTAGTAAAAGTTACAACTAAAATATTCTCCGGGCGCACTTCCGCCTTCTCTATTAAATTCTTAATTCTATGGGTAATAACTGTGGTCTTACCAGAACCCGGTCCTGCAAGAACCATGGCCGGACCATCCATATGGCTGATTGCCTGAATCTGTGATTTATTAAACATATATACAACCTTTCCGGTTGTTTCTCTCCAAGTACTGAAAGTCTATCACAGTCTGACTAAAGTGTAAACAGGTAAATGTGATTTCTTATGTTTTCTTATTTTTTTTCAAAGAATACTCAGATTACAAACAAAAGCTTTTCTATTATCCGGAGGATTTTATTATTAAAAAAGACCTTTGATATGCTATTTACAGCTTTAATCAAAAGTCTTTTTAATGTTTTTAACATTTATATTATTTTAAAATCAATCTATTAACATTTCTTATAGTTATTAACCTGACAGTTACTCGTTTAATAACTATATTTCGTATTAAAATTATTTTGATAATAATTCAATACCTTTCTTAATTCTGCTAATTGATTCTTCTTTTCCGATAACTTCCATAATTTCAAAGGCCCCGGCAGGTGTCATCTGCTTTCCTGAAACTGCAGTTCTAAGTGGCCATAAAGCCTGACCATTCTTGCAGCCTTTCTTTCCAATATATTCAAATACTGTATCGTGAAGTCCGTCAACTGAATAATCATCTGTTGCTTCAAGAATTGGAAGTAATTCTGTTAACACTTCTAATGAATTTTCTGAATTAGTTTTCATCTTCTTATGAGTGTACATAGCCACATCATATTCAGGTAATTCTTCAAAGAAATCAACCATATCCATAAGCTCTGGGAATGTTTCAATTCTAGTCTTAACCATATCAAGAATCTTCTCTAAATCCAAATCCTTAGTAATAACTTTCTTGATGTATGGCATAGCTTTTTCATAGAATTTTTCATTGTCCATAGCCTTAATGTATTCCCCATTCATCCATTTAAGCTTCTGAATGTCAAATACTGATGGGCTCTTGTTTACCTTGTGATAATCAAATTCCTTAATCAACTCATCAAGTGAAAAGATTTCTCTATTGTCTTCAGGGCTCCATCCTAAAAGTGCCAAATAGTTAACAACTGCTTCAGGTAAAAATCCCTGTTCAATTAAATCTTCATATGAAGCGTGACCTGAACGCTTGCTTAACTTCTTGTGATTTTCATCTGTAATCAAAGGTAAATGAACGTATTTAGGTGGTTCCCAACCAAAAGCTTCATATAATCTCTGATATTTAGGTGATGAAGAAATATATTCATTACCTCTTACAACGTGAGTAATCTGCTGAAGATGATCGTCAACAACGTTAGCAAAATTGTATGTTGGATATCCGTCTGACTTAATTAAAATCATATCATCAAGTTCTTTGTTTTCAACAGTAATCTCACCATATAATTCATCAACAAAAGTTGTAGTTCCTTCTGTTGGCATGTTAATTCTAATTACATAAGGCTTGCCTGCATCAAGATTTGCCTGGATTTCTTCTTTTGATAAATGAAGACAATGCTTGTCATAAACTGTAATCTCTTTTCCATCTTCACCTACAGAAGTCTTCAAAGATTCCAATCTCTCCTTATCACAAAAACAGTAATATGCATCTCCTGATTCAATTAACTTCTTAGCATATTCAAGATATAAACCTGATGCCTGACGCTCGCTCTGAACATAAGGACCAAATCCCTTATCCTTATCAGGACCTTCATCATGTACAAGACCTGTTTCAGCCATAGTTCTATAAATAATATCAACTGCGCCTTCAACCAAACGCTCTCTATCTGTATCTTCTATTCTTAAAATAAAATCTCCACCTGCATGCTTAGCAATTAAAAATTCATAAAGTGCAGTTCTTAAATTTCCTACATGCATTCTTCCTGTTGGACTAGGTGCGAATCTTGTTCTAACTTTTGTCATTTTCACTTTTCTCCTACTATGAAATACTATTTGAGATTACATCTCTAACTAATATAGTATAGTGCAAAAATTAAGGTTGTGCAAGGGGGTTTACCACGCAATGCGTGGTATTTATAGGACATAATCTATATCATAATAATTCAAAAAATAGGTACTCACATTAGTGACTATATATATTAAACATATAAATTTAAGTCTAGTCACTAGATTTTTCTTTTTAATCTTCCATTCCAAAAAACAAATAGACGTATATATTTCCTCTATGTTCCCCTGGAATTTCCATTTGCCTTTTGACTACATCATTAATAGTTTTAAATCCATTTTGATGTAAATACTCCAATTCTTCCTCTCGAACCTTTAGACTTTCTATACTTTGTCTTTTAGTTTCGTCAGGACTTTGCATACAATTTTAGACATATTCAATGCCCTCCTTTAATTTTTAGGTTATTGCACCTATCTGTAATGTTACTCTAGAATCAAGCATTTTATATTTATTCAAAATTACAATATTCTCAAACGCAACTGTCATCTTATTGTCCTGAACTGTTTTACAATTATAAGAAATCACAAGGTTCTCAAACGAACTAACAGCACTACCAACGTTTCCGCTTGTTTTACACTTATCTGAAATTACAAGGTTCTCAAACAACATCGTCAATTCCGTTCAACTCGCAAGTGTTTTACACTTATCTGAAATTACAAGGTTCTCAAACAGTGTTCCTAAGTAGCTTTAACACCTCATAGTTTTACACTTATCTGAAATTACAAGGTTCTCAAACCTATCAGAGCCATAATTATTATTGTAATTAGTTTTACACTTATCTGAAATTACAAGGTTCTCAAACTGGACAGAACAACATTAACATTTGGTGATAGTTTTACACTTATCTGAAATTACAAGGTTCTCAAACGTTGTGAATAATTCATAGTCCTTATTATATGTTTTACACTTATCTGAAATTACAAGGTTCTCAAACAATGTAGAGCTTTATATGTGAATGTTCCACGTTTTACACTTATCTGAAATTACAAGGTTCTCAAACGAGACGTTTTAAATGAATTTTTAACAGTAAGTTTTACACTTATCTGAAATTACAAGGTTCTCAAACAAGGATGAATTTATTGACGTAACAATTGGAGTTTTACACTTATCTGAAATTACAAGGTTCTCAAACCAAGAATGTTCACCTTCTACAACGACAAGAGTTTTACACTTATCTGAAATTACAAGGTTCTCAAACCGTCTGTCCTCCAACTCATACGCCTTGATAGTTTTACACTTATCTGAAATTACAAGGTTCTCAAACCTCGTCTGCCTCTTTGTGCAGGAATCCGGCGTTTTACACTTATCTGAAATTACAAGGTTCTCAAACCCTGCTGCAGTAGTACCTTCAAGAAAATCTGTTTTACACTTATCTGAAATTACAAGGTTCTCAAACATTGTGGAGAAGTATTTGATTTAGATGATTGTTTTACACTTATCTGAAATTACAAGGTTCTCAAACTTGCCAAACTGTTTGATACTGCCATTTCATGTTTTACACTTATCTGAAATTACAAGGTTCTCAAACATGAGGCAAGAAGAAAGGCAGAGCTTGAGGGTTTTACACTTATCTGAAATTACAAGGTTCTCAAACTATGAGCAGACCGGGTGGCATATTTACTTGGTTTTACACTTATCTGAAATTACAAGGTTCTCAAACCTTCATTGGTTCTGTCGTACTGTGTGACAAGTTTTACACTTATCTGAAATTACAAGGTTCTCAAACGGCCAGCTGATCCTTCTTGTCGAGAAGCTCGTTTTACACTTATCTGAAATTACAAGGTTCTCAAACTGTTGTTGTGCTGTTTATTCCACCTAAAGCGTTTTACACTTATCTGAAATTACAAGGTTCTCAAACCTCTGTAACATTATCAACGTTGAACGCTAAGTTTTACACTTATCTGAAATTACAAGGTTCTCAAACGGTGCAATCACAAGTCCTATTGGATTGGTAGGTTTTACACTTATCTGAAATTACAAGGTTCTCAAACCTTGTCAGGAGAATATCGGGCTCGGCATCAGTTTTACACTTATCTGAAATTACAAGGTTCTCAAACTTATGTAAAGTTTTTATTATAAATTCCGTGTTTTACACTTATCTGAAATTACAAGGTTCTCAAACTATATTGATACTGATAGTATTAAGGTTAAAGTTTTACACTTATCTGAAATTACAAGGTTCTCAAACCCTCTGCCAGAGCCCACGGATCGCCCTCAGGTTTTACACTTATCTGAAATTACAAGGTTCTCAAACCTCGGTAACATTATCAACGTTAAACGCTAAGTTTTACACTTATCTGAAATTACAAGGTTCTCAAACCTCAAATGGTTATCACCGAACCTATATACCTGGTGGTATTGTAACTTCCGATATCTTTATTTTACAATTAAACACCTGTCTTTGTCTATAATAAATGTTTTTTCGTTATCTAGTGCAAAACGTTCTTCTGATTCAATTAACAACAGAAAAATTTTCTTATAAAAACAAATCTTTTGAAGATTATTTATTTCCTCTTCTGTTAAATATTCTTTAATATTCAAAAAAATAAGTAACTTTATATGCAAAATATCAGCTAATACTTTTACATATTCTTCTATTTTTTCGTATAAAGAATTATAGTTTTCTCCAATTCTTACATTGTATAATTTAAATATAGATTTCCATTCGTATTCTAAATTGTATTCCACATTAGAATACTCTATCTTACTACATATATCATCTAATGTACCTACTATTTTTCCATTAATAAAGTTATACTTTTCAACACATTCAGATGCTACTGCTGTTAACTGTTCAAACAACTTTGTTGCTATCTTTTTATTATTAAAATCTATTTCGAAAGGATTTGCGATAAATTCAACAACTTTATCAAATTTTACATTTTTCTCAGCCGATAAAACAAAGTCTCCTTCATCGCCCTTCAACTGAAGTATTAGGTTTTGAATAACATCTATCATATGTTGTTTGTTTTCCAATACCAATGTGTTAGAAATATTTTCTTCAAACTCTATATCAAGATTATATTTGCTGTTTACTAACTTCATAAAATAACTATCCTTTCGTCAGAATCAAGTACTTCACTTTCTTTTTTCCCAACAATATACTCTATTCTTGAAAATTGTTTTTCAGTAATTTTTAAAGTCTGAACTAATCCTGATGGCGGCTTATTTTTCCTAATGTTCTGTATAATCAAATCTGCTGCTGTAGAATTTTGAGCCAACTTACAATAAATACTTTCTTGCATCATAAGAAAACCATTCTTTATTAAATATTTTCTAAAATGTGTGTACTCTCTTCTGTCACTTGCTGTAACTACAGGCAAGTCAAACATTACAATAACTCTCATATATCTATAACTCATTATAATAGAACCTTATTAACGAAATATCTCTGTCATTTAATGCATCAAAAACACTTCGACAGTAAATTTTTATTGCATTGGTCACCACTTCCATCTTTCCACATATTTCAACCTCTTTGTTTAATAATTCAAGCATTTTTCTTTTTTCTTCTGTTTCAAATTTTTCCGGTTTTAACTCGACAACAAGTTGGTCTACTAATGGTCTAAATGGCTCCATTAAATCTGAACTTAAATTAAATTGATTAAACATATTATCGTGAAACAATCCTATCTGCGTCAAATATCCTGATGACACAATTTCACGATTAAAAATAGACAATATAATACCGTATCCATAATTTAATGCCGCATTTATAGGATTCTCATCTGTTCTTGTAAACTTCTTTCCAAACAATGCATTAAAATAAACTTTTGCTGCATGCCCCTCTCTGTTCGTAATATCACCAAACTCTACTTCTTCCATATATTCAAATAACATATTTGCTTCTTCTTTTTGATAACGTTGTAACATTAATGCCTGTTGTTTAATTTTCTCCGAAACAATTTCTGTCCATATATGGTCCTTGTCATCTTTTGTCCATTCAATCTGCTTTCTTATCTTTGAGCTTGTATCATGACTTCCATAATATGAAACCAACTCACTACAAGGATTTCTTTTTTCATCACAAAAAACGACTTTAATCTTATTTTTCATTAGTTCACTTAAGAGATAGGAAGTCATAGACACTGCTGTACTTTCCACTATTAACATTCCTATCTCGTTTAAATGAATCTTAGTAGTTTTTTCCCCTCTAACTACCATATACCCTATTTGATAGTCCAGTTTAGCGTTATTCGATATTACGACTGTTCTCCAACTCATACTGTTAACAGGTCATTTTCATTCTCGTATAGACCTGTAACTGACTGATTGATTAATTTACATTCTTCGAATACACTAATTTCTTTATTTATTTTGCATTCTCCTGCATTCGCACTTAAACCAAGTTTAGATAAATTTATTTTTGAAACAGAATCTTTCGAATAATTCACCATTTCCAACAATACCCTTACTTGATCTTTAATCGACAACATTTCGAATTTATTCTTAGCTTTTGCTAGACTCTCTGTTACTGCATGTGCTCTCTTTGAATAAACTCCTTCTGAATATTTCTTTACCAGTTTTTCATATAATTCAACATTTTTTTCGCAGGTTATTTGTTCACTTATGTATTCTTCGTTTACTTTTGACAACTTACGTATATATTCAACATCCTCTTGTCCCATCTTTAACTGCACTGCATTTCCCCACACAATTCTATTGCCACTCTTTGCATTCAAATAATAATAAAATCCATTAATTTTGAATAATGATTTTATTTTTATTTTTGCTAATTTTATTTCAGGCATTTCATATCCTAAAACTTTAACACAATATTCTTCTAAATTTTCAATCGAATCATTTAAATATGCTGGATATCCTTCTATTGTTCTAATTTTTTTCTTTCCCTTCATATGCTCTACTAAAAAGAAATATTTTATTGTAATCGATCCATATCCTCCATACCTTTCAACATTTTTCAATCTTTCTTCCGTTGTTTTTATTGGCAAATATGAATTAGCTTTTGCTTTTTTTGCTGAATAAATATTCTGATCTGTTATTCCTCCATTTTGTCCCGAATGCTTTTCATAATTCATTCTAGTAACTAGTGGCGTATTCTTAGCCATAACACTTCTTACGTTTTTAATGCTTTCTCCACCTTTTGTTGCCCAAGCTGTTTTACCATTTCTTGCAACAGGATACTGGAACATATGATCCATATGATATTGGTGTTTTTCAGGATCTCTTTTATAATCCTTTATGAAATTCAACGGATTACGTGTAAATTTAGTATAATAAACGTTTCCCACAACAACATTTAGATAAGCATCCTGTGCATGATGAAAATCGTTAACATTTCTACACTTAACAAAATTAAATTTATGTCTAAAATCACTTACATTTCCAGCTTTTACATAAATTATTTCTGTAGATGGAAATGTCTGTTCAAACAAATTTGTTATTGCTTTTGTTCCCTGTCTTGTTTCCACAATTTGTCTACTAATAAAGTTAGCACGTTCATCATCTGTAAACTCATCTCTTCTAGTTAATCTATTATATTTTTCCTGTGTAATAAAACCTCCTTCTCTTAGACTTCGCCACATAAATTCCATATTTTTTCTTATACCGGATTCTATCGGGAAAGTATCACTTTTATGTGCATTAAAATTCTTTTCAACCAAAACTAAATTGTTCTCAATGCTATCATCTTTCACAAAATGTCTAGGATAAATATGATCAATATCATATAAATTATCATTGAATAAGTCTTTTAATTCTATTGGTTTACCTGAATACATACATCTTCCCTTTTGAACATAATAAAGATATAATTTCTTACTTCTATATTCAGCCTCATCTCTACCTTCTATTTCTTTTTTCCAGTTTCGTTCTTCTTTTTTACAATTAGCATACAAAGCTAACAGCTTATTCTTTCTACTTTCTTTTCTCTCTTTTTTTGCATCAACATCTCTTGCCATTTCGACAAAAATTCTTTCAGGCGGATACCCTATTGTTTCTACTAACTCTTTTAAAACCAGAATTGTCTGCCAAACCATTCTCTTAACTGGAGCTGAAATATAAAGTTCATCTAAATCCTCATATTCTATGGTTGATAGAGTTTTTTCGATTTTATTGACTCTCTCCTCTATTTCAAATGCATATGAGAATTTGTCTTTTGTCATTAATTCCATAAAGTTGTAGTTATCATTCCACATTTTTGAAATTATAGAACACTGTTCTCCTGTACTTATTTCTACTCCAACTAATTCTAATAGTTCTCTAGAGAATCTGCCCCAATCTTTAAACTTCAAGCCTAATATTCGTTTAATTTGTTTTTCATTTAAAACTTCGCCATATAATTCTCTTATTCTTTCTTCCAAGAACTTCTTTGAGTCGCCATATATAGTTGAATAGTAAATTATATTTTCTGCAATCTGCTCCTGTTCATATGTTAATGTGTCAGTTTCAAAAATTTCCAAAAACTTTTTATAATTTGCAAGTCTGTTAGTAAAATCTCCATCTATTCCTGTTAGTGCCGGTTCATCGCTATTATCAACTAAACCATTTTCTTTAAGGTATTTTACTATTGCTTTTGCTGTCACTTTTTTACCTTTTTTGAATAATTTTTTATAGATATCCTGCTTAGTCTCAACACTTATTTTCTGTTCATTTACTTTAAGATTATTTAGTTCATTGAGAACCATAAACTTCTCATACAATAATGAGTTTTTAGGTAACACACTTTCACCATTCAAATACGTGCAATGATTTATCAGGTTGCTAATAAAGTTTTCTGATGATTTCTTTATATCTATTTTCTTCTCAAAATTCCATGGGTATACTCTACCTGACTCTTTTCTTACTGACCATACATTATTTCTATGTGTAGTAGCCTTTTCATCTAAGCTGTAACTAATTGGTCCAACATAATAAGGTATTTGAAAACTAAACATCTCAACTATTCTTTCACTTACTGTTAACCCGCTCTCATCTTTACTTGACAAAAATGGTAAATAAATCTCTGCATTTGTCAAAATTTTCTTTAATTCCTTCTTATGTACCTGATTAGGTATAACCCCGTTGGATGTTGTAATCTGTTTAGGCAAAAAAGTACCTTTCTCAATTTCATCTTCAATATAGATTTTTTCTTCACAATCATCCCATTCCTTTATTGCTTTAAGAATGCTCTTGAAAAATTCTTCGCTGTTACATTTACTTCCACGTCTAATGCTTTCATTTTTATAGTTAACTGAGCCAACATAAGAACTGTAGTTATTATCATTCATTTGGCGAAACATTTTATTATATTCAGTCATAGAATTTTTCTTAAAAAAGCTCTTTAATATTTTTAAATCTTTTTCGTGTTTTTCATATGCTAAAACTCTTGCCTGTGAAATATACGCTTGTCCGTTCATTATATTTTCAAGAACTGACCAGTCATGAATTTGTTTTAAATTCATAACCATTTCAAAATATTCTTCACTTAAATTATCCTCTAAAGTTATTATCTCTTCATCATAATTAGCATCCCTAAAAGACATTGAGAAATTAACAAGTTCTTCTGAAAAACTATCCTCACCAAAAATTTTTGACAATTTTCCTTTCAAACCACATACCAATTTAAAAATTTCTGTTTCTCTTTTATTTTTGCTCTTTGATAATTCAAATATATCTAATAACTTTTCCAATCTTCCTGTATTAGACAAATCCTTAGATGAAAGAATATTTTTTATTTCTGAAATATCAACCTTTTTTATTGCAATATCAAAATTCTCATATAAATCATTGTATAATTTGTCAATATATTCATCTAAATTTCCACCACTTTTTTCATCTAACGTTGCATTTAAGAAGTGTCCTCTATGTTTGAACATATTTAATATTGCTAAATAAACTAATCTTACATCATATTCTTTTCCGTCTATATCAGCCTCTAATAATGCTTTTCTTAAGTGAAATATTGTTGGAAACTCTTTATGGTATTCCTTGTCTGTATATCCTGAATCTGCAAATAAGGCGAAAGGTTGGTGTTCTCTTTTATCTTCCTCATAATATTTGCTATCTTCTAATCTTTGGAAGAATCCAGGATCCTTTTTATTAATTTCTTCTGCGAAAACTTCTTTTAAATATGCAATTCTTGCTTTTTCTCTTTCACGTCTTCTTCTTGAAACTCTATGACTTCTTCGAGCTGCTGCAGTCTCGGCTTCGCTAAATAAACGCACTCCCCAGAGATCTTTTCCTTTTCTTCTAAGTAACTGATACTTCTCATCGGTTACTGCCCATCCTAAAGATGATGTTCCCATATCCAATCCTAAATAATAATTTTGTTCCATTTTCTTATCCCTCCTATTGACAAATTATTTCTTTATGATATACTCAACTTGAAATTACAAGGTGAGTTCAAATAAGGATTTATCCGACATCGCCGCAAGGCTCACATCGTGTGAATTAAAAAGACTTTTTATGAGTCTTTTTTTATTGCCTAAAAACTTATGTCTAGTATAACATTTTTTACTCTAACCACCAATATTTATTGTTCGCCTTTATCATTTTTCATATCAATAACCTTCTAGCTAACCATTCCCTCAACATTTTCCATTTGTTTTTCATCACTCCTCCCCGCCATAACCTGACTAACTACATCTTTACTTTGTTCAGATATATCATTTTTCTCCACTTCAATTACTACATTTTTCAGATTAGGCACGTCCAATATTTTCTCAATTTCGTCAAGGTTGTCTTCACATGTATCTGCAAGTGCCTCGCAGTCAATATAATCTGTCAAAACATAAAGACACTCAAGTTCTTCCATTTTTGCTTTTCTTTCAAGTCTTAATTCTTTTAATTTTTTAAAAACATTGTATCCCTGTGCCACATTGCATTTGGCTTCTTCTGTTTCTTCCAATATTTTTTCAATTTCATCATCGATATCGTTTATGTCCATCTGTAGATTTGCAATATACTGTGCTGCATTTCTGTAGAAATCAGCCTGCTGCTTTGCAAAAGAATACCAATCATTTTTCTTTCCATCAAAAGGAGTATTTTTTCTTTCCTGAATCATCATTTCTCCACCGCCTTCATTTTCATATGTACCATTTAAGCAAAAATTCTGCTTTTTAGTCTCATAATTATCTTCGTAGTCATTTTGACTTTCGTATAAATCTTCTTTTTCCAAACGTTTATCTTTCATTACACAATTTTTAAATAATTCTTTGTACTTTCGTGGATTGTATTTTCTTGTTTCCAAACCTTTAATACTATTAAGTGCCTGTTTCGCCTTAATAACATTAGCATGAGTTCCAAGATTTACCTGAAAGCATTCCACCCTTTGAATTTCATCCTTAATGTCTCTTCGATTTTCACGACAAACTCTTAACAGCTCAACCAAATCAATTGCCTGTTCATCATCCGTCTGACACAATTCAATATAATGAAGAATATCGCAAATCTTCTGGTCAACATCCGATTGCTTCTTGTTTAATTCGTCACGATAATCCTTAAGCCCTTCAACCACATAAGTAAAATGTGTCAAATACTCTGTCCAATCCATTTCCGACAAATTATATGCACAAACGCTTTTCTCCGGCTGTTCCAAAATTTCGTCATAAGTAAGCTCTTTGACAGCCGAAATATTTTCATCCTGTTCTTCCTCATCCGGCTCCTCTCGTACTTCCACGCTGTTAAATGCAATATTGCCTCCGTCATTTCCATCTTCCGTTTCTATTGGAATAGCACGATAGAATGCCGATTTCTTTCCTGTTCCAATATGACTTTTCGCCTGGTCGTAATTAAATACAGTTGCATCTGTTTCATTCCTTACAGCCACCAATTCATTTACATTGTTTATCCTGTAATAATTTCCGCTATAATCCCTAATATAGTATAGTGAATCCGTTCCCATAGGCACCTCCGATTCTAAAATTTCGATTTTTTTGCTATTTAATTTATTTCCCGATTTAACTGTTAAGTAGATTCTACTTTTTTAGCTGTCCCAAAAGCAGGACTTGTATTACAAAATTTTGATATTAATTGCAATTTAAACTGCTAGTTTTTCCATGCTACTACTTTTGCAAACTAGCAGTTACCTTTGCAAAAGTGTATATTTTAAGTAGTCTTTGTTTGATCAGAAAGGAGGCTTTTATGCCAAAACAATTATCCTTATCTGAACGAATAATTATTGAACGTATGATTAGTAAAGACTACTCTTTTGCCTCTATTGGTAGAAATCTTAAACGTTCAGCTTCTACCATTTCTAGAGAAGTAATTAAATATTGATGCTTTGTTGATAGAATTCCTCTCCCTGGCGAGAATGATTGTACTCACAAAAACTCTTGCCTAAAGGCTACTTAAGCGTTAATTAACATTTTAATTGATCAAACAAAGACTCCCATATCTTTTAAAGAAGCGGAGTTGCAGTTACTTTTTCATTTAAAGCAAAATTTTGATTTTTTGCACAATATGGAATTTACTCCTGAATATGATTTTATTTCTAATAATTTTTACATAAAAATACCGTCTAACAAGTTTACATTAACCTTGTCAGACGGTATATCTTCTATCTATTATTTATTTTTTCCCATTCAAAATACCACGCATTTTCTGCAAAAATATCGTTAGTTACATCAAAACCAAGTGTTCTTAAGTAAAATGTTCAATTACCACTTTTAATCCAATTATTATAAGAATTATTCCTCCTACAACCTCTGCTTTAGACTTGTACTTAACTCCAAAGGCATTTCCAATAAAAACTCCACCAAGGGATATTGCAAATGTTGTAATCCCAATTAGAATAACTGATGCCCAAATCGATGTTTCCAACTTGCTTCCCATTGTGCCAAAGGTTACACCAACTGCAAGTGCATCAATGCTTGTAGCTATGGCAAGCATAAATAATTCCTTAAAATCCGTAACTGATTCTATGACTTCTTTCTCTTCTTCACTGTCTCCCAAAGCTTCTCGTATCATATTTACGCCAATAACCAATAATAGTACAAAAGCTATCCAATGACTATACTTGTTAATATATTCAACAAAACTTGCACTTAAAGCGTATCCTATTAAAGGCATCATAAGCTGAAATGCTCCAAAGAAGAAAGCTATAATAAAGCTTTGCTTTAAGTCTATTACTTTCATTTTTAATCCTTTACAAATCGAAACTGCAAAGGCATCCATTGAAAGCCCTACTCCTATAAAAAAAACATCTAATAAATTCATTTCTCACCTTTGTATATTATCTACTTTTGCAAAATTTCCTGTAATGCCTTATAAAGTTTCTTCATTTCTTCATCAGTTCCTATCGTAATTCGTAGATAATTATCTATTCCAGGCTTATTGAAGTATCTTACAAAAATATTTTCTTTCTTTAATTTTTCAAATATTTCTTTTGCAGGCATTCTTTCATGAGTAGCAAAAATAAAATTAGTTTTTGAATCCGTAAATGAAAAACCAAGTTTTTTAAGCTCTTTCTTGGCATTCTCTCTTGTCTCAATAATTTTAGAAACTATGTTCTTAAAATATGTATCATCTTTTATTGCCGCAACACCAGTTTCGATTGTTGCCTGATTCATTGTGTATGAATTGTAAGAGAATTTTACTGCCTTTATTGCGTCAATTAATTCCTTACTACCGAAAGCATATCCAATTCTCATTCCAGCCATTGCTCTTGACTTTGAAAATGTTCTTACAACAAGAAGATTGTCATATTTGTCAATTAATGACAATGCTGTATGCCCCCCGAAATCAACATATGCTTCGTCCACAATAACAACAACATCCGGATTATTTTTTATTACTTCCTCTACCTGTTCAAGAGGCATTTCAATTGCTGTTGGGGCGTTTGGATTAGGGAATATTATTCCACCGTTTTCTTTGTTAAAATCCAACGGATTAATCTTAAACTGCTCATCCAATGCCACTGTCTTGTAAGGTATTTTAAATAATTCAGCCCACACATCATAAAAAGAGTATGTTATGTCAGGAAAAAGAATTGGCTTTTCTGAATTAAAGCATGTAAGAAATGCCATTCCCAAAACGTCATCTGAGCCTACACCCACAAAAACCTGCTCTGGTTTTACATTGTAATATTCAGCAAGCTCGTTAACTAACAGACTTGCTTCCGGATCAGGGTAAAGTCTGAATCGTTCAGTATCCATTTTTTCAATCATCTCTGTTACCAAAGGTGATGGTGGATATGGACATTCATTTGTATTTAGTTTAATCACATCACTTATTTTTGGCTGTTCTCCCGGTGTGTATGGTGTAACTTTTCTAATGTTATCTTTCCAACTGCTCATTTTTTCTCCTTCTATTTCCTGCACAAACTATAATAAGACATAATATAATTGTGGCAAAAACCGTACCTGATGTATCTATTAAAACATCTGCCGACTTGCCACTTCTTCCATCCACAAAAGTTTGATGAAATTCATCTGTAGATGCATAAATCATACATATTAAATCTGTAACTACTGCACCCATAATAATGTGCTTTCTTGTGTTTCTTACTTCTTCAAAAGTAAATAGCAGAATTAAAATCAATCCTGCCAATATTCCATATTCGCTGAAATGACCTGTTTTTCTTACAAAAAAGCTCACTTTATTAAATAACTCTTCCTTAGACGCTAAATCTAAGGAAGAGTATTCAGGTTCAATTATCTGCACAGCTCTTATTGTGATTTTGTCACTTAATCCCTGTGACTGTGTTCCTGTTTCTGCAGAGAATCCGAAAATAGTACTCATCCAAAATAAAATAATAAGCACAAGAACTATTCTCACTCCCCACAGAGATAATTTTTTAACATTACATACATTCATAAGCTGTCTTATACTGCATGGCCTTTATCTTCAATAACTTTAATAACCTGATTAACATACTTTTCAGCCAAATGGTCTGTTTTTGCTTCAACCATTACTCTGATTACAGGTTCTGTTCCACTTTCTCTTACAAGAATCCTTCCGTCGTCACCAAGAAGTTTTGATACTTTTTCAACTTCTGCCTGAACATCAACATCTGCTCTTGCTTCCGGCTTGCTTTCTACTCTGATATTCTTTAAGCACTGTGGATAAATAACTACAGGGCTGATTAATTCTGACATTTTCTTCTTTGTTGAAAGCATAACTTCCATTAACTTGATTGATGTAAGAATGCCGTCACCTGTTGTAGCATACTTGCTGAAAATAATGTGTCCTGACTGTTCTCCACCTAAACGGAAATTGTTATTTCTCATACATTCATAAACGTACTTATCACCAACGTCTGTCTTGGCATAGTCAATTCCTACTGCGTCAAATGCCTTGTATAAACCAATGTTTGACATAATAGTTGTTACAACAGTGTTGTTATCTAATTCTCCGTTCTGCTTCATGTAAACACCGCAAACATAAAGAATTAAATCACCATCTACTATGTTGCCCTTATCATCAATACATAAACATCTATCAGCGTCACCGTCATAAGCAAAACCGATATCAAGTTTGTTGTCCTTTACATATTTCTGTAAAACTTCAATATGTGTTGAACCTGCTTCCATATTAATGTTTGTTCCGTTAGGTTCATTGTTAATTACATATGTTTCTGCTCCCAATGCATCAAATACACTCTTTGCAATTGCTGATGCACTACCGTTTGAACAGTCAAGTCCTACTCTTACATTTCTAAATGAATTTTTTGCCAAAGTCATTAAATATCCCATATATCTGTTTCTTCCGGCAAAGTAATCAATTGTTCTACCAATCTTGTCCATTGTTGCATATGGAACATCATCAAAATCGCCATCAAGATATTCTTCAACCTTGTCGATTACTTCCTGTTCCATTTTTTCACCATTACCGTTAATTAATTTTATACCATTATCATAATATGGGTTGTGACTTGCAGAAATCATAATTCCACAATCAAAATCTTCTGTTCTTACTACATAAGAAACACTTGGTGTTGTTGTAACGTGAAGAAGATAAACATCTGCACCTGTTGATGTTAAACCTGCTGAAAGTGCATCTTCAAACATATAACTGCTTCTTCTTGTATCTTTTCCGATTACAACTGAACATTTGTGGAATCTTCCATAATACCATCCAAGAAATCTTCCTACTTTAAATGCATGCATTGCTGTAAGATTTACATTAGCTTCACCTCTAAAGCCGTCTGTTCCAAAATACTTTCCCATCTAATTTTCCCTATGCTAAATATTAATCACTAATAGCATTCTTAAAATATACTCTTTTTAAAAATGCCATTTTTCCCATAATATTTAGTCAACAAACACAACTTTCATATTAATGTGCCTGTTTTTCCTTTCCATATTTTTTAAACCTGTTAGGTTTTAACTAATTAATTATATAATAGCCTTTGCCTATTTACAAGACTTAACCTTACCCTATGTCACTTAATGTCGAACATTTTTTTACAAAAATTTCCTTTTCAGTGATATACTTGCATTGAATAGGGGGGGATTTATTCTATGAACAATATTTCGAATAATATTTCAACAGCTTCTTTAGTTGATGAAACCAATAGGCTTCTTCTTGAAATCAGCAACTTAAAGAAGCAACTTAACTACGAAAGAAACCAACATAAGCACTGGGAAGAGCTTGCCATGATATTTCATGATGCACTTTGGTCTGAACTTAAAAGTACCCGGGATTCCAACAGGTAATACATTAAAGAGGAGGTCATTAATTTATGGCCTCTTTTCTTACCGCTGTCAATTGCTTGTCGTTTATTATAAATTCTCTATTGCATACCTCCAAAGCTGCTGCCTTGTGAGTTATGATTATGCAAGTTTTTTTGTTTAGTTTCTTAATGTTATCAAGCACTTTTTCTTCTGTGTTTTTGTCAAGTGCCGACGTTGCTTCATCAAGAAGGATTATTGGAGCATTGCTTATTAACGCTCTTGCAATTGCAAGACGCTGTGCCTGACCTTCTGAGATTCCAAGACCTTTTTCACCGATTACTGTATCTAATCCGTCAGGTAATTTTTCAATAAAATCCTCTATTTCACTTAACTTAAGTGCCTGGCTTACTTCCTCATCTGACGCATTAGGATTAATCATAAGGATGTTCTCCCTTATAGTTCCACTAAATAAATAATTTCCCTGTGGCACATATGAAAACATACATCTTGTATCAGGGCTTGCCTGAATTGTTTTTCCGTTTTCAAGACAAATATCTATTGTTCCCTGCTGTGGCTTAAAAACCCCAAGAAGCATCTTCATTAATGTACTCTTTCCAATTCCTGAAATTCCTCTTATGGCAACAAAATCGCCTTTGTTAAGCATAGCATCGCCGTGCTCTATTACTGTTTCTCTGCCATAATTGAATTTTATGTTATTAAATCTAATACTTTCCAGCTTATCATAAGTCTGTTTTACATCTATTTTTTCGTATGTACTTTCTTCATTTGTTATGTTTTCAATTTCCATAATACGCTCTGCTGAAGCAAGCACTGCATAATACTGTGGAAACATTTTTGTTATACTTACAAATGGTGTCTGAATCTGTGAAATAAGCTGCAAAACTGCTGTTAATGTTCCGTAAGTCATAGCCTTCATGCTGACTTTTATTGCACACCATCCCAAGGCAAAAAGATATCCTGCATTAAAAATAAATGAAAATCCTGCATTTGCAAAAATAGTTATTTTTCTTCTTTTCATTTTTACTTCGTAATTTGTTCTCTGAAGAATATTTCCTTTTTTGTCAAACTGTTTTTCCAACCCAAATGTTTTTACAACAAGCATGCTTTCAATGGCTTCCTGAAAAAATGAGCGCACTTTTCCGTCAGTTTCCTGAACCTGTTTGCTTAAGTTTTTTAATTTACCTCTAAAAAACACTGCAATAACTGACATTACAATACCTGCTGCAATAAATAACATTGTAAACTTCCAGTCGAAAATAATCAAAACAACAAAAGCTCCAACAAACTGTGTCAGGAAATACAATGCGTCAGGAACTATAGAGATAATTCCTTCTGTAACTATTTTTACATCACTTGTGATTCGGTTCATTAATTCACCGCTATGATATTTGTTAATTTTTCCATAATCTTTCATCATAATGGAATAAAAAAGTCTTCCACGCATTTTCATTTCCATTTTTGCCTGAACCCTAATTGTAAGACTTTGTGTAAAAACTCTTAAAAGCAATCTTGAAGTAATAACTACAAGAATTAATATACAATTAAAAATAATCAAGTTTCTGTAATGCAAAAACTCCGCATTTGATGATGCCGTTGCCGCCCTTTGTGCCGAATCAATTGCAAGTTTACTTACAAGTGCCAAAACAGTTGCCACCAATGCCAGTAATATATTTGATATGCTTAATATAAATATTTTAGGGATTTCACCTTTGCTATTTTTTATTATCCATTTTAAACTATTTTGATTTTTCATTTTCCGTCCTTTAATATTTTATCTAAAAGTTTTATTTACCTAATTCCCAAAAAGCTACCGCACTTGCTGCTGCAACATTTAAAGAATCTACACCGTGGCTCATTGGAATTTTGATAGTGTAATCACTACTATTTATTGTATTCTGATGAAGTCCCTCACCTTCCGTACCAAGAATTATCGCCAACTTTTCTTCTGACTTTACGTTTTTATCATCAATGCTTACTGAATTGTCAGTTAAAGCCATTGCCGCCGTCTTAAATCCCATATTATGTAACAATTCTATACCCGTTCCTTCTTTCTCATCAATAAAAGTCCACGGTATCTGAAATACTGTTCCCATGCTTACCCTTATTGCTCTTCTGTAAAGAGGATTGCTACAACCGTGTGTAAGCAAAACAGCATCAATATTAAGGGCTGCAGCTGAGCGGAAAATTGCCCCTACATTTGTAGGATTCATAATATTTTCAAGCACTGCAACCCTTCTTTTATCCTTGCATATTTCTTCAACGGTTTTAAGCTTGGGTCTGTGCATTGCACATAGCATTCCCCTTGTTAATTTAAAACCTGTTATTCCTGTCAATACATCAAACGGTGCCGTAAAAATTGGAATATTTCCACATCTTTCAATTATATTTTTTGCCTGATTTTTGATGTGTCTGTCCTCTACCAAAATAGAAATAGGTTCACATCCTGCATCAAGAGCTCTCTCCACTACAATTGGACTTTCCGCTATGAAAATCCCTTTCTCCGGCTCATGTCTGTTTAGCAATTGTCCCTCTGACAATCGTGCGTAAACATCAAGCTCCTTAGCATAAAAATCATTTATCTTAATTACGTTTGACATATTTCCTCCTAATACCGGTTAGCCTAGGATTTTTTTAAGATCCGCTTCCGGTGTGCTTATAGGAGATATATTATAATTTTCTACCAAATATTTCAACACATTAGGTGAAATAAATGCAGGTAAAGTCGGTCCTAAGAAGATGTTTTTTATTCCTAAATGAAGCAATGTAAGCAAAATACATACCGCTTTCTGCTCATACCATGACAAAATCATTGATAATGGAAGTTCGTTAACTTCGCAGCCAAATGCCTTAGATAATGCTATTGCCACTTTGATTGCTCCATAAGCGTCATTACACTGTCCCATATCCATTATTCTTGGAAATCCACAGATTTCTCCCAAATCCAAATCATTAAATCTGTACTTTCCACAGGCTAATGTTAAAATAACTGAATCTTTCGGTGACTGTTTTACAAATTCGGTATAATAATTTCTTCCAACTTTTGCTCCGTCACATCCACCTACAAGGAAGAAATGACTTATCTGCTTATTCTCTACAGCCTCAATAATTTTATCAGCAACGCTTAAAACTGAGCCGTGTCCAAAACCTGTAACAACATATTTTCCACCATTTATACCTGTATTTTCTTTGTCTTCCTTGTATCCGCCAAGTTCCAATGCCTTGTTAATAACCGGAGTAAAATCTTTCTCTTCTCCATCTCCTTCAATGTGAACCATTTCAGGGTATGACACAACTTCTGTTGTAAAAACTCTATCCTTGTAGCTTTCCTTAACCGGCATTAAACAATTAGTTGTAAACAATACAGGTGCCGGAATGTTGTCAAATTCCTTCTGCTGATTCTGCCATGCAGTTCCGAAATTTCCTTTTAGATGCGGATATTTCTTTAACTCCGGATAGCCGTGAGCCGGCAACATTTCACCGTGAGTATAAATGTTGATGCCCTTTCCTTCCGTCTGCTTCAACAAAACTTCCAAATCCTTTAAATCGTGACCTGTTATTACAATAAAAGGTCCTTTTTCTATAGTCAATGGCACTTTCACAGGAGTTGGTGTTCCATAGCTTGATGTGTTTGCTTTATCGAGTAATTCCATACACTTTAAATTCTTCTCGCCAACTTCCATTGCCACTTCAATTAATCTATCCAATTCTAAGTCATAAGTTATAATCGACAATGCCTTGTAGAAAAACTGATTTACTTCTTCACTTTCATAACCTAGTACCATTGCGTGATACGCATACGCAGCCATTCCTCTTATTCCAAATAAAATAAGTGACTTTAATGATCGGATATCCTCATCTTCATTCCACAATAAATTCATATCAAAATCTTCAGTATTTCCGCAAGGTGCCGCGCAAGTAATGCAATTAGGCGCAATTGCTTCTTTTTCCTTATGGACTTTTTCAATCATATCTTCCAACGTTTTATCGTTAAAGTTAACATTTGTAACTGTTGTAAACAATCCTTCAATTATAATTCTATCTGTTCTTTCAGACTTTTCATTGTGGCCACAAGACTTGGCAAGTCCAATTACTGCTCCTGTTAATTCATCCTGCAATCTTGATGTATTAGCTGTCTTTCCACAAACACCTGCTGCTCCCATACATCCTGCACAGCCTGCTGTCTGCTCGCACTGAAAGCAAAACATTTTATTATTTAAATCTTTCCCCATATCTTTTTTCATTTTATTAACTTTCCCTTGGCAATTTATATTAAGATTACAGTGTCATAAGATTTTATTCCACCTGCGTATGTGAAATGGTGAGATAATTATCTCAGCCTTAACGCTTTTCACCATAATATGGTAGTTATTCATCGTTAACTAAATTGCCATATTCCTTTCTTTATTTTACTATTGACTTCATTGCCTTTCTGCAAGATAGATAATATTATAATTTATGATTATTTTATGTTGTTGTGACAACAATTTTATAAAAATATTAAATACAAAATTTGGAAATTTTAATAGTAGTTTTATATTCTTAAACTGAATTTTTATTTGTAATTTCTTGTTGTTTTATAATACGTATTTTCTCCAGCATTTTCATATTTAGTATTTTATTGTGTCTTATATTCATTTTATTAATTTGTTTTCTCTATTGAAAGAAATCCTGTATAACCCTATTTATTGTAACTGTATTCAACGGTGCTTCCTTGCTTTCAAAAGTTGCAATAAAATTTCTTCCCTGCACATATCCGCTTTTTCCATATTGTTCAATTTTTTTAATTGCGTTTTTAACATATATTGAATCATCCATCATTCCAAAATGTTCCCACACATATTCCTGCCTTGTTCTTTTATTCAATACTGTAAAGTCTGGTTTAACAGTACCATATCCTTTCAAACGTAATGGCAATTCATATACATAATTTATATTGTTTTTTGTCAAAGTATCAGCTATTATCTTCTCTGATTTAGACCTGACATATTCCCCCTTTTCTGTTATCAAACCTAATTCTTTTAATTGTTCATCCGGCTCAATTCTTCCTAAATTATTCTTAGACTCCTCCCACATTTTTGCATATTCTTCATCAGTTAATTCATATTTAGTAACAAAAATCCCTTTCTGCTCCGGCATAGAATCATATACTTCTAATAGTGAATTTGAATTGTACTTATTTAGAAACTTCCTTATTCTTCTCTCTTCAGCATCAATAGTTTTCAAAATCTTTTGGTCATACTCCTTTTGCGCCAGGGCTTTAATCAGGGCGGCGTTGCTCTTTTTTATATACACTCTCGTTCCGTCTTTTTGCTTCTGCTGATATTGAATAGTATTCGCGCTTCTTGCTAGCACCAACTTTCCTTCTGGTGCACCTGACAGACTCTTCTCCGCTTTAACTTTAATTATTTTTAAATATTCTAATCGTTCATTAATTTCTTTTATATTTATAATTCGTCACCTCGCTTTTTCTTTTTGTACCCAGTTTATGTTGCATTACATATTTTGTACGTGGTTTTGTTTGTTAACTATAACATATCTCTTGCTTTTTTAATACACTTTCATTTCAAATTTTTTTAGAAAACATGAAATCTTCGCTATATTACGTGTCATACAATATTATTGTTATATGACGCGTAATTCCAACTAGAAATGTTAGAATATTTCAATAAATTACGTGTGTAGTTGCATTTTCGTTCTACGACACGTAATTCCAACTGGAAATACTAAAATATTTCAATAAATTACGTGTGGGGTAGCATTTTCGTTCTACGACACGTAATTCCACGCAAAAGAACAAATATTTCCCCACTACTACGACTAACACTCTCCAAAGCTTCGCTTTGGTGCGTCAATCGTTCACTTCGATTCCGCTTCGCTTCATCTCAGTGAGCGTTTGACTCCCTAAAACCACAAAAGACGCACATGGCTGCAAGCAGCCTGTGCGTCTTGTTGTGGTTTTGTGAGTGTTAGTCGTTCATGTTACTGAGTTTTGCAGCCTGGTCAGCAGCAATGCAGTTGTCGATGATTTCTTCCAGGTGTCCATTTAAGATTTCATCTAATCTATGGGATGTGAATTTGATTCTGTGGTCTGTTACACGTCCCTGTGGGAAGTTGTATGTTCTGATTTTTTCTGATCTGTCCCCTGTACCAATCTGGCTTCTTCTTGCCTCTGATTCAGCATCCTGTTTCTTCTGACACTCTAATTCATATAATCTAGCTCTTAATACTTTAAGGGCTTTGTCTTTGTTTTTAAGCTGTGACTTTTCATCCTGACATGAAATTACTATTCCTGTTGGAATATGTGTAAGTCTTACGGCTGAGTCTGTTGTATTTACACACTGTCCACCATTTCCTGATGCACGGAATACATCGAAACGGCAATCATTCATATCAATTTCTACATCTACTTCTTCAGCTTCAGGCATTATAGCTACTGTTGCTGTTGATGTATGAATACGTCCGCCTGATTCTGTTACCGGGATTCTCTGTACCCTGTGAACTCCACTTTCATATTTTAATTTTGAATATGCACCCTGACCGTTAATCATAAATACTACTTCTTTAAAGCCACCTAATCCATTCTCGTTAACTGAAATCATTTCTGTTTTCCAGTGCTGTGTTTCAGCGTACATACAATACATTCTATATAATTCTGCTGCAAATAAAGCTGCTTCATCACCGCCGGCACCACCACGGATTTCGACTACAACGTTCTTGTCATCATTTTCATCCTTTGGAAGAAGTAAGATTTTTAATTTTTCTTCTAATTCAGTAATCTGCTCCTTTGCTTCATTCATTTCTTCCTTGGCAAGTTCTCTCATTTCTTCATCAGATTCTTCATCCAAAATCATGAGACTGTCTTCAACTGTCTGCTTAGCTTCTTTATAAGCTTTGTAAGCTTCAACTATTGGTGCAAGGTCACTTTGTTCCTTCATCAATTTTCTAAAATTATTCTGATCACTGACTACATTAGGATCATTTAACTGTTCCATTATTTCGTCATATCTCTCAAGTATTCCATCTAATTTATCAAACATTTCTATTCCTTTCCGGCTGTCACAACCCTGTCATTTCCGGACAGGTCTTTATAAACCTTTATATCCTTGTATCCATTTTCTTCTAATATTGCAGGAACCGTTTGTCCCTGATCATATCCTATTTCAAAGAATATTATGCCATTACTTCTAAGGTATTGTCTACCTTCCTTGGCAATTTTTTTATAAAATTTCAATCCGTCACAGTCTCCGTCCAAAGCCATCATAGGCTCGTGGATTCTTACCTCATCCATTAAACTCTCGATTTCTTCGGTCTTAATATAAGGTGGATTTGACACTATAACATCATATTGCTTTTCTACATTTTCAAATAAATCTGACTGAAAAAAAGTAACATCTGCTTTATTTAAAGCATTGTTTTCCTTTGCCACAACTAGAGCTTTCTCGGAAAAATCAACTGCCGTTACTTTTGCATTCTCGCACAACCTGTCAATTGAAATTGCTATGCATCCTGAACCGGTACACATATCAAGAACATCAACATTGCCTTTAACCGACTTAATATATGTAATAGCATTCTCCACAAGTAATTCCGTATCCTGCCTTGGTATAAGCACATCTTCGTTAACCTTAAAATCAAGTCCCATAAACTCCTGACTTCCGGTTATGTGTTGCAAAGGGATTTTTGATGCCCTAATTCCAACCAATTCCATATATTTGTCGGCCCTATCTTTTGACACTGTCATCATAGGATCCATATAAAAACCCGTTCTGTTTATTTTAAAAACAAACTCTGCAAGAAGCCAACTGTCAACTGCAAAGTCAACTACTCCTGCCTCTTTTAGTTTTTCTTCAGCCTTTTTTATTATATCTCTTACTAATACTTCCAATTGTATCCTGAACCTTCTATTACCTGTTTATACTCCTTTGGCAAAGATGTTTCTTCCTTCTTCTCCACCTCAATGCCACTCTCTTTTAAGTATTCTTTCCAATCAAAAACCGCCTCAACAGCTTTAATTGCAACTTCAATCATATCATCTGTAGGCTCTTTTGTAGTAATCTTCTGCATCCACAATCCCGGCTTGCTTAAAAGGTTAATAAATTTGTTTTCAGACTTTCCGGCCAATCTAATGAACTCATAAGAAATTCCTGCTATAACCGGCACCAAAAGCAGTCTGATAACATATCTTAACCAAACAATATCTGTTCTGATAAGTACAAAAAAAATTATACTTATCACCATTACAATGAGAAGAAAACTTGTTCCACATCTCTTATGAAATCTTGAGCTTGAAGCAACATTTTCAACTGTAAGGACCTTGCCGGTTTCAATACAATTAATGCACTTGTGCTCTGCTCCGTGGTACATAAATGTTCTCTGTATATCCTTCATAAGTGATATTAACAAAAGATATCCAATAAAAATAATAATCTTAACAATTCCTTCAATTACCGGAACGTGACTTTGGGTAACTCCCGGAACATATTTTTCAATAACATCGGCAATAAATAATGGTAAAATCATAAAAAGTGCAACTGCAATAACAATTGAAAGACACACTGTAAATCCCATAACTACTTTTTCGGCTTTTTCTCCAAACTTATTAAGTAGCCACTTTTCAAACTTGCCCGGTTCCTCTTCCTGCTCATCTTCATCTTCAAAAAAACTTGCTGAATAAGTAAGAGTCTTAATTCCGATAACCATTGAATCTATGAAACTAAAAATTCCTCTTATAAAAGGAAGTGTTGTAATCTTGTACTTCTTAGCTATGCCCCCACATTCCTGAATATCTACATCTATGGACTTATCCGGTTTTCTTACGGCAACTGCATATTTATCCTTATTACGCATCATAATGCCTTCTATTACGGCCTGACCGCCTATGCCTGATGAGCCTAATCTTTCTTTATTTTCCATATATATACCTTATTTTTCTTAAAAGAAAAACCCTTTATGAAGATAAGAAAATAGGTTGAGAATTTCTTCTCAACCTGTTATCCTTAAAATTATTTGATACCATATTTCTTGTTGAACTTATCAATTCTACCACGAGCTGAAATAGCTTTCTGCTGTCCTGTGTAGAATGGATGACATGCTGAACAAATTTCAACATGAAGTTCTGGCTTTGTTGAACCTGTTACGAATGTGTTACCACAGTTACATGTAACGGTTGCCTGCTGGTAATCTGGATGGATTCCTTTTCTCATTACATTCACCTCTTCTAAAATTTTGCTAATTGGCAACGCCAATCCGTTTGCTTTTGATTCTGCTGTCGAATCTCCCGAACTTGGTTCAACAACTCAATAGCTTTGCTATTATAACATAGTCATATTAGTATGTCAATAATATGAAAATTATTTTTATACGTTATTTTTATACTGTTTATTTATGCATTTAATAAAACACACTTATTCGATATTTATTTTATAACACAATTTTTTAAATCTTCTTAACAAATTTCTGTTATCATTCAAATAAGCTTACTGCTATCTTGAATGAGCTGACCTTATTCTGGCAATTTTGCTTATAAATTCTTTATTGTCTTTTGTTCTTGCAAAAAGATTAAGCACCTGTTCAACTGCATCATCTTTTCTTAAACCGTTAATTTCTTTTCTTATAATATAAGCTGCACCCATTTCATCTGAATCAAGAAGTAAATCTTCTCTTCTTGTACCTGACTTTGTAATGTCAATTGCAGGGAAAATACGTTTTTCAGATAATTTTCTGTCTAAAACAAGTTCCATATTACCTGTTCCCTTAAATTCTTCATATACAACATCGTCCATCTTGCTTCCTGTTTCAACAAGTGCTGTGGCAAGAATTGTAAGACTTCCGCCTTCACGCATATTTCTTGCAGCGCCGAAAAATCTCTTAGGCATGTGAAGTGCTGCCGGATCAAGACCACCTGACAAAGTTCTCCCACTTGGTGGAACTGTCATATTGTAAGCTCTTGCAAGTCTTGTAATACTGTCAAGAAGGATAATAACGTCTTTTCCGTGTTCAACTAATCTCTTAGCTCTCTCAATTACCATTTCAGATACACGCTTATGATGTTCAGGCAACTCATCAAATGTTGAATAAATGACTTCCACATTATCTCCTGTTATTGCCTCTTTAATATCTGTTACTTCTTCAGGTCTTTCATCTATTAAAAGAATAATCATTTCCATTTCAGGATTATTCTTAAGAACCGCTCTTGCAGTCTCTTTTAACAAAGTAGTTTTACCTGCTTTTGGTGGTGAAACAATCATTCCACGCTGTCCCTTTCCAATCGGGCTTACCAAATCAACTACTCTCATTGCTGTGCTATGTCCGTCTGTTTCAAGATGTAATCTTTCATTAGGGAATATTGGTGTTAAGTCCTCAAAATTAGGTCGGCTCATTACTTTGTCAAGAGACTCACCATTAACCTGCTGCAAATAATACAACGCACCAAACTTTTCAGTTTCTCTTTTTTCCCTTACCTGACCCGTTACAAAATCACCTGTTTTCAAGTGAAATCTTTTAATCTGTGATGGTGCAACATAAACATCATCATCTCCCGGAAGGTAATTGTCACATCTAATAAAACCAAAACCGTCAGGCATTACTTCAAGAATACCCGTCTTAACAGGACCGTTTTCGTCAGGAACAATCTGCTTGTGCTCCCTTACACGTCTATGTTCTCTTCTTCCACCTTCTGATTCTTCTCTTTCATATCTGAAATCCTGATTTTCTCTTTCTGTATATTCTGTTCTTTCTCTTGCGTCCTCAATTCTTTCTTTTGCATTATCTGTACTTTCTTTCGAACGCTCTGAACCGTCTTTTTCATACTCTGTGCTTTCTTTAATTGTATCTCCGGCTATACTTGTTTCCTTTGTTCTTACAGTCTTTCTTCTTGTACGACGTGTTTTCTCAACTGTTTCATCTTTTGAAATTTCTTTTTTGGATACTTTTATTGCTTCTTCACCGGATTTTTCCACGCTATTAGATTCTGCATCTTTTCGTTCAGCAGTTTCAATAATCATATCAATTAACTGTTGCTTTCTAAGTGTAGTCACACTTTTAATTCCGTTTGCTTTTGCTATTTCCCTTAATTCACTTACAGGTAACGCACTTAATCTTTCTCTCATAATTTTCCTTTCAATTTTTAAACATAAGCCATTTCTTCATCTATATTTTAAATATTAAATAATATTGTTTCACAATTGTTATAAAATCTTATAGTTTCTGTAATTCTTTGTTGTATAACTTATTTATATCATCAATATTCTGGGATTTTTAGGGAGAATTCCCTTTCGAATCAGTTCTTATATCTTAACACACTTACAAAAAAAAGGATAGTGTTAATTTTCAAAATATGTTATGCTTATACGTAGACATATTGTACTAATTGGCGTTGCACTTTATATATTGCTAATTAGTATTGTACGCAGACATATTATACTAATAGTTATTTTAGTATTATGCGCAGACATATAGTATTTGGAGGTTTATTATGACAACAGACGAAAAAGCATTAAAGTTGCATGCTGATTTAAAAGGAAAATTAAGCACAGAAGCAAAATACCACGTTAAAACCCGTGAAGATTTATCATTAGCATATACTCCCGGTGTTGCAAAACCTTGTGTTGAAATTGCAAACAATCCTGAAGATGTTTACAAGTACACATGGAAAGGCAATACAGTTGCAGTTGTTTCAGACGGAAGCGCCGTTCTCGGTCTTGGGAATATCGGGGCAAAAGCTGCAATGCCTGTTATGGAAGGTAAAGCTGTTCTTTTTAAAGAATTTGGAAACGTTAACGCTGTTCCTATTTGTTTGGATACTCAGGATCCTGATGAAATAGTTGATACTGTTGTAAGAATATCTCCCGGATTTGGTGGAATTAATCTTGAAGATATTTCTGCTCCAAGATGTTTCGAAATCGAAAACAGACTTAAAGAGATTCTTGACATTCCTGTATTCCACGATGACCAGCATGGTACTGCAATCGTTGTTCTTGCAGGAATCATTAACGCTCTTAAAGTTGTTGGCAAAGAAAAAGAAAATTGTAAGGTTGTAGTGAATGGTGACGGTTCTGCCGGCATTGCCATTACAAAATTACTTCTTAAATATGGATTTAAAGATGTTACTATTTGTGGTCTTTACGGAATCCTTTCAAAAGATATTAAAGACCTTAACTGGGCACAGAAGGAAATGGCTGAACTTACAAACCTTTCAGGTCAAAACGGTGTTTTGGCTGACGCAATGAAAAGTGCTGATATTTTCATTGGTGTTTCTGCTCCTAACATTGTTTCAGAAGAAATGGTTGCTTCAATGAACAAAGATGCAATCCTTTTCGCCATGGCTAATCCAACTCCTGAAATTATGCCTGACCTTGCTAAGAAAGCCGGTGCAAGAGTTGTTGGTACAGGACGTTCTGATTTTCCTAACCAGGTTAACAACGTAGTAGCCTTCCCCGGAATCTTCAAAGGTGCATTAGAAGGTCGTGCAAAACAGATTACAGAAGAAATGAAACTTGCTGCTGCACACGCAATTGCTTCTTTAGTTCCTGACAGCGAACTTAACGAAGACAATATCCTTCCTGAAGCATTCAACCCTGATGTTGCAGATGTTGTAAGCAAGGCTGTAAAAGATAACATCAAGTGAGATTAAAGTGTCAGATTGTGGGAGTGCGAAGCACGTAGCAATCCGAGTAATTAAGTTAATACTATTCAATAATATTCAGTTTCTATTAAACTTAGAATTTATGTATAAAAAAACTGTGCTTTGGCGATATTTCCCATATTTGGAATTATTGTTTTGCACAGTTTTTTATTCTTATTGCTGTTCCGGTAGTCATTACGTGTCGTATAACCGAAACGCTATCTCACACGTAATTTTTTGAATTATTCTTCTATTTTCGCTACCGATTACGTGTCGTATAACCGAAACGCTATACCACACGTAATTTATTGAAACTTATCTTGTACTTTCGGCTGAATTTACGTGTCGTATAACCGAAACGCTATACCACACGTAACTTCTTGAAGCCATTACGGATTATACAGTATTTCACTCTCCAGAATCCGTAATATCTTCCAAAATAACCAGCTTTATTCTATGAATTACGAAACATACAATATTTTTATTCTCATATTCCGTAATCACACACGAAATCACACTTTTTCTTCTATGAATTACGGAACGTGCAACTTTTTTATTCCCATATTCCGTAATCATTACAAAATAAACAATTATACTCATCCCCGAAGCACCTTTGCCCGAAGCAAAGAGTATACCTGACCCAAAGCATGAACGCTCCCATATTTTTTACTCAGAGCAAAAAATCTCAAAACTTTCTCCCCTATCCAAAGCACTATATAAAAAGAACTGTGCTTTAGCAATCTTTCCTATATGAAATCATTGCCTCGCACAGTTCTTTTTATATATCACGTATTCTTTTTAATTAGTTAACTTATCAATTACATACTGATAAATTTCCTGACTACAGTCCTTGTCCTCCCATGTGGCACACATCTTTGATGCTGTTTCTTTGTCAGGTGTTGCTACGTTTACTTCAATAAGGGTGCTGTCCCCTTCTTTAACCTGACAGTGAACCACATAGTCGCCGTTAGATGCTCTGTAATAATCCGACACTGTTCCCACTTCATTTCTAAGCTCGTACTTATTATTCATAAGGAACATATCCACGTCATCCACTATTGGATTAGGAATCTTGTTCTCGAAGAATTTAAGACTTTCTCTTCCTTCTGAAGTTAAATGATAATATGAAGTATTTCTATTAACATTTAAGAAAACAAATCCATCCTCTATTAACTCACTTAACGATTTTTGAACAGTAAAGTAATTAGTGTATTCGTTTTCTAAGAAAAACTGTGAAATCTGAGAGTTAGTAAGTGGAAATTCAACTTTATTTAACATATGCATAATTATTAATTTGTATAATGTTTCAGCTTCAAGTGCCATTTTTATTCCTCCACTATTTCTTCTATAAGATCTAGTATTTCATCTTTTCCCTGTTTAGTCAATGCTGAAAATGTAAGTACTTTAGTTCCCGGTACAACATTTAATTCCGTCTTAATCATTTTTATGTGCTTCTGCAACTGGCTTCTCTTAATCTTGTCAGCTTTTGTGGCAATAATAATAGGTTCATAACCATTTGCCAAAATCCACTGATACATATTTACATCGTTAGCTGATGGCTCGTGTCTAATGTCAATTAGTAAGAAAACAGCTTTCAAAACCTGAGATTCGTGAAGATATCTTTCAATCATTTTTCCCCACTGTTCCTTAACTTTTAAAGACACATTTGCGTATCCGTATCCCGGCAAATCCACAAAATATAATTCTTTATTTACATTATAAAAATTTATAGTCTGAGTCTTTCCCGGCTGTGATGACGTTCTTGCCAATGCCTTTCTGTTCACTAATCCGTTAATTAATGATGACTTTCCAACATTAGATTTTCCTGCAAAAGCTATTTCACATAGTTGATTATCCGGTAATTTACTTGTAATACCACAGACTGTTTCAAGTTCTACATTTTTTATTATCATTTTTGCTCCTGTTCTACCAGTGCATTTTCAAGCACCTGTTCCATTTTTTCTACAAAAACTATTTCTAATCCATCAGTAATCTCTTTTGATATTTCTTCCACATCAGGCTTATTCTTTTTAGGGACCAAAACCATCTTTATGCCTGCATTCTTAGCTGCCAAAAGTTTCTCTTTTAATCCTCCAATCGGCATAACATTACCACGAAGATTAATTTCACCTGTCATTGCCACTGAGCATTTTACAGGTATCTTTGCCACAGCTGAAAGAATTGCCGTTGCCATAGTAATGCCCGCCGATGGTCCATCCTTTGGTACCGCTCCTTCAGGTACATGGATATGAATATCATTTTCTTCAAAAAATTTCTTGTCTACACCGTAGTCTGCAACAATACTTCTTACAAAGCTTAATGCAATATGGGCCGATTCCTTCATTACGTCACCTAACTGACCTGTTAACTTAAGAACACCTTTACCCGGCATTGTATTAACTTCAATCTGAAGAGTTGTTCCGCCAACTGCAGTCCATGCCAAACCTCTTACGATTCCAATATCGTCCTTCTCATTTGCCATATCAGCTTCATACTTTTTACGGCCAAGATATTTTTCAATATTCTTTGATGTAACCTTTAAATGTTTCTTTTCTTTCTGAACTATATTTCTTGCTGCCTTACGACAAATCTCTGAAATCTCTCTTTCAAGTTGTCTTACTCCGGCTTCTCTTGTATAATTCTGAATTACTGTCTTAATTGCTTCATCAGTAATATTTAACTGACTTTTCTTAAGACCGTTTTTCGCATATTCCTTAGCTATTAAATGTTCCTTTGCAATATGGAATTTCTCGTTTTCAGTATATCCCTCAATTGGAATAATTTCCATTCTGTCAAGCAAAGGTCCCGGAATTGTATTAATATCATTTGCCGTAGCAATAAAAAGAACCTTTGACAAATCAATTGGTACTTCTATGTAATTATCCCTAAACTTGTAATTCTGCTCAGAATCCATTACTTCAAGCAATGCTGAAGAAGGATCACCGTGAACACCTCTTCCAAGCTTATCTATTTCATCAAATAACATTAAAGGATTATTTGTTCCTGCCTGCTTAAGACCTGTTGCAATTCTTCCCGGCATGGCACCAACATAAGTCTTTCTGTGACCTCTGATTTCTGATTCATCATCCACCCCACCAAGACTTATTCTTACATATTTTTTATTTAACGCCTCTGCAACTGATTTTGCAATAGATGTTTTACCTGTACCTGGAGGTCCGATTAAACAAATAATCGGACTGTCACCCTTTGCACCTGTCAAAACCCTAACTGCCAAAAATTCCAAAATTCTATCCTTAACCTTTTTAAGTCCATAATGGTCTCTGTCAAGAATATCCTGAGCATTCTGCAAGTCCGGATTTTCCTCAGTTGTATTGTTCCAAGGCATTTCAAGCATTGTGTCAATGTAAGTTCTTAACACATTAGCCTCTGCCGCATTTCCCATTGTGCCTTTATATCTTGAAAGTTCCTTTAAAAGCTGTTCCTTTACTTCTTTGTCAGCATTTAAACTATGTATTTTCTCTTCAAGCTCCTCGGCTTCTGACATAAAATCGTCACCAAGTTCCTCTCTGATAACCTGCATCTGTTCTCTCAAAATATGTTCACGCTGGTTCTTGTCAAGTCGCTGTTTAACCTTATCAATAATTCCTGTTCTAATAAGAGCAATCTCGTTTTCTTCCTTAAGGAAAGAAATAATCGTTCCAAACTGGCTTACAACATCATCTTCTTCCAAAAATGTCTGCTTAAGCTGGTACTTTACTCTAACTCTCATAAGAAGCTGTCTCATTAAGTTTTTAAGACTGCTCATATGCATTAAACTTCTTAGTGCATTTGCACTTAATTCGTGAGTTATATCATTATAATCTCTTATTGTGTCCTTAAGTTCTCTGACAAAGGCCTCTTCTTCGATTTCTGACAAGTTGTTTTCTTTCTCTTCAAGTAAATCAATTTTTCCCTGAAAATAACCCTCTTCAAAATTAAATGCCAAAATCTGACCTTTTGATTTGGCTTCTACCATTACTCTTACAATATTGTCCGGAAGCTTATTTAACTGCTTAATTACAACAACTGTACCAATATTATATATGCCGTCAAAACCCGGTGTTTCTTCCACCGGGTTTTTTTGTGTAACAACAAATAAGTTCTTTCCAGCCAACATGGCAGTTTCAGCCGCCTTAATTGATGACTTTCTGCTAATGTCAAAATGAACGGTAGTTCCCGGTAATACTGTCAATCCACGAAGTGGTATTACAGGAAGTTTTAATATATTTTCTGACATGTATACTCCTTAATTATGCTGTCTTGTCTTTATTTTTCTTAGCTTTCTTCTTGCCAATTACTGAATTATATACTAATTCAGGATCTGCAAGTCCGTTAATAACATCTTCATTAACAATACATTCCTTAATTGTTTCATCTGAAGGTGTTTCGTACATAATATCCATAACTGCATTTTCAAGTATGGCTCTAAGACCTCTGGCACCTGTTTTTCTTTCTACTGCTTTCTTTGCAATAGTATTAATTGCCTCGTCTGTAAACTTAAGTTCCACACCATCTAATTCAAACAACTTCTTGTACTGTTTAATTAATGCATTCTTTGGTTCTGTTAAAATTCTTTCCAATGCTTTTTCATCAAGGAAATCAAGTGAAACAGTTACAGGAACTCTACCTATAAATTCAGGAATCAAACCAAACTTAGTAAGATCCTCAGGCATAACCTGCTTAAATAATTCATCTTCACTCTTGTCTGTTTTCTCTATAATCTGAGAATTAAATCCAATTGAACCCTTATCCAATCTACGTTCAATAATCTTTCCAAGACCATCAAAAGCACCACCGCATATAAACAAAATATTAGTTGTATCAATAGGAATAAGTTCCTGCTGAGGATGTTTTCTTCCTCCCTGAGGTGGAACACTTGCTTCTGTTCCTTCTAATATTTTAAGTAATGCCTGCTGTACGCCTTCACCTGAAACGTCTCTTGTAATAGACACATTCTCAGATTTCTTAGTAATCTTGTCAATTTCATCAATATAAATAATTCCATGCTGCGCTCTTTCAATATCATAGTCAGCAGCCTGAATAAGTTTTAACAAAATGTTTTCAACGTCTTCACCTACATATCCTGCCTCTGTTAATGTTGTAGCATCCGCAATTGCAAAAGGTACATTTAAGATTTTTGCCAATGTCTGTGCAAGATAAGTCTTGCCTGAACCTGTAGGTCCTAATAACAAAATATTAGATTTCTGTAATTCAACATCTAAATCTTTTCCTGCCAAAACTCTCTTATAATGATTATACACTGCTACCGAAAGTACCTTCTTTGCAGCATCCTGACCAATAACATACTGATCCAAAAACTCTTTAATTTCCTTTGGCTTAAGTAAATTAATCTCTTCTTCTGCTACATTGTTTCTGTCGCCATAAACTTCTTCTTCAATAATTCCTGCGCATATTTCAACACACTCATCACAAATAAAAGCTCCATCAGGACCGGCAATCAGTCTTCTTACCTGGTCTTCTGTCTTTCCACAAAAAGAACAGCTAAACTTTTCTTTATTAATATTTGCCATAAATACCCCTTAACTTTTTATATAAAATTATTTAATAAAAAACATTTCTTTGATTTTTATTAAATAAAAGGACAATAAGACACCACAAATGCGGTGCCTTATCTTCTGGAAAATTATTTTATCTGTCCTTAATTACTTCGTCAATTAATCCATATTCCTTTGCTTCATCTGCTGATAACCAGTTATCTCTGTCAGTGTCTTTTTCTACTTCCTCAACCGGTTTTCCTGCATTATCTGCAAGAATCTGATTTAATTTCTTCTTTGTCTTTAAGATGTGCTCTGCTGCAATCTGAATTTCAGTTGCCTGTCCCTGAGCGCCACCTAATGGCTGATGAATCATAACTTCTGCATTAGGTAATGCGTATCTTTTTCCTTTTGCACCGCTTGATAAAAGGAATGCACCCATGCTGGCAGCCATTCCGATACAAGTTGTTGACACATCACACTTTACATAGTTCATTGTATCATAAATTGCCATACCTGCTGTAACTGATCCTCCAGGGCTGTTGATATACATATGTATATCCTTTCCCGGATCCTCAGATTCAAGGAATAACAACTGTGCTACAACTGTACTTGCAACTGCATCATTAATCTCTTCACCTAAAAATATAATTCTGTCTTTTAATAATCTTGAATAAATGTCGTATGAACGTTCTCCTCTTGAATTCTGTTCAATGACATAAGGTACTAATGCCATATTCAATACCTCCTAATATAACTTAAAACTATTTTGCTTTAGAAGTTACAAACTTAGCAGCCTTTTTTAAGCAAATGTCATTTCTAAGGTTCTTCTTATCATCGTCTGACAATAAATCAGCAACCTTTTCTTTTTCCATCTGATATCTTGTAGCCATATCTTCTAATTCTTTTTCGAATTCTTCATCTGTAGCTTCAATCTTTTCAGCCTTAACTACTTCTTCAAGAACTAAGCTTGATTCGATTCTAGCCTTAGCCTGTGGCTTAACCTGTTCTAATAACTGTTCTACAGTTGAACCTGTAAACTGCATATACTGGTCAAATGAAATACCCTGCATAGCAATGTTCTGAGCAAATTCTTCAACCATCTGCTGAGCCTGTGCTTCAATCATCTTTTCAGGAATGTCCATTTCTGAATTCTTAACGATTTCTTCGATTACTTTGCTTTCTTTTTCTGCTGCTGCAGCTTCCTTCTTCTTAGCTACAAGACCTTTCTTAATGTCAGCCTTGTATTCAGCTAATGTATCAAATTCTGAAACTTCCTGAGCAAATTCATCATCTACCTTTGGATATTCCTTAACTTTGATTTCCTTAATTGTTACTTTGAACATTGCTGGCTTTCCTGCAAGTTCTTTTGCCTGATATTCTTCAGGGAATGTAACGTTAACTTCAACTTCTTCTCCAACCTTCTTACCAACAAGCTGGTCTTCAAATGTATCAATAAATGAATGTGATCCAATTGTTAATGGATAATCTTCTCCCTTTCCACCTTCAAATGCAACACCATCTACGAAACCTTCGAAATCGATAGTTGCCTGATCACCTTCTTCAATAGCCTTATCATCTGCTGCTACAAGTCTTGCATTCTGTTCTTTAATCTTATCAAGTTCTGCGTTAACTTCTTTAGCTGTTACTTTTGTATCTGCCTTTTCAACCTTGATTCCTTTATATTCGCCAAGCTTAACTTCAGGCTTTAATGTTACTTCTGCTTCAAAAACAAATGGTTTGCCTTTTTCAATCTGTGTAACACTGATTTCAGGACGAGCAACGATTTCTAATTCACTTTCAGCTGCTGCATTAGCATAAGCTTCCGGAATTAAGTCATTTGCTGCTTCTTCGTAAAATACGCCTGCACCATACATCTTTTCGATCATAGCATAAGGAACTTTACCTTTTCTGAATCCAGGAACATTAAATTTGTTCTTGTTCTTCTGGTAAGCTTTCTGAATAGCCTTATCTAATTCTTCAGCTGGTACTTCAATTGTAAGCTTTGCTGTGTTATTTTCTAACTTTTCTACCTGTAAACTCATTCTAATATTTCCTCCTTAATATACAAACGGGTCTGAGTTAAGCCCATTTAATTCACTCTGCTTTGTACGTCAGGGCATAGTACCCCCTATGACGCAGTAAATAATTATAACACGAATAATTTATATTGTCACTATTTTTCTTAAAACTATTTTACTCCATCATATTGTATAGCCTTTGCCACTTCACCTGCTGTTTCTTCATCAACTAAATAACTAATAATTTCAAGTCCCATTTCAAGGGCAACGCCAAGTCCTTTACCTGTTATGAAATTGCCATCTCTTACTACTCCACCACCATAGTTATTACATTCCATCTGATCCTCAAAAGAAGGATAGCTTGTAGCATTCTTATCTTTAAGCAAACCTAAATTACTAAAAACTGTAGGTGCCGCACAAATAGCTGCAAGTAATTTTCCCTGACTGTTATATTCTACTATCTCATCAGCAAGCTTTTCACATGCTCCTAAATTAGTAGTTCCGGGCATCCCACCTGGAAGGAAAATGCAATCTCCACTACTAAAGTCTATTTCATTAATATTTTTGTCAGCATACAATTTAATGTTATGTGAACTTTTCACCAGTAACTCATCCTTAATTGAAACTGTAACCACATTCAGCTTCTTAGTTCTTCTTAAAAGGTCAATTACCATTAAAGCTTCCACTTCTTCCATTCCATCTGCAAGAAACGCATAAACTGTCTTCATTTTTTGCCTCCTTATACAATTACAAAACTAATGATAATTATAACATAGGTCCATATTATGTCCAAGTTGTAAAAATTTTTTTATTTATTTATAAGTTGTATGTTGCAATCACAGTAAAACCACTCTAAAATAATTATTATAGTAACCGAATAAACTTTTTTTAGATAATAAAAACTATTATCTGCTATTTAAGAAAGGACTGATTATCTTATGGAAATTGAAAGAAAATACATTCCAAAGACTCTGCCTGAAAACCTTGCCCAGTACAAGCATCACAAGATTGAACAGGCATACCTTAACACCGCTCCTGTCGTTCGAATCAGGAAGCAAGATAATGAATACTTTCTCACATACAAAGGTGGGGGAATGATGGCACGGGAAGAATATAATTTGCCATTAAACGAAAAAAGTTACAATCACCTTTTAACAAAAGCTGACGGAAACATCATTACAAAAACACGATATTATATTCCAATTCACAATGGCCTTACCGCTGAACTTGACATTTTCGAAGGTAAGTTTACAAATATGACTCTTGTGGAAGTTGAGTTTTCCTCAATTGATGAAGCCAATAGCTTTAATCCGCCTGAATGGTTTGGAAAAGATGTTACACATGACGGACGTTTTCATAACAGTTATCTAAGCCAGATTGACTGCTGCCTTGGGAAATAAATTATTATGCAAAATCAATAAGGGCTATTAAAAGTTAAACGAACTTTTAATAGCCTAAAAAAGTACTTGATTTTATATTGGTCTTTTGGTAATATATGACGGTAGCGTTTTCGAGACGCCCACGCGGGTGTGGCGGAATTGGCAGACGCGCTAGATTTAGGTTCTAGTGTCCCCGACGTGCAGGTTCAAGTCCTGTCACCCGCAGTAGTTTTTAAAAAGTCGAATCTTGTTAAGGATTCGGCTTTTTTATTGCGTTTTCTTCTTATTTTTTTCTAGTAATTCCTTGTTTGTTTTCTTTTAATTCAAGTGATTGCCGCATATAATCGCTACTCTGTTTTTGTGGGGTAGTCTTACATTAGTTTGGGTGATGACAAGCTCTGTACTTGCCTCATATATTATTGACTCTTAATTCTATGGGGTAGTTTTACTCTTGTTTGAGCGGTGGCAAGCTTTGTACTTGCCTCATATATAAACGATTCTTGTTTCTATGGGGTAATTTTACATTCATTCAAGATTCTACTCAATAATGAACTACCCCATATAATTAAATTTTGTCATATGTGTTGCAAGTAAGACTTATTCCAACTTATACCTAAACAAATCTTGTACCATATGAGAGAAAAATATTATATATGGTACATATATAAATCTGTGCCAGCTCAAATCCAAGTGAATCTGTACCATGCAAGCAAAAAACATCATATATGGTACAAATTTAAACTTATGCCAACCAAAATCTAAGTGAATCTGTACCATACGAGCAAAAAATATTGTATATGGTACATATCCAAACTTATGCTAACCAAAATCTAAGTAAATCTGTACCGTACAAACAAAAAATATCATATATGGTACAAATCTAAACTTGTACCAGCTCAATTCCAAACAAATCTGTACCATATGAGCAAAAAATACTGTATATGGTACATCCTTATATATTTCATCTAATCACAAGCCATCCCCCCCTGCCCTTCTAAAAGCCTTTTTAGTTTCTCTATAGTCTAATTTGTCCATTCCAGCAACTCTCTGCATAAAAACTGCCCCACAGAAGTTTAATCTAACTTCCATGGGGCAATTACCTCATTCATCATTATTTATCTTTCATTATTTGTCTAAAATGTAATTCATCCTGAAAGCGCCACAAAGCACAATATAACATCCTCCCAAAACTTTCATTTCCAACTGAACCTTACCTTTGCGTCTTTTTCCGACTTTTTATTCACTTCTCTCTTTCAACTTATCCACGCACTCAACTACCATATTTTTTGCAGTATCAAAATCTGTCTTGCCTGTGTTGATGCAAATATCGTAGCCTCGTGAATCGCCCCATTTATTTCTGCAATAAAAATTATGATATGTCTTTCTAATTTTGTCCATTCGCTTCATCTTGTTTATTGCCTGCTTTCTGTCTAAGCCTTCCCTGTCCATAACTCTTGCTATTTTACTTTCACGGTCACCTGTTATAAAAACACTTACAAGATTAGGATTGTAAGCTAGAATCTCATCTGCACATCTTCCAACAATTACAAAAGACTCTCCTGCATCAGCCTTGTTCTTAATAAACTCAAACTGCTTCATTGCAATCTCCTGCTCTATTGGAATATTTCCGCCTGCATATGGCAATGGCATAAATCCAAAGTTTACAGGCTTTTCATCGTATTTCTCCAACGCCTTCTCACTGTATCCTTCCTTTCTTGCCATCTCCTCCAATAATTCCTTGTTAAAAATTGGAATGTCATAATGCTCTGCTAATTTCTGAGCCACAATATGTCCTCCGCTGCCGAATTCTCTACCTACGGAAATTATAATTTGTTTCATAATCGTGCCCTCCTCGTCCAAATATCTTACGTAAATTATACCATATTTAGACGAAAAAAAAAGATGTAAGAAAAATCTTACATCTTTCAGTGAGCCACTGGGGAATCGAACCCCAGACAACTTGATTAAAAGTCAAGTGCTCTACCATCTGAGCTAGTGGCCCATAATTATATGAGTTATTCATTTGCTAACCCTAACTGGGCTAGCTGGATTCGAACCAGCGAATGCAGGAGTCAAAGTCCTGTGCCTTACCGCTTGGCGATAGCCCATCGAAGACTTCATATCTGACACTGCACGGCCAGTTGGAATATTTAAAGAAAAAGGTGGATAGCCGGACTCGAACCGGCGATATCCAGAACCACAATCTGGCGCGCTAACCAACTGCACCATACCCACCACAAAACGAGCCTGGGGGGATTCGAACCCTCGACCTACGGCTTAGAAGGCCGTTGCTCTATCCAGCTGAGCTACAGACTCATTTCTCTCTTAATGAGAACCTCTCGTTTTCAAACGAGAAGCGGGTGATGGGAATCGAACCCACGTATCCAGCTTGGAAGGCTGGTGTTCTACCATTGAACTACACCCGCATATTTAATTGTTCACAAGTCGGGGTGACAGGATTCGAACCTGCGACCTCCTGGTCCCAAACCAGGCGCTCTAGCCAAGCTGAGCCACACCCCGATATCAGTTTTATTTCCTTGCCCCTGCGGCTTTGTGTTTCTTTCGTATCTCCCGCAGCGACAAGATATATTATATGGCATGTTTCTCAGAAAGTCAACAGGTTTTTTAAAGTTTTTTTACTTTTTTACGACTGTTTTTTACCTGTTTTTTTGCAAGAAGAGTGTGCAAATTGTTTCTTTTGTTTTAGTTTTCTGATAATTAGGATAATTATAGATATTTTTGCTCAAAACTCAATTTTCCGTCCACATCGACTTCCATGATCATATAGCTGCCTCGTCTTCCCTCCTGACGTGGAAAAGATAGACTTCCCGGGTTTAAAATTGTCATTCCATCCTTCTGAAGAAAGAAAGGACGATGTGTATGACCAAACATTACGAGATCCGCTCCTCTTGTTCTGCCCTCTTCTATGATAGTTTCCATCCCCATGGACACATAATAATAATGTCCATGGGTAATAAATGCATGATAAGGGCCAATCTCAAACTCCTCTTCTCTCGGAAGTTCTGTAAAAAAGTCGTTATTTCCTCTTATAATATGCTTCTCACACTCTACGACAGCCTCCAGATAGTCTTCTCCACCTTCTACATCTCCAAGATGGATAAACATATCAATTTTCCCAGCCTCTTCTAATGCGCGGTCCAGTGCCTGGTGTCTTCCGTGTGTATCACTGACAATCAGAATTTTCATGCTTCTTCCTCATTCAATTTCTCTTCCAGCAGGATTTTTATTGCTCGAAGTGCTTTTCCTCTGTGGCTCAATTTATTTTTCTGCTCCGGTGTCATCTCCGCTGTTGTACATCCGAATTCCGGAACATAGAAGATCGGATCATACCCGAATCCATTCGCACCGACAATCTCGTGTCCAATTTGTCCTTCAATCGTCTCACGGACTACGCTTGTTGTTCCATCCGGAAATACTGCTGCAACCGCACAGACAAATCTTGCAGTACGCTCATCGTCCGGAACCCCTTCCAGTCTGTCCAGAAGGATTCTGTTCTTTATATCATAAGAAGTATCCTCTCCGGCAAATCTCGCAGAATAAATTCCAGGTGCCTTATCCAGATAGTCAATCTCAAGACCTGAATCATCTGCAAGAACAATATCGTTGACCAGCACTCGTGATACAGCTCTTGCCTTGATCTCTGCATTTTCTTCAAAGCTCATTCCGTCTTCTACGATTTCTTCATCGACTCCTGCCTCACGCATCGATACGATCTCCATACCAAGATCAGCAAGAATCATCCGGATCTCTTTCATCTTATTTTCATTTCCTGTTGCAAATACAATTCTTCTCTTCATTTTGCTTTCTACCTTCTATTCTTTTTCACCAACAATCTGGTACAGCGTTTCTTATTTCTTCGGTCTCGGTGGCTTTGGTCCCTGGAACTGATAGAAATATGTTTTCAGCATACCATTATAAATCTTACGGTTCTTATCTGCTTTTCTTCCGAAATAACGTTCTGCGTCTTCATAACTTGTGATCATGTATGCAGACCAGCTGTCAAGTTTCCTAAAGCTCTCGCCAAATTCACGATATAAACCAGGAAGTGCCTCTTTCTCCTCAAGACGCTCTCCATACGGCGGGTTTGTTATAATAAATCCATATTTCTTCGGATGACTCAGTGCACTGACCGGTCTCTCCTGGAAATGGATCAGATGATCCACACCTGCATTCTCTGCATTCTGTCTTGCCATCCGCACAACATCCCCATCAATATCATATCCCTGGATATCCGTCTCAATCTGATCATCGATCAGATCATTCGCCTCATCAATGGCCTCATACCAGAGTTTCTTATCAATCAGATTCGCCCAGCTCTCAGCCGTAAAAGAACGATTCATTCCCGGTGCAATATTTGCTGCCATCATTGCTGCCTCAATTGGAAATGTTCCACTTCCGCAAAACGGATCCACTAAGATACGCTCTTTTCTCCACGGTGTCAGCATAATCAGTGCTGCTGCCAGTGTCTCAGAAATCGGTGCCTTGCCGGCTGACGGACGGTATCCTCTCTTATGAAGAGAATCTCCCGATGTATCGATTCCGATCGTAACGATATCCTTCATCAAAAATACTCTCAGTGGATAAGAAGCTCCATCTTCCTGAAACCACTGTACATGATATCTGCTTCTAAGACGATCTACCATCGCTTTCTTCATAATTGACTGAATGTCCGAAGGGCTGAACAGCTTACTCTTTACCGATGAAGCTTTCGCCACCCAGAACTTCCCGTTCTTCGGTATATAATTCTCCCACGGAATTGCTTTTGTCTTCTCAAACAATTCATCAAAGGTAACTGCTTTAAAACTTCCTGCCTTGAGCAGAACACGTTCTGCTGTACGGAGAAATACATTCGCTCTGCACGCTGCATCTGCTCCTCCGTAAAAGGTAACTCTTCCATCTTCCACCTGTGCGATCTCATATCCCAGATCCTGAATCTCCCTTTTTAATACTGATTCAAGACCGAAATGACACGGCGCAATCCATTCCATTCTTTCCATATCTACCTCATATTATCTTTATGTACTTATTAATTACTGTTAACTGATTCTTATTTTACAGTATCATAATTTTACTATAAATGAAAGGCAGAGTAAAGTGCGATTGCCTTTCTTCTCTGCCTTGTTACTGTTTATAAGAATCTTATTCGTTACTGCTCACAGTATCTGTTAATATCTGTCTGACTCATCATAATCATCTTTTCCGCCATAGCAGTCATCTGCATTTTTAGAATTGCAGTTTGTGCTGTTCTTACTCTGATTTGAATAAGAATTTTTACTGGAATTCTTATTCGAACCTGAATTAGATGTTGAATTTCTGTTCTTACTCTGATTTTCTTCCTTCGATGAATAGAATCCATTCTGAGAATTTTTACTTGTGTTGCTATAATTTTTTGCCATGATACTTCCTCCTTATTTGGTGTTACTGTTCTTATTAACTGACAGTAACTATTTAGTACAATCTTTATTATCCCAAACGGAGGTCTTTTTATGCATTTTGTTTCAACCATATTTTGAATATTTTGCTTGCTTTTTCCAAATGCATATATTATACTGATTCATGTAGAAAGATTATTTTCTACAACCCCTTATTAATTATTTATACTCCCCTCAAAAGACCGATGGCTCCCCCATCGGTCTTTTACTTTTCTTTTTTCTAATATCGTCGGTTCCCACCGATCAGTCTGATCACGATCATAATGATCAGAAGAGGAACAAGAACCGGTGCCAGAAAACTGATGATTCCTGTTATAACAGACACAACTACTACGACTACAAATACAACTGCAAGGATCAGCAAAGCCTTCTTCCACCAGGTATCTAATCTGAACTCATGATAGGATCCATAAGAATGCTCTGTTCCATATTCATCCTTCTGTCCATAACCAGTATAGTTGTTCTGTGCCTGCGTTGTCTGGTTGTACGAATTATTGAATGGACTCCTGTTCTCATAAACCACTTCTTCGTCTGTTCCATCACTTGCATCTACAATGGTTTTCGCAATTGCCCACGGATCTCCGAGCAGTTCCAAGACCTCCTGCTCGCTCTTTCCTTTTCTCATTTCTTCTATAATATAATCATCATAAAACTTAAGATGATCCTGAATTGTTGCGGCATCAAGCTTTCCATTCAAAGCCTCCTGTAATTTTCGGATAAATTCCTGTCTTGTCATATTCAACTGTTACCTCCTGTTCCGAAGGTTACTGTTCACACGATGTGCGACCAGCAACGCATCTCGCCATTTTAAATCG
>OJAG01000142.1_pt1 | contig 61632 bp, 77 predicted proteins | sample 1589021 | NCBI WGS metagenome assembly OJAG01 (sample SAMN03283264) | human gut metagenome | biome: human-associated habitat; material: feces | host: Homo sapiens | place: USA | collected 2013 | reverse complement strand
ATACAAGAATTACAGAAACACGACTCGACAATCCTAAAATTGCGGATCTCATGGAGAAAACAAAAATATTTTCTGAATAGTTCGCTTTTGGCGAGTATTATGTAATACATATATTCAATATAACAGGGCTTTTGGGCCCTGTTTTTATTTTCTTTTCTTTTTATCACACTATAAATATCAGGTAAATACATGAACGAAAGGAGAGTAAAAAACATTCACCTGAAATACAATTTGTCTAAGAGAAAGGAATATTACTATGGAGAAAATTTTTGAGTACAACGAACAGATTATTATGATTGAAACAGAAGAACAGCTGCATGAACTGACAGCTAAAATGAAAAAACTGGAAAAGTTCATACCGTGTGTGATTAATGATGTGGCAGTCGTTGGTATCGATAAGGAAAAAGAACTGTTTTTGGAGGAGCAATGCAATAACATCGCTGTAAATCTGCATGGTTCCCCTTTAAAAGTTGGATCCATCGACCCCGATGTTCCAGAAAACCATAAATGTATCGAACTGGATGGCATGTTCCTGGCATTCCCGTGGAATGAGAGTTACAAGATCCTGCCTTTAATGTCGGTAGGATATCCATCGATTCTGAAACGTCTGGAAATGGATTGCGGTGCTATGACACGTTTTTCGGTAAAAGCTGACAAACTACCTCTTCCGGCAGATGAAAAAGGTCAGATGTTGACCCGTATCGCCCAGTTGAATTCCAAACTGTGTTATGTAGTCACACTGGATGGGAAAGTCCCAAGTGTTGTATCTGACCAGTATGTCCAGCTGCCTTATGACGATCTGATCCACACCATGACGGATGTACTGACAAAGGAACACCCGGATATAAAATTCCAGGATGGAACCTTGACTTATGAATATCTGGTTGCCAATTATCAGTTAAATGACACGATGATGGAGGAATCTTTACGGCTTACTCTGGAAAGTGCAGGACGGAAAGTGGATTCTCTTTCTGCTGGGATCACTTTTTCCAGTTCCGATTTGGGATTATCCAGCGTTTTCTTAACCCTGTATCTGAACCTGAACGGTATCCGGATTTCTCTGGGAGACGGTATCCGGATGGAACACAAGGGAGAGGAAGCATCGATGGAAAATTTCCAAAAAAAATGCAAAGAACTGGGCAGAGTCCTTCAGGAAAATGAAGAACGGATCGAGGAACTTGGCTTGATGAAAGTCACAGATGTTCCGGGTGTAGTAAAAGCAGTCGCATCGAAAAGTCCATTTTTGCCAAAAGCTGCCACGGATCGTGTGATTTCTGATCTGGTTGCAGCTGGGGTTGATTCTGGAACAGGCATTGATGTCTATCTGGCGCTGAATGAGATCGTACAGGTTCACATGAGTTCCCAGAAGGTATCCGATGAACGTTTCCTGGCGATGACAGAAGGTGTCGCAAAGCTGATGTTTACGGACTTTTCTAAAGTTCCGCCAGAAAATTTATAAGAAAAGTAAACTAAAAATGTGAATAGGAAGCACACATCAGATCTCCTATGGATTCAACCCAAAATTTTTAGAAATCATGTGTGTTGTGGCTTATTTGCTGTCGCTCCCATTTGGGAGCGTGGATTTAAACGTCCGAAAATTTGACAGATTTTCCAAATCGATTATAATTAAAAGTGCGAATAGGAAGCACACATCAAACCGCAGGGGGGATTCGCACCAGAATTTTCTGCAAAATGAGTCAGTTTTCTTTAGAATAAATCTGAAATGCTTGCCAAAAAATCAAAAAGTGTGAAAGATATACAAAAACCTTGTTGAAAAATCATGTGTGTTGTGGCTTATTTGCTGTCGCTCCCCTTGTGGGAGCGTGGATTTAAACATCAAATAGAAATATAACAATAAATCCGTATGATGCGTCGCTCCCCTTGTGGGAGCCGTAAGAAAAATCAAAAAATGTAATAGAAAGAGCCGACCATGGCTCTTTTTATTTTTCCCTTCTTCCCCAACTCTATAAGTATCAGACAAATAATTTACGAAAGGAGAACATAGAAAATAGTCTGAAATACAATTACGAAAAAGGAGAAAATAAGTGAAAACAACAATTATTAACGATGGGATCTTAGAATTAGCGAAAAACGTAGCAGGAGAAAAGAATAATCTTCATAGTCACGCAGCGTATCGCGAATTCCGCGAACGATTCCGTTACCCAGGTGAAGTCTTGGAACAGATGGAAAACAAGGGGTATGGAACTTTGGATGATTATATTTCTGCAATGGGAGCCGTTATTAAAATTCGGGAATACAACATGGAAGATCTTCCTGGAATGTACAATACAACTCAAATTAGTGATTTTTTAGTGCGTGCCAGAAAAATAGCAATTGATAACAACTCGTTATTTCTGGCATATCAATTAATGGGATATTCGGATGATGAAAAAGTATTCTTGGAAGTTATAAAAAAAGCTACTTTAGAAGAAATTTTTTCTTTTTTACGAGAATTAAGGATTGGCATTGGTTGTCATACACTTCTTGGTTCTGATTGGAATATTTTCATTTCTGACTTAGATCGCATGTTTCAGACCAAGGAAAACGAAATTGCTCATCTCTCTGTGTGCTCTGTTTCCGAAAACGAAGCATTTTACCGGATGTTGGAGACAGAATGCTTCCGTTTATTGGAACATTATGGAAAAGATAAGATCAAGAAATATCCATGGAAGGACTTTGTGTTGACCTTTGCAGCTTTATACACCACAGTTGTGAAGTCAACGCAGGAAAAATATCTGAGAACACTGGGCTTTTCAGATTTTGAAGTATCATATTTGAGTACTGGTATCTGGAGCGGATCAGAGCATTCCGAGTTTTATAAAAAATCTCCAATTCGTTGGAGTAACGCATTCCGCGCATGGTTCGAAGAGTATTTTGCACAGGAACAGGATCTTTCCGAAAAAATTATTCTTTCCTACCAGAACTTTTCTATGCCACGTAAAATTGATGGTATATCAGAAAAAGGCGAATTTTTACTGAGCGGTATGAAGAATTTTTCCACAGACCATAAGATATGGCATCATACCGATCTGTTGTTGTGTTTTTATCTTCCAAATTATAAGGCTTTGCCATATTCATGGAACGAGTTACAGACCGGATATAATCTAAACCTTACAGATAAGCACAATATTGAAAAAATCAAGGAATTTATTCATTTCTATCAGGAACATATCTCTTTATTAGGTGAAAAAAAACAGGAATTTTATACGCTGCTTCATATTCTTTTGGGAGATAACCTGAGTCGTGGAATGCAGGTATTTCGTGAAAAGGAATTTCTGGTAAAGGAATTGTTTTCTGTGGATGCAAAATCATATCTGCTTGATCATCAAAATACTTTTTCTAAAGAACAGTGGAATATCCTCATTTCAGATGACTATATTACAATTCAAGAACTGTATGAAGCGTCCCCTTACTGGACCATAGGTTATATCAAGCCATTGAACACACCGGAAAAACGATCATTTTTCAAGAACTTTTGTGAGGATCGTAACTGGCTGTTTACAGAAACGGATGTAGAACGCTTGCAAAGTTTATTCAATAACAGCTGGTTGCCCGGAATTGCCTTTTATGAAAAATCATTGGGTATCCCCGATATGCCAGTGGAAGAGTTACGAGAACTGATCGATTATACGTGTGAACTATTCTTCCGGATTCCATATATCTGCAATCTGGAACACTTTATCGCGGGTTGTATTACAAACCCTGCGGTAAAGAATGCTATAGGAACAGAGATCTGCGATTTATGGTATCAGCTACTTCTCGATAGAGGGTATCAAACAATCGAGGCCGTACAAAAGGAATATCTTTCGAAAGAAGCTTATGAAGAAATATTGAGACGAAAGAAACAGTTAGAAGAAGAAGAAAAACTGAGGATAGAACAAGAGTCTGTTAAAAAACAAACTGCAGAATGGATTGAAGAACTGCAGTTAATGCAAAAGACAGTAGACAAATTCATTCTTATCAAAAACCATTTCCCATCATTGTTTTATTATGGAACCCGTGTACAAGCTTTGGCTTGTTTGGAGCTTTTGAAACAGGTTCCGGATGGTGGTATGTTGAAAGAAGAACTGGTCGAACCCTATTATTCATTTTTTGTTCAGTGTTATGTTAATGAACTAATTACAAAAGAACAAATGTTGCACTACATGGAAATTTTTACAAAATAAGATTACGGAGGAAAAAACATGCGTTATATGGATGAAGTAGCAATAGATCTTAAAATCCAGGATCTTGTTGATGAAAAAGGTTTAAGCAGACAATGCTTGTTTCAATTAAGAGATAAACAGACTGGATTGGAGAATCTGAAAAACTTAGAAAAAGTATATTTTAAATTCAACTACAGTATGAAAAAATCAAGCCAACTACAACGGATGCTCCTGAATGATCCGCAAATGGTTGCCGTTATCAATCAGATACGGGAAACATATAATCAATTTTCGGAATCTATGTGCCAGTTATTGATTTCGTACTTTGAGGAATATGGAGTCACAGAAAATATAGAAACATTTGCAGAAAATCTGAAAGAATATTGGAAATGTTCCAATACTCAGATTCCAACAGAGTATTATGCTTTTGACTTTCTTGTCTTTTCGGCTTTGAAAGAATATCCTATCACACAAAGGATTTTGTTCCAGAACTGTTTTTCTGATAAATGGAGAGAAGAATGGATCAGCAAATACAGAAAAGAAGAAAACTGGAGGGAAGAACTTCCCAAATTGATCCAGTTTGAACAACTTCCGGAATTTTATTTACGGGAAGACTTGTTTTCTGTGCTGTGTGATTTGAAAGTTCCTGGAGTATTGCGCCTTTATCAGATAGCAGGTGAACTGTTTGACCGCATTCAAATCCATCGCAGCAAGGATTATTTCGAAGCTGCAGAGTGGCTGCAAAAGATCAAGGTAAAATTGGAGTCTTTGATAGGAGAAGATTTATTTCCTTCTTTTTTCGCCTGCCTGATCGTATCGGCTAATGCGGTTGGCTTCCAAGAAAAACTCTTATGTAAATGTTATCAATATATGGAAGAACATCCAGAAATGTTGGCAGAAATATTCAAAAGTAAGTATTCTTTCTTGAATGTCTGCACAGGGTTCCGGTATAGTAATATTTTTGCATCCGTACAAAATGAATGTGTTTTTGACCTATTGACTTATGCGATAGAGCAAAACAAAAAATCATTCTTACGGCTGCTCCAGGAAAATGTTGATGAATTAAAAGATTTTTCCGACTACAGTTTATTGTGGAAACCTGATTTTTGGAAGATCTGCAACTTGAATTCTTTAAACAAAAAGGATTTATTGAGCCTGAAAAATAAGACCACAATTTCTTTAGATACCCTGAAAGATTACGGACCATTTACTTTCCAGGAAATCCTGGCTGTTGGAAAACAATGTGATAAAATCCAGAGAATCTATGTCGGTCTGGATTCAGCTCTTGGTATCGACGAAAAGCTGAAACGGATCCGGCAGTTATGTCACGAATCTATGGAATGGGATCGTATTTCCTGGAATGACATTCCAGGAATTTCCCAAATGCTCTCCCGGGAGTCTTTAGTATCTTACAGGGACAGACACAACAACATAAAAGGGTCTGTATTTGAATGGCTGCAGTTAATGCTTGCAGAAAAAAAACATCCAGAGTTGACCAGTATGATAAAGGAAGCGAAAGATGAGAATGATCTGCAGATCCTGGTCAAAAATCAGGATAACAAAGAATTACTCAGTCGTGGACTGCTGGGATTTAAAGATCAATTCATTTATCTGGATCCTGATAGTATCTGGCTGGTGGACAAACTCCAAAAAGAAGAACTTCTGGATGCGCTGAAAATGTTCTGTTTGTCTGGAGGTGCTGCAATCGCTCATGCGTATTACAACTCTGTCAACGAAGAGAAGCAAAGAGAAAATCTTCTGTTGATCGTAAAGGCAATCCTGTATGGAAAACTGGATGAAATCAAATACGATAATTTCTCCATGGAGGTTGGATATACCGTTCCTCAGAAGATGAAAGAAATCTGGAAAAAGAGTACATCTATTTATAGAAAACATCTGTCGGTTGCGGAGTATACGGATTTCTGGCACTGTATGAATATCGGTATTCTACCGGGTCGGACCTGCATGTCTTACGAAGATGGAATGTACAACGAATGTCTGTTATCTGTTTTCGATGCAAACAAGAAGATCTTATATGTCAAAAAAGACGGCATGATCCTCGGACGAGCGATCCTGCGTTTGACCAAGATTAGTGACCACCCAAAGAATGCCCTGCGTTTTGAGGATGTGGAACAGACGGAAGAGGATATATCTGAAAATCTGGTCCTGTTCTTGGAAAAATCTTATCAGAACGGGTATTCCGGAAAACAGAAAGAGGCCATCCAACGTCTGCTGATTGCACTGACAAAGGAAAAAGCAAAAAAGATGGGCGTAAACCTTCTTCTTGCGGATGAGTACACGCAACTTCCAGAGATCAAACACCTGGAAAAGAAAAATACCCATGTTTACATTTCCTGCTCCAAGAACGGAAAACAATATCTGGATTCTCTTGGTGGAAACTGCGTGCGCCCAGAAGTCGCCAGCGCATTATAAATTCGGCGGCGTGATATTTATGGAATACTGCCTTTAGCAAGCAGTAGGTAAAAGTATCAAGTGATGAAAAATCACAGCCTATTATTCTACAACTTATCCGAGAGGGGAAACCCGAAGGGGAGTGTAGCATGTTGTCGCTTTTGTCAATGGATAAAAGCCTGAATGATAAGGTACTAATCCTGTGTATCTGAAAATTCAAGAATAAAAATTCGTGTATGAGGTACAAAGCTAAACTGCCTGAACGATAGCCAGAGTGGGGGAATCCGCACTCCGCATACGAAAAGGATTGAAACGTATGCTATTCCATGTTGGTTTCATTTCGCAGTTATGAAAGCAAGCGATACTCATGGAAGGACAACCGCAAGACAGCGGGTAAATGGCGAAAGTCGGTGCCGACAACACGAAACGCTAATTCCATAAATACTAACTGGGGATGACCTAAACCTGGTAACGGGCATGGTCACACAGCTCCCATAGTAGTCTGAGACGTTAATGACGTTCACATGGCGAAGGGGAGCAGCTTATTTACTAATACGATATGAAAGGACGGTGCGAGAGGCATTGAGAAATCCAATCCAAGTATTAAGTAGTTTGACGGAAAAGTCAAAGAATGAATCTTACAGGTTTCAAAGATTATATCGGAATCTGTACAATCCAGAGTTCTATTGGCTTGCATATAAAAACATATATGCAAACACAGGCAGTATGACTGCCGGTGCAGATGGAACTACTATTGATGGCATGAGTGACGAAAGAATCCAAAGGATTATTGAATCCATGCGAGATAAAAGTTACCTGCCAAAACCTGCACGCAGGGAATATATTGCTAAGAAAAACAGTAATAAAAAGCGTCCGTTGGGAATCCAGTCGGGCAATGACAAACTGGTGCAGGAAGTAGTGAAGATGATTTTAGAAAGCATTTATGAGCCTGTGTTTAAGAAAACATCTCATGGGTTCAGACCAAACAAAAGCTGTCAGACAGCATTATACCAGATACAGAAAACCTTTACGGGAACGAACTGGTTTGTTGAGGGCGATATACACGCCTGCTTCGACAGTTTTAATCACCACACAATCATCAGATTGCTGAGAAAACGTATTGATGATGAAATGTTTCTACAACTCATCTGGAAATTTCTAAAAGCAGGCTATATGGAGCAATGGACGTACAATCGGACATACAGCGGAGTACCGCAGGGTTCAGGTGTCAGTCCAGTGCTTGCAAATGTGTACCTTCACGAATTAGATAAATTTATGGAGGAATATGCACAGAAATATAACCGAGGAAAGAAGAAACAAATGAACTCCGACTACAAGAAAGTTGTCAAAAAGGCATCCTATTATAGATGTATGGGCAAAAAGAAGTGGGCGGATTTATCTCCAGAAGAACGCTGGGAACGCAATAAACATTTGAAAATGCTTGAAAAGCAAACACGACAGCTAACTCCGACCGAACCTTTGGATGAGACGTATAAACGGATTCAGTACACCCGATACGCTGATGATTTCATCATTGGAGTAATTGGGAGCAAAGCGGACGCAGAACAGATGAAAGCTGACGTCGGCAGATTTCTCAGGGAAGAACTGGATTTGGAAATGTCCGAAACCAAAACCAAAGTTACGCATACAGGAGACAGAGCCAGATTTTTAGGCTATGACATTACGGTATCCAGAAGTCAGGATTTAAAGAAATCCGCAGGAGGATACAAAATCAGAAGCAATGCAGGAGTGGTGAAATTACTTGTACCCAGAGAAAAATGGGTGGGAAAGTTACTGGAATATCATGCAATCAAAATCAAGATTAACGAAAACGGAAAAGAAAGATTTGTAGCCCTACACAGAGGAAAACTGGTAAATCAAAGCGATATAGAGATTCTGGCAAGATATAATGCGGAAGTTCGTGGACTTTACAACTATTATGCCATAGCAAATGATTCCTTCAAGATAGGCAGATTTGCCAATCTTATGAAGTACAGTATGTACAAGACATTTGCCTGTAAGTATAAAACAAATGTTCACGAAATCAAGCGCAGATATTGTGTTGGAGGTCTGTTTACAATCGCATACGATACCAGAGCAGGAAGGAAAATCACGACCTTTTACAGAGACGGGTTTAAGCGAAAAGAATCAGCTACGAAGTTTGACAATGTGAGCGAACTTCCGCAGTTCTCAAAATACGCTAAAACCAACACTCTGAAACAGAGAGTGGAACGCCATACCTGTGAACTTTGTGGAAAGGATTGCAGAAATCTGGAAATCCATCAAGTAAAGAAACTAAAAGACTTAAAGGGCAATGCGGAGTGGGTACTCCTTATGCGCAAAAGGAGACGGAAAACTCTTGTGGTATGCCCTGAATGTCATAAACTGATTCATTCTTAATACCGTAAATATAATAAGCGGAAAGCCGTATACATCGAGAGGTGTACGTGCGGTTTGGGAGGGAGGGGACGCAAGTCCTGCAAAGGATGAGCTGAACCTTACCTCATGAAATAGGGGGATATTACAGACAGCGCGAACTGCCGTACTGGCGTTGCGAGGAAGATTAGAGAAAACAAAATCCAAACCGTTTTTACCATACTATTCAAAAAGGAGAAAAAATATGAAGATGTCAACACAAAACCTGAGACTGTTCCGGGAGGATTTCACAAATGAGATGAAAAAACTGGAAGAGAAGTACCATATTACGATCAAACTGGGAAACATTCGATATTCTGAGAAAGATTTTACTGCTAAATTAACCGCAACAAACCAGACTGCTGTAAAAACACCAAAAGAACAGTTCGAAGAAGATGCTAAGTATTTCCGTGGCTTTGGAGTTATGCCTAATATGTATTGCAAAATATTCCGTGGCATGGATGGCGGCCTGTTTCGTCTGGTCGGATTGCGTCCGAATGCCCGAAAGAATATCTTTACTGTCCTGCGTCTGGAGGATGGGAAACAGTATGTCTGCGATCCCTTCTTTTTAAAGCTGGAAAAGGATGATCCTTACGAGAAAATGATCGAATATATCCTGCATCAGGCAACCGAACAGGACTTTTTGGATTTCATGGGCTATGATCAGCGTCCGGTTGACCGGAAAGATGTGGAGGAGGTCCTGGCACAGATGCCGGAATCGGAATTCCAGAAATTGTATCGTGAGTTTGGTCTGGATACTCTGGGTAAAGAAAACTTATAGAAATACGTGTTTCATATGGAAAAGAAAGGAAAATAACATGGAAGAATATATTAAAAAAATCGAACAAATTGCGGCAAGATGTACAGAAAGTCAGTCTGACGGATATTCACAGATTATGAAAATCTGTGATGCCATGAGAGAAGAACAGGAAGAAAGCGACTATGAAAATGGATTAAAATCCGCAATTCAAAAAATGTTATTGAAAAACATGCCAAAAAAAGAAATTAAATATTATCTTGATGTTACTGACCGGCAGATTGAAGAAGCTGAAGAAGAACTTTGCGTAAAATAGCAATCCATAAGAGGAGACCTGGATATTCCGGGTCTCTTTTTTCTTGCTTTTCTTTTTACAGTACCATATTTTCAGAATACTGAAAAAGTGAGGCGTAACACGATGTACTGTAGGAAGTGTGGAGCAGAAATGGGGGATAATGATAAGTTTTGTAGTGTCTAACTTATTTAAGAATTCTCGCCCTGAACTCTTGAAACTTGCATCAGAAGCCGCAAAAATGTAGAAACAGGACAACATGGGACCTGGTTTTGGTGTATGCTGGAGCTAAGGAGGATTGACAATGACTAATCTTGAAAAAATGAAAAATTTCCTTTGCCGGCAGATCCGATCCATGGACATCGAGCAGATGGAAAAACTCACAGACCTGTTGGAAGAATGGGACGACCATGGAATTTCCCTGTTCGACCTGGATGGACTATTCTCCTGTAAGGTCTGTGAAGATGTTTTTGGAAAATGCGCAGATGGCCACAGGACCTGTTCTGGACGGTTTCGGCAGTATGCGGAAATGAAAGGAGAAAAAGTATAAGAAGAATCAGGCAAGATGGAACGGTAGAGCATCTGCTCTATGGGGATCTTGTGCAACATTTTAAGAGGGAAAAGCTCTCGGAAGAAAAAAGGAAGACACATACCTGTACCGAATCCTTTGCGTAGCGACTGATACAGAAACGGGGAAAAAATGTGTGATATATCAGGCAATGTACGGGAATTTTGGAGTGTACAGCAGGCCGATGGACATGTTTCTGAGCGAAGTTGACCATAATAAATATCCGGATATCAAACAAGAATACCGCTTTGAGAAAGTTGTATATAACGAAAACAAGTGGAAAAGACTCAATTAGAACTCGAAAAAACTCAATTGGATTCAGATGTGGAAACAGGTCTGTTAAGACCTGTTTTTTTGTTTTGGCAAACATAAAAAATTCTGTCCGAAAAATTCCCTTTTTGATCATTTTTCACCATACTATATATGAAAACAAAAACATGGAGGAAAATGTATGAACGAATTTGCTATCAACTGGATCAAAGGAGCAGACTATGCGGAAGTTACAGTACCGTCAGGTACTGCCCTAAAATCGAAACTTTTAAAATATGCAGAAGAACGACCGGAAGAGGTCAATCATGTGATCGTGAATAAGGACGGTTCCATGGTCTGCCACGTTCCTGTCAGTTTCATTAAGGTAAGTCCACCAAGGAAAGTATCGGATGAACAGCGGGAAGCTGCCAGAGAACGCTTTGCTAAGATGTGGGCAGAAAAACAGGAATCTGGTTCTGCAGAAGAACTTCCGGAAGATCTTATGGAAGAGTTTTTGGAAGAAGAAATTTAGAAATCAGATATATCTTGCTCATATATGAGAGAATTTTTCATATAACCATTGGAAAATCGTAATTTTGTGATTTTGGAAAGATCCGGATGATTCGGGTCTTTCCAACTACCAAGGAGTTTGTATGGTTGAAAAATATAATGATTTTATTGAGGATCATGGGGGTATCCTTTTAATTATCTGGCTCTGTGGATTAGTTGGACTTTTAGGGTATAGTCTCATGTATGAAGATGCTACTTCATGTTTGGATATCATTGGAGCAGCCGTATGGACATTTGGCTTTTGGATTATTGTATTCCTTATACTTCCAATATGCCTCAAAATATGTGAAATGTTGTTTTTGGATAAGAAATCCAGAAAAGCGGAAAACACTATAGATGACTCGGCAGAAGACTCTTTTTCCGCATTAGATATTCCATATTCCGAGTCTTGTACGGTAGGTATGAGTGCAGCCGAAACAATTCGTAAAAATAAGGAAGATACGTTCAACGACCTGTTAAAACAGTATAACAAGAAAACAGATAGTAAAGATGCCAAAAAAATTAGAAAACTTCTGAGTGTCATGGAAGAAAATCATATTGCTGTTCCTAGTACATTAGAGCGACAGCAGCTTCCATTGATAAAAGAGTCTTTGAAATCTTATCTATTTACTCCGGATGAAGTATCTGAATGTGTCGTACATGAAATGGAGAAAAATATAGACCAGATGCTATGTAAAGTTCTCCAGCAATTACAGGATACTTTCGATGCGTACTATGAAGATAAGAGTCAAGATATTGAGATCAACAGAACTGTTGTGGAACAGTTAAGTCCAAAGGATCCATTTGGCGGAAACATCTAAAAGCAGAAAAAGGCTGGAATGATCTCTGGCCTTTTTTCTTTGTCCAAGATTTTCCAAAACCATCCCTAATTCACCATACTATAAGAAAGGAGGTTCAAAAATGATACAACTAAGACAAATCAAAAAAGATGTGTTTTCTGCCTACTTTCAGATTATCGATACAGAAACAAGAGAAATTCCTGTAAAGGTACAAGGAAAATCGGAAACTATGACGCAATATTCGAAAGTAATCGGAGGCGTATGGGTGGAAGGAAAACTTGGTTCGATGGATGCTAAAGTTCATATTGAAATGTTTGGCAAAAACCTTGATCTTAGACTTTACGGATCTGGATATTGCAATACTCATCTGGATGGAAAAGCATATAAGATTTTTCGCCAATATGAGATTTTGGAAAATGGTGGGTTGATGGGGAAAGTCCACCAGGTCGATTTGAAACGTTCCTGGCTGCGGATTTCCTCCTATCTGGAACTGCAATATGGAAATGATCTTTTGAAAGCATATAGTGTATCAAAAGGAACAGATACACATATTTGTATTTATCGAAAAGAAGAACAGATCGCACAGATTGAAAAATCCACAATCATCCATAACGATCTTCATTACTATGATATTTATGCATCAGATCAGCTTTCAGCAATCGAGGCAGTCTTATTCAGTGTTTATGGATATGTAATTTCCTGTTTTAAACCCGGGGAAAAAGTTACAAAGTCCTACTGCAAATACTATCATACAACCACTGATCCATTTCTTCTTTCTAAATATCATCCGGAATTTTTCAAAGAATTGGAGGAGAAAAAGAGTGAAACGTAAAATTTGGCTTCCGAAAGATCTGATCGGTTCCCGCAACCCAACCGATTCGGAACATCGAGCAATTTATTCTTTCATGCAAAAAGAGTATCGGCAAAAGAAAAAGAGAACATATACCATCAGCCTAATTTTAGCGGCTATTGGATCGATCCTGTTAATCATCGGTATGCTGGCAAATAAAAATGTCCCATTACTCTTAATTTCCGTCCTTTTTTTGGCTCTCGGCCTTGTAGAAGCTATGACTGCACATGCTTATTACATCAGGGAACAGGTCTTTCGGGATGGAAAATACCAAGTTGTAGATGGACATATATACAATACAACAAAATCAGAAAAAACTGGGGGAATATTAGCTGGATTTCTTTCTGATTTTGGCGATCTGCTGTTGCCATTGGATTTCCCGGTTGCCGGAAGTACTGTTGTTGGAGATCAGGTATTGCTGGTATTTTCAGATGCATTAGAAACCGATTTCTGCAGGATTTTTACTGCCAGTATGCTGACAAAAGGGGAGTAACGTATGTGCGATTTTACGAAGTTAGAAAAAAGCGCTTATTATCAAGCAGTCTGGGCTATACGGCATTTGCAAAAAATGGAAATTTGGGAGCAGTATTGGGTCGAATGTGGTGTAAACAAGGAACGATGCAAAGTCATTTGGTCAGCTGCGAAAAGGGTCGTCGATGTCTTGCCAAAACTGGAGGAATCGTAAAGATGAGTGGAAAAGAACGACAACAAACCTGTCGATATTGCAGGCGACAATATATAGGAAAAAAAGAAATACAGTGTCTGGTTGAGGAAACTCCACGGAGTATTTCAGCAGAAGATTGTGAAAAATGCCAGAAGTATCGCAGTAAATACATTCAATTCCCGATCAGCATTAGCGGTATCGAAAATCAGCAGATACCAACAGAGCCAGAGGGAATCTGCAGATGGGTCCGGATCCGTCCCTGTTCTTCCAAGTTTGAAGATCGGACGTATCTAGGTATTTTCCTTGGAACACTGCCGATCGGCATTTCTACATCTTATGAGGAAAATACAGGAAAACTCAGTAATCATGCGGTTTGTAATCCGGCAATCCTGGTTCCGGATCTCAAAAAGATCCTATACGGAATGGAAAGCTGGTGGGATTTCATCGAAACGCCAGAGGAGTTAAAAGAACTGACAGATGCAGCTATCGATCAAATGTGGTATGCGCAGTTAGCAAGAACGTTTGGGATGGAAATCGCAAAAAAAGACATGGAGGAGAATCGTGAAAAAACGAATCATTAGAATTTTACTTTTCGCCTGTGTGGTTACAGGCATCGGAGTCGTGCAGGTCATACATTCAAAAGGCCAGGAAAAACAAACGGAACAGACCGTTACCAATCAGCCGATCGCATTTGGAATCATGTATGAGGTAACAGAAAACAATTTTGTGAAAGGCCTTGACCATGATTTTACCCCGGAAGAACTGGAGATCTGGAATGAGGTGTACCAGGACGGGTCTGCTCAGGAAGAACAAGGATATCTTTTGGACGGAACACAAAAATATATGATCCATCTGTACGATGCGGATGGGAACGAAGTTTTGGAATATGTTTTGGATAGTCGTGGACAGCTGTATGATGGAAAAAAGGACGGACATGCTATTCAGAATGAAAAAATCTCAAATATGTTGGAACAGATCATTGTAAAGAACAAATAGGGAGGAAATTGAAATGAAAAAAAGAATGATCGTATTATGTAGCTTATTGACCATGATGATAGCAGGATGCGGAACTACACAGCAGTCCCAGATAGCACCAAAACCAGAAACAGTAGATACTTCTGAAAATGAAGCTGATGTTTCAAAAAATGAAGAAAAGGCCGATCAGGGTATTCAGAGTTTTTCTGACCTGTTTGGAAATATAGAGGATGTTACCACGCTTACTTTTGGCGATTACGGAGACAAGGACGATGGCAGCAGAGATATGATTCCATATTATACCCTGTCTGGACTGCCATCAAATGGAAACATCGATAAGGACCAGTACTGGCTGTATGGAACAGAATCTGGAGACCTGAAAACACATGGAAGTGATGATACGATAAATAACCTACAGGAATTAAGCCAGATTGATGGCGCTGTATGGGATCTGAAGTTTTATCTTCCAATCGATCAGGGGACAACTTATGTAACTGCTACCTGCATCGAAGACTGGAATTTGGCAAAATCCTCTAGTGCTGATGAAAGGAATTATACAGAGGGTACTTATAAAGGATTTGAGTATTTTACCTATGATGGTGTGGAACCTGCTTTTGAAGGGGATACCGTAGATAATAGTATTTATCTGTATGTGCATGGTTCCAGCGATCACTATATGGAATTCCAGATCAACGTTCAGAAAGATGGAAAGATGTTGGAATTTTCAAATAAACAGGCTGTTGTAGAGAGTTTAATGGATCATATCTCAGAAGTGGAGGGATAGACCATGATGCATATGTTGGTATTTATATTTTTCGGTATTATTGGATTTTTGATAGGTTTCATGGATACGTGCCTTTGTATTGGCAACCGTAAGAGAAAACAAATGATAGCCAGACTGGAGGAGAACGATGGCTTTTATGGATAAGTTTTATTTACTACCTTTTGTTTTTCTGTTATTTCTGGAACGTTTTTTTCTTCTTGCAACACTGGATACCTCTTCCATAGGGGTATTCAGTATATTTGCCGGTATTTTCCTGCTTAGTTTCCTGGTCAGGGAATGCTGGCAGGATGCCATTCTCCCATATATTTCTAAGTATCTTCCGGATTGGAAACAAGTACGAAAAATTCTCGGAATGGGATGTTGGGTGTATGGCGTGACAGCCTGCTGCATCTGTATATTGGGAATCTGTTTTCTTCCGGTATTGTCCGTATTTTTCCCGTATTTTTCAGATTACCGTTGGATGTATCTGCTTTTTATCCTCCGTAGTGCAGTACTGTTTTGCTTTTCCACCAGACATTGCATGTTACCAGCAAAAAAATATGGAAACTACCTGTTTTTGTGGGAAAGTATCAGCCTGTTAGCCGGTGGAGTCCTTTTGTATATCACGGAAAGTCTGGAAGCCTACTTGATGGTTTCCATTTTTGCGACCCTGGCTATGAATCTGCATCTGTCATTTCTAGCCGGGAAAAGATACCCCTATATTCTTCGGATCCGTCCGGTATCTTCCGCAAAATTACTGTTTGCGCGATCTTATATCTGGTATCTTTTGGAAGACTTACCTTTTTTCCTGTCCATGTTTTTGATCCTGGCTTTCCAGGGAGTATACCAGGTGTATAGTTATTCAAACTACATTCTGGTATTTCTTGCAATGGCTATGTTTCTACATAAAACAGTCGGCAGTGTAGATGTTTTGGATAAAAACGGATTCTGCAGGACGGCAACAAAAGTGCATATTTTTTCTTTACTGGCATCTGCCATCCTTGTCGGTTGCAGCAGTGCGTGTGCCCAGTTGTTATCCGGTTCTACGCATACCATGTCTATTGTATTTTTATCGACATTAAATTGGTATCTGTTTTTTATGCAACAGCCTTTACATGCTGTTATGAAGCAAAAGAAGAGTCAGCGGGAATATCTGCAGATTACATTGATCGGAATTTCTATTTTTATCTTATGCGGGATTTTATTTGGAAAAGCATTTGGTTTGATCGGAATATTACTTAGCCTTACCATTACTTACGCCTATATGATCCCGAAGAAGATCACCGCTGTTTTCCATCATGGATTCCATCAGTCCGGTATCCGTTATACAGCGTCCTGGATCTCTTATCTGTGTTCTATTTTGGTCGTTTTGGTATTCGGTGTGTTTGTACAGCAGTTTGCTCCTGGAAACCTGTTCCTGTCATTGCTTGTTCGGGGCGGATCTTGTCTTTTGATCGCCTTGCTTCTGGACTTTGTGCTATTTGGAAAAGATGCAAAACAGATCTTTCGAAAACTGGGTTAGCAGCCCAGTTTTTTCGTCCAAAAAATTCCCGTTTTTCTGTAAATTCATCATACTATAAGCAGAAAGGAGGCTTTCTTATGCCACGAAGAAAACAAATAGACGGACAGTTATCATTAGATTTTTCTGCGATGCCGGAAGAAAAAATAATACAGAAAAAAATAGATAGGAAAACAACTGTACCTATACAAGAATGCACCAAAACAGAAAAGATAGATTACAAAGAATGCTATAACAAAGCAGTCGCACTTACAAAGGAACGTGGAACTGCCCATTTAGGAATGTTCATGCGAGTATTCCATATCTCTGCCATGGAAAGTTTGAAAATCATAGAAGACATGGAACGTTCTGGGTTGATCGAGCATTCTGGAAGAATACGGAATCCTGGCAGCGGAGGACAAAAAAAGGGGGCTTGGCTATGACAAAACAAGAAGAAACTGAATTACGGAATGTCTTGGTCGGGCCTACGAGAGTATCCAGGAGAATGATACAGATATTGGAAAAGAACAATCTAATCTGTACAAAAGGAAAAACGCATTACAAGATACGGCGAAGGGATGGAAAAGGATATATATATTGTTTTGCTGCAACGCCTTCCGATATAAGAGCTGGAATGAACAATTTTAAGCGGATCCTAAAATTAATGGAATTGTAATGAGATATGGAGAGGGTTTTTAATGTAAAACGCATATTCGATTCTACATACTATAATTAGAAAGTAAAAAGGAGGTTTAAAAGTATGGGTAGACCTGGTATGAGTAGTGGCGGCGGTGGTTCTTCTGGAGGACATTCCTCTGGCAGAAGCAGTGGCGGTCATTATGTAGGGAGTTCCGGAAGGAACAGCCGACCAATGGGTGGTAGTTCATCGTTCCGTCCTGGCGGATCATCTGGAGGAGGCTGGGGACCACCGCCACCTGGAGGTGGTTTTCATAACCATTATTACGGAGGATATGGAGGATATTACCCTCCAAGACGGTCCAGTAGTATTGGTGGTATCCTAACTGCGATCTTTTTTCTCTTTGTGTTTCTCTTTGTATTCGTCAGTTCTTTTTCGAATGGAAAGCAGGTATCAACACGGAACAGGGAGAAGATTGAAAATCCTGTCGCATATACCAATGACTGTGTGAAAGATGAAATCGGTTATGTGGAAGATACATCGGCACTATCCAGAAATTTACAAAATTTCTATAATAAAACAGGGATTCAGCCGTATATTTACCTGAAGGCTTATGATGCTTCACTTTCTACAGATGCAGAGAAAGAAGATTATGCCAAAGGCTGGTATGACAAGAACATTGATAATGAGGATACTTTCCTGTATGTATATTTTGAAGATGCTGATCCGGATGAAGTCGGATATATGGCTTACGTCAATGGAAAAGAAGTTACATCTGTGATGGATGCGGAAGCTGTTTCTATTTTCTGGAATTACATAGACCGGTATTGGACAGATGGTTCCTTAACCATGGTACAGGTATTCACAAAAACGTTTAATTCTACTGCTAAAACCATTATGACAAAATCGACAACAGGAAAAGATCTGGCTAAAAAAGGCATCTTGTTTGGAACTGTCCTGGTCGGAGCCGTTGCAGTTATTGTCATTTTGCGAATGCACTATAAACGCCAGAAAGAAAAAGCACAGGAAACCATTGATATTTTAAATACACCACTGGATCATCAGGATAATATTCGGGACAGATATTTATAATAGGAGGATTTTTTTATGGGAATTATTTCAAGATTCACGGAGATTATGAAAAGTAACATCAACGCACAGCTGGATAAATGCGAAGATCCATCAAAAATGATTGATCAGACGTTACGGGAATTAAAGGAAAATTTTGCAGAAGTAAAAAAAGAAACCGCCGGGGTTATGGCAGCTGAAAAAGAAGCTGACCGGGCTGTTCAGGAATGCGAAGAACAGATTCGAAAATATAATCTGGCAGCAGAAAATGCATTAAAAGCAAATAACGAAGAAGATGCCAGAACTATTTTATCAAGAAAACAGCCATTTGTTGATAATCTGGTGAATCTGAAAAAGACGCAGGCAGTTGCAAAAGAGAATTCTGATAAAATGCGTCAGATGTATAATAAGCTGGCAAATGATATTCAGATGCTGGAAACAAAACGGAATGGTATTAAAGCAACTGTAGCTGCTGCAAAGACACAGGAAAAAATGAACAAGATCAGTTCGGGTTCAAAAAGGTCTATGGCTTCCTTAGAGACTTTTGACCGGATGGAAGATAAAGCAAATCGGATGCTCGATTCCGCAATGGCAGAAGCAGAACTGTCTGCAGATATGGATGCTGAAAACGATCTTGTTAATAAGTATGTTTCTGGAGGATCCAGTAGTACTGTGGACGATGAACTGGCGGCGATGAAAACAAAACTTGGTATTCTGTAATTCTTAGAACCTGTCGGAACATTCCGGCAGGTTTTCTGTCGAAAACAGCGGATGATTCTCCATACTATAGATGTAGGGAAGACTCCATCGGCCTTTTTCTTCCTATATCAGAGCAAAGAAATATTTAGAGGAACATTATAAAGAATAGTTTATAGGTCGATGGAACAGGGAATCTGTCTGGAAAGATTCTGGACGGATCCTTTTGTATTACTTGTATCTTCAAAAAAACAGGTTTATAATGGAATGTAACGGATGACGAGAACTCGGAAAAAACGCCTGTCCGAAAAAATTCCATTTTGAAAAGTTTTTGACATACTATAGTCAGAAATAAAAAAATAGGAGGAATACCTTTATGAAGAATGTATCAACAAAATTAGCAGTCGCTACAGTAGTAGCAGGAACAGCCGTAGCAGCAGGAAGTAATGGAACCGTTGTCCATGCCGAGGAACTGGCGACACCAGTTGCTGAAACTACAACCCAGACTCAGGATGTTGCAGCCACGCAGGAACCGGTTACAAAAGAAGAAGCAAAGGATCAGCTGGATCAGGCTCAGAAAACTGAAACAGATGCCGGACAGAAAGCGGATGCTGCAAAAGATCAGTACGATACTGCAAAAGCTGACCAGGACAAAAAGCAGGAAACTGCAGATAAAGCACAGCAGGATGCTGATAAAGCACAGAAAGATGCGGAAAATGCCTTTGATCAGGCAAAGAAAGATGCGGAAGATGCTGTAACAAAAGCTGACCAGGATAAAACTCAGGCAGACCAGGATAAGGCAAACGCAGATGCCGGAGTGTCTTCGGCTGAGAAAGACCTGGCAGATAAAGAAAAAGCAGAAGCCGATGCGAAAAATAACGCCAACAATACCACAACAGGTGAAACATCAGAAAGTGTCCAGGAGAAAAAAGAGGATGCGGATAAAGCAGAAGCTGATAAAAACGCTGCGAATAAAGCAGATCAGAAAGCACAGGAAAATATCAACTCTGCACAGAATGGTGTAACATCTGCTGAACAGGAAAAAGCCGATGCCGATAAAACACTGACGGATGCAAAGGCTGATACCGATCAGGCAAAAGCAGACGCTGACAAAGCACAAACTGATGCCAATCAGGCAAAAAAAGAATATGATGATGCCGTGGATGAAGCAAACAAAGATTCCGCTTACAATCAGGCAAAGGCGGATGCTGATGCTGCTGCAAGCGCAGTAAAAGATCAGCAGGCAATCGTGGATCATACAACAGCAGATATGAATGCGAAAAAATCTGCATTGGAAGCTGCACAGAAAGCACTGGCTCAGGCACGAGTAGATAAAGCACAGGCAGATGTGGATGCACAGCAGAAATTAGTGGATGCTGCACAGGCAGATTATGATGCAGCAGTAAAAGCGCTGGAAGAAGCGAACTCTGCTTTAAATACAAAAATTTCCGAAAGAGATGCTGCAAAAGAAAAAGTGGCTTCTTTGGAAAAAGGAATCCAAGATGCCCAGAAAAGACAGAATGAGATCACTACTGAGATCCAGGATACACAAAGTGGAATGGGGTCTCTGGACAGTGAATACTGGACCGCAAAAGGTGAATTGGATCAGGCGAATACGGCTCTGGATACAGCAAAAAAAGAAGAAGCAGCTGCAAAAGACGACAAGGACAGATACGATACAATCACCAAAGAAAAACAGAAAGCCCTGGAAGATGCAAAAAAAGCCCTGGATTCCTTTGATAAATCTGCAGTGGAAGCTGCCGGAGCAAAAGGATTCTTTGACAGCATGAATTATGGGGAAGAAGTGTTTGGCACTGTCAATAATGAGACCGGAAAAGACTATACTGTTATGGGAGGTGCACAGGATGCAACCAACCTGAACAATATGCTGGAATCCCTGAAATTTATCGACAAATGCAACGAGATCCGTAGAAAAGAAGGCCTTGGCGAATTGAAAGTTTCCCTGGAATTGATGGCAAAATCACAGTACGATGCAAACAATTCTGCATATTCCTATAGCCATCTGGAAAAATGGGGTTATGGAGAAAATCTGTTCTGGGGTTCTTCAGATGTGGATTGGGCATTTGATGAATGGTATACTAAGGAGAAAGCTCTCTATAAGGCTGATCCGGTAAATAATTATATGAATTGTCTCCATTATCTGAACATTATCCGGGGAGATTATACTATTACAGGTATCGGACTGAGTAAGTACCGTACGCAATATCCGGATTCACAGATGTATTTCACCAACTGTGCCAGCCAGTTATTCGGATCGACCATGCAGCCTGGAATGAAATACTATACAACAGATGAAGTACGTGAACTGATCAACCGTTACATGAATGGCGGTGATCTGAAAGATGCTTACAACGCAGCCCTGAAAGAGTATAACGAAGCAAAACAGACTTCCGATCCATATGATGCTGCATATGAAACAGCAAAACAGAAAACCGAAGCTGCTCAGGCTGCCGTAGATGAAAAAGAAAAAGCTAAGGCAGACGTAAAACAGAGACAGGAAGACCTTAAAAAGAAATTAAGAGACCTGTCTGCAGAACGCAATAATCTGACCGCTTCCATCAGTCAAAACCAGGCGGTACTGTCCCAGGAAAGAAATAATTTAAGGCAGGCAGAAAACGAACTTTCCAGTCTGCAGAGATCCGTGGCAGATGCCCAGACAAAAGTTGACACCACAAAGACTACACTGGGTAGCCAGACTAAAACGCTGGATTCTTTAAAGGCAATCTTAAAGGATGCACAGAATGGAGTGGACTCCCTGCTTTCGTCCCAGATCGATCAGAATATTACTGATGCAATCCATGCAGTGAACCAGGCAAACACAGCATACGATATGGCTGTAAAACAGCTGGCAAAAGAGCAGGAAAAACTGGATTCCCTGACACAGGAGGCGGAAAAGAAACAGGATGTTGTGGACCAGCTGAATGCGGATATTGTTCGTTTGAGAAATACAATGGAAGCCACACAGAAAACAGCTGATGAAGCTGCATCTGTTCTCACACAGAAACAAGCTGCACAGGCGCAGGCACAAAAACTTGCTGACCAGAAAGCACAGGCTCTGGCAGATGCAAAAGCTGTACTTGCGGATGCACAGGCTTTAAAAGCACAGACAGCAGCAGACCTTGCCGATAAGACAGCAAAAGCAGAACAGGCAAAGAGTATGTATGAAACGGCAAAAGTTTCTTACGATGCTTATATGGCTGCTCAGGAAGCTTTACGCACCGCCCAGGCAGATACTGCAGTTGCGAAAAATGCCCTGGATGTTGCGAAAAACCTGGCCGCTGAAAAAGCACAGGCTGTAACGGATGCCGAAACAGCATACCAGAATGCGGTTTCCCGCCTGTCAAAAGCCAGAAAACTGTCCCTGAAAGAAGCTATGACAACTCCGATCACAGATGCGGATTATACATACCTCAATGCTTACGTCACAAAGATCAGTGATGCAAAACAGGCTTATGATTCAGCGGTGAAAGATTTGGAAACTGCCAAGGCAGTAACTGCTGATGCGAAACAGGCTTATGATGCGGCTGCCGAGAAACATGCAGAAACCATTTCTGACCTGACGATTGCAAAAGCAAATTATCAGAAGTTTGTAGATGCGGAAAAGAAAGCTGCGGAAGAAGCTAAGAAAGCAGAAGAAGCCAAAAAGGCAGAAGAGACAAAAAAAGCTGAGGAAGCCAAAAAAGCAGAAAATAAAGATGTGCAGTCAACGCCTGTTACACCTGCTACCGTAACCAAAACTTCTACTGCGACAGGAGCTGCTGTGTCTGCAACAAGTACAGCTGCTGCAACAGGAACCATTGCCAGTGTAGCATCCAATGCCGTAAAAACTGGTGATCCGTCCCAGGCAGGACTGTTTATGAGTTTACTTGCCGGTTCTACTGGAACCCTGGAAGCGCTGAGAAGAAGACGTAAAAACAGAAAGAAATCACAGCATTAATCTGTGTTTTCCCATACATTCTTCATATTTTTTGGAGACCCTTCGGGGTCTCCTTTTTGTTTCTTTTATTTTTCTCCAATCTATAGGTATCAGATGAAATATAAAGAAAGGAGCCTCAAAAACATCTGAAATACAATGAATAGGAGAAAATCACATGATGAAAAAATACTATGAATTATTAACGACAGACATTTTGATCAAAGCATCTGACCTTATTCCAAAGATCAATGACCGTACCCTTTTATATGGCTTTGATAATGACACAAAGGAAAAGTTCCATGTTTTTTTGAAGGGTCAGGAGATTTACGCTTTCCGTGGTACAAAACCGGTCAAGATCAAACATAATTTCCAATTTGTCCAGAATGTCACCTTATATCCGGAAGCCTGTGATTTTACTTTTTGCAGACTTTTAATCTGCCATCAAGTCGCTTTACCTTTCCTTCCATGGAATGCAAAAAGGGCGCAGGTAGCAGAAGAACAGAATGATATTTACTGGGGGTATATTGGATAATGGGAAAATTATGGAGATATCAGATCTCTCATCTTGGTGTTGGCGGGATCGTGGTAGCGGAAACAAGGGAACTGGCAAAAAAGAAACTAAACCAGAAATATGGGATCCCGGATTGCATTGTATGGGATTGGGCAGAAGACCAGTCCTGTGACAGAAAAAATCCGGATGTGATGGAGGTATGTCATGGATAACTATGTAGTAGGAAAGCCGGATGATCTTGCAAGATCTGTCCTGGGAGAAAAGATGGAAGATTTTACACCGTATGATTTCGCTGTGATGGATACTGCAGCTTTCGAAGAAACTCCGGAAGATTTAAGGAGAATTGCGGACTGTTCGGAAGGATGGTACGGGATCAAGCGAGTGGATACTGGGTTTGATTCCAATGAATTACAGATCGTTGCGGATTATTACGGAGGGGGCTGTGCTGCATTTCTCAGCCTGGATTCAGAAGAAGATTGTGCGACTGCCATCCAGTACGTTACAAATTTAATCCTGCAGTCCATGTGCATGGAACGCTGCGACAAAGATACTATATTAATCGGCCAAATACATAAGGAGAAAAAGTTATGAGGATCACAAAATACAATGTCATGTTAGACGAAAACAGAAAAAATATCCTGGTCGCAGAATCGACAAAAAATTACCCTTCTCTTGGGAATGCGAAAGCTGCAGATAAAATTGTGGATATAATGAATACAGTTTTTGAAGCGGACCGACAAGCGGAAGAACATATATGGCTGATGGCAATGGATACAAAATGTAAGATCATTGGAATTTTTGAAGTAACTCATGGAGCTGTCAGTACTTCCGTTGCTTCAACGAGAGAAATCTTTGTCCGGTTGTGTTTGTGTGGAGCATCCATATTTGCACTGTGCCACAATCATCCAAGCGGAGATCCGTCACCATCCAATGAAGATTGTTTATTTACGAAAAAACTAGAAGAAGCCAGCAAGCTTATGGATATCCATCTTGTGGACCATATCATCATAGGGGATCATTGTTATTATTCTTTTTCAGAAAATGGCTTACTGGAGGAATTATCATGAAAAAAGAAGATTTGAGAGCAGAAGCATTGCAACGCATGATTTTTATGCGGATGAAACCAGAGATTATTCGAAATTTTTCTTCCGGAAAATTAATGAAAACTGATCTGAACGGAACCCTACAGCCCATAACCCAAGAAGAACAGAAAGTAATCTCTGACTGGGAAGAAAAAACAGACTGTATGGTCTACTATGTGCTTGAAGAAATTTTCCATGAATTTCATCTACTGCATCTTCTGCATGTCAGTTGGAAGAAAGAGAACTGGGAAATCGACAAAAAAGAGATTGCAAACCGTGAAATCATGGTCTGTATACAAAATCTGGACAATCCAAAGTTGTCTACTTACGGGTATATACCAATCCGATATGGAGATGGGACTATTAGAAAGGCATAAAAAGAGAGAGACTTTGGTCTCTCTTTTTGTAATGAGTTATGTTAATCGAACAGTTCTAAATGAACGCCATGGGAACAGCCGTCCCTTGTGATCATTCCTATAATCCCTGTTCGATTACAAATAGTATATCCTATTGAAAAGAAAAACGCAAGGAAATATTACAAAAGCGACAAAGAAACCGGAAAATTCTTCCAGATTAACCATTTTTTTCTAAAAAGATTGTACACGGTTTGGAAAAATGATATGATGAAAAGGAAGTATTGCGGGCATGGCCTGTGAGGAAATAGCAGGTAAAAACAATGGGATGCTATCATTTATTCGATCAGATTTTTAAGAAAACGAAGGGCCAAGTTGGCTCTTTTTTGTTGTCCGAAAAACGCTCATAATCTAAAAAATTGCATATACTATAAGTAGAATTGTATATTGTCCATGGTAATTTCAAAGCGCCCGCAAGGAAGAAAGGAGGAGTATGGATGATTATATGGGCAATCGTAACGCAGGATACATATAACAAATTAAAGAAAGGTTCTTCGGTGTTCTGTATGATTGAGGACTCACCCTGGGGAAAGACCATGAGTTCCGTTACTGGTTATCAGTTTGTTGCCAGATATATGGAGCGGAAATCCGGTAAATTTGCCCCTGCCGTTGGTGCGGTACCGTTTATTGGCTGGGTTCGCTATCCAGGGGATGAGTCACATCCAGACCCGAAGGATGATTTTCTGTACAAGTCTGGTATGGTCTATGTGGAGTTGGATATCCCAGAGAAAGAAGTATTGTTAAGCAATGCTCTTGCCTGGAGTGCAATGATGTACGGGGAATATTATCCCATTTCCAATGACCCTGATACCCTGGATGCTGAGTTGGACCGCTTCCAGAAATTAGATTTTTTCGCACAAACACTTCAAATCAAACAATCGTGGGCGCGTGCTTTTCAGGTCGATCCTTATACGGATTTTGTTCTGGGAAGTTTTTGGACAATTGAACCAGAAATGCTAGTGAAATAGCAAAGAGTGCTGCAGGTTTTTCCTGCAGCATTTTTTTTGTCCGAAAAAGTGCGGATTTTGAAAAATTATAGATACTATAAATATATAAAAAAAAGGAGAGATTTTATGGAAAATTTCGCACGGCATCATTATGAGAACAATGTGGACCAGCTGGTTCGAGAAGAATTGAAACAGGCAGGAATCCCTATATTAGAACTTCCATGTTATATGGATACCGAAGTCAAAACCAGATATGTTGGCGTTTTGTATGGTTTCTTTTTTTACCGTGCATGGACGTACTGGGTTTGTAAGGGAGATATGCCATTGGATATTGCTGAACAGATATATAGGAATTACAAAGGGTTACGGATACGTGCCGGTGGTCATTGTGGAAATGTTTCTCCGGAAAGTGTGTCGGTAAATCCAGTATATATACAGGAATTAGAAGATTTGCTTCGGAAAACACAAGAATCAGAGACAGAAGAAAATTATGTATCAAAATATTTGGAACAGTCAAAGTCGATCATGGACGATCCAAATCTTCCAAGATTTGTCCGCACTTACCACATCGATACCATCGAAGGTCTTGAGAAACTGGCTGAGGTGATCAAAGAAAAGAAAATACATACGCATTTACTTTCGTTGTGAGAAACTTGCATTTCAAGAGAAAAATTTGTAATATAAAGGAAAGGAGTTATTTATGAAACTTTTAAAAACCCATAGTGAACATGAATTAAAACGAATTAAAAAAACTTTAAAAAAGATTGAGAACCTGCGCCCAGCGATGCAGCAGTTGACCGATGACCAGCTGCAGGCAAAAACTGCAGAATTGAAAGACAGATTAAAAAAAGAAACTCTGGAGCAGATCCTTCCGGAAGCTTTCGCAGCGATCCGTGAGGCTGACCGGCGGGTTCTTGGAATGGAACCGTTTCCTGTACAGCTGATGGGTGGTATCATCATGAGCCAGGGAAGGGTTGCTGAGATGTGTACCGGCGAGGGAAAAACCCTGGTATGTACCCTCCCTTGTTATCTTCATGCCCTGGAAGGGAAAGGGGTCCATGTAGTTACCGTCAATGATTATCTTTCCAAACGTGACTGTGAACTGATGCGTCCGGCATATGAGTTCATGGGACTGACCTGTGGAAATATCACACAGGATATGGATCCCCAGCTTCGGAAGGAAGCCTATGCAAAGGACATTACTTATATTACAAACAACGAATTAGGCTTTGATTATCTTCGGGACAATATGGCAAAGAGAAAGTCACAGCAGGTGCAGCGTGGGCTTCATTTCTGTATCATTGATGAAGTAGATTCCGTCCTGATCGATGAGGCAAGGACGCCACTGATCATCTCCGGCAGCAAGCAGATGTCTCCGGGAAAATATCTGGCTTTTGATAAGGCAGCAAAACAGTTGGAGGCCGGAGAAGCAAAAGAAATGTCCAAAATGGATTATATTGCCGGGGAAGCGGTAGAAGAAACAGGTGATTTCATCCTTGAGGAAAAGGATAACAATCTCTTTTTGACAGAACAGGGGAACCATAAGATTGAAAAGATCTTCAGTCTGGATAACCTGTCAGACCCAGAAAACATCAGTATCCAGCACGGGATGGACATGGCTCTGCGTGCCAACAACCTGATGCACAAAGATAAAGATTATGTAGTCCGGGAGGATGAAGTCCTTATCGTGGATAGCTTTACCGGTCGCATTATGCCGGGAAGACGGTTCTCTGATGGATTGCATCAGGCTCTGGAAGCAAAAGAGGGTGTTACGATCCATCCGGAAAACCGGACATTAGCAACCATCAGTTTCCAGAATTTCTTCAATAAATATGAAAAGAAATGTGGCATGACAGGTACTGCGATCACTGAAGAACAGGAATTCCGGGATATTTACAGCATGGATGTTGTGACCATTCCAACCAATCGTCCGAAATTACGGAAAGATCTGGACGATCGCGTATACAAGACAAAGAAAGAAAAGTATGCAGCCATTGTAGCAGCTGTAGAAAAGGCCCATAAAAAAGGACAGCCAGTTCTGGTCGGAACCACTACCATCGACGTATCGGAACACCTTTCCCGACTCTTTACCAGGCACGGGATCGAACACCATGTTCTGAATGCAAAAAATCCGGAAAAAGAAGCGGAGGTCGTGGCAGATGCAGGAAAATTCGGTACTGTGACCATCGCCACTAACATGGCTGGACGCGGAACTGATATCAAATTGGATGAAAAATCCCGGGAAGCCGGCGGTCTGTATGTGATCGGCACAGAACGTCATGAATCCCGCCGGATCGACAACCAGTTACGGGGACGTTCCGGACGGCAGGGAGACCCAGGAAAGTCCCGGTTTTACATTTCCCTGGAAGATGATCTGATGCGTCTGTTCGGGTCCGAAAAATACATTTCTCTGTTTGAAAACATGGGGATTAAAGACGGTACACCGATTGAACATAAGATGCTTTCCAGGTCAGTAGAAAAAGCCCAGAAGCGGGTAGAAGAGAACCACTTTGCTTCCAGAAAACAGTTGCTGGAATACGATCAAGTCAACAATGATCAGAGGGAGATTATCTATAAAGAACGGGAACAGGTATTAAATGGGCAGGACATCCATGAAGAGATCCAGAAGATGATCCATGCCGTGATCCGCAGGGCTTTGGAAAATTCCCAGAAAGACGGAGAACTCTCTGCTGAAAAACTGAATAAACAGTTATTGCCGATCATCCCGATTCCTGCAGTTACAGATGCGGATATCCGGGAACATGGCTTTGAGAAAAGCGTCTACGACAGCGCCAATACCTTATATGCCAAACGGGAGTCCTTGATGGAAAAAGCGTATCCGGATCAGCAGATCATGCGTGGGGTAGAACGGAATATTTTATTAAAAACGGTAGACAATAACTGGATGGAGCAGATTGATGCAATGGAACAGTTACGGCAGGGGATCCACATGGTCAGTTACGGACAGAAAGACCCGAAAGTGGAATACCGAATCCGTGGTTTCCAGATGTTCGATGAGATGAATCTGCATATCCAGGAAGAAACTGTCCGTCTTCTCTATAAAGTGGTCCCTGTTGTCCATGCTGTTTAACTGGAGGCCTGCATATGGAAAGATTTGGTGTTTCTGATGTCGATGAGCTGGACGGTTTTTGCAGACCAACAAAGAAGGAACAAGAAGCTATCCGCAGACTTGTAGGATTCAGATATTCCCAAAAAGATCGTTTTTTGCTAATTTCCGGTTTTATATTTTGGCTTTTGGGGTATATCCTACATTTGGCAGGATTGTGTATCCATACAGATTTTGTCCAATGGATGTTGTTGGTCCAGACAATTGCTTTTGCAGTCATAATCGGTTCCCGGTCCATCCTTGTAAAAAAGACCATTTTTTCTCATGGAATGTATCAGGTATTACCTGGGACGGCAGAGAAGATCGCTTTTTCTGGAAAGATCATGGCAAAATTTCGGTCGGAAAATGGAATTTTGCTGGATCCACTGATACCGATTGTGGTTAATGGAAAACAGAATATCAAGGCAGGAGATCCTGTCCTTTTGGTATATGAGGAAACTACAAATACGAGGTTTGTTACAAAACACGAAAGAGAGGGATTTGTATGAGAAAGAAAATGGTAAACATGCTGATCGCAGCAGCAGTCAGTATCTGCATGGCAGCCGCACCGGTAAGCGCAGCTACCTGGGTAAAAGATGGAAAGGGCTGGTGGTATCAGGAAGATAATGGCTCCTGGCCGGCAAATCAGTGGAAACAGGTAAATGGACAGTGGTACTGGTTTGACAGCAATGGTTATATGGCAACCGGTTGGAGACAGATCGGCGGAACCTGGTATTACCTGAGTGGAAGCGGTGCTATGGTGACTGGTTGGCTGAACCTTGGCGGAACCTGGTACTACATGAATAACAGTGGTTCCATGTTGACCGGGTGGCAGCAGATTGGTGGTGCATGGTATTACCTGACCGGAAGTGGTGCGATGGCAGCGAATACTTGGATCGGGGACTATTATGTAGATGGTTCCGGTGCATGGGTTGTTGGAAAAACAAAATCACAGGCTGGCTGGATCAAATCCGGAAACCGCTGGTGGTATCGTCATGCAGATGGTGGTTACACGAAAAATGGATGGGAGTACATTAATGGTCAGTGGTACTTATTTGACAGTGCCGGATGGATGCTGACCGGCTGGCAGAAAGTCGGTGGAACCTGGTATTACATGTATGATTCCGGTGCAATGGCAGCGAATACCTGGATTGGAAGCTATTATGTGAATGGTTCTGGTGCGTGGGTACAGAATTCCACTTCTTATCCTGCAGGGGATTACAATGTAGGAACTGTATATGGTCCATCACTGACCAGAGCAGAACTGGATCAGGTAGCTGCAGCTGTACAGCAATTTGTAAATTCCTATGATTTTGCTTCGATGAACGATTACCAGAAAGTACGGACAGCAATGTCTTATCTGGAAAGTAACTGTTCTTATGCAGATGACTGGAGCAAAAACAGGGCAAATACCGCATGGGGTGCGCTTGTATATCACGAGGCACAGTGTTCCGGATACGCCCGTGGCTTAAAAGCCCTTTGCGATGCCATTGGGGTTGGATGCTATTATGTCCATGCAGACAAGAACTCCTCGAATCCATCCCATCAATGGAATGAGGTTCGTGTAAACGGACAGTGGTACATTGCAGATCCACAGCTAGGTATCTCCACTGTAGAAGCTGCTGGAATCCCATTCCTGATGTCGGAAAGTACGTATACCGGAATCTTTGGAATGACATGGGACCATACTGGACTTCCGAATTGTCCAAACGATTACCGATAAAAGAGAAAACCCAGATTACAGTTTTTGTAGTCTGGGTCTTTTTCTTATAATGATTTCAGGTCAATTTTGAATTCTTCGGAACCTTCGCCGTTAACGGTATAGTATGCCATACGCTGTTCGGCATTGATATAAATCTTGATCTCGCCTTTCAGTTTTCTGGACGAAACCGCTTTTTTTACAGCTTTCTCGATAGCGGATATGGAAACGGAAGTCTCAAAAATCTCCAGGTTTACTTCGGACACTCTGGTACGGATGCTCTTTTTTACTTCCTCTACGGTTTCTTTTCCTTCTTTTACAACAGGGCTGTTCATGATTTCTTCTGTTTTAGAGGAGATCGTTTTTGCAACAACCGGAGCTTCTTCTACTACCTTATCCATCACTTTTTCTGCAGTTTCCTGCATATTTTCCGCAGCTTTTATAGCTGTTTGCTTTATTTTTTCTGCTTTTTTCTGCAATCTTTTTTTCATAATAAATTCCCTCTTTCCTTATATTATAATTCATCGTAACATGCACAAAGAAAAATGTCAATTTTTGCATATAATTCACCATACTATAGGTAAGAGGACTTTTAGTAGAAAGGAAGAAAAAGTTATGTTGGATGGTTTTCTTGCAAAATATCGAAAAGGTAACATTGTATATCCGTCTGCAGTAGCCAGGTATTTGGGAATAGCTGTGGAAAAAGCGTACAAACTTTTGGAAGGGCGGAGCGATGTATGTCCTATTTTTGTTATCCGATGTCCATTTTGTAGCCATCTTGTAAAACGTTGGTATTTCATAAGCGATCTTCCAGATGATGAAGAAATTGGTTGCGAACATTGCGATACCGTGTTCACACTGACAAAATATGACATTGTTGTTTTGTATGAGAAAAAATAGAAAGGAAGTTATTTTTTTCTTTTTTTACCATTCTATATATATCAGACAATTTCTTTACGGATGGAGAATTTTACATGTCTGAAATACAATTTTTTACAAAAGGAGAAAACTATATGAACTACACAAACACAGGATTTTTGGAAACAGATATTGAATTTGCAAAGGATTTGGAAAAAGCATTACAGGAACACGAAATTCATTTTTCTGAGTATGATGCTCTGAACGGAAAAACTGCAACTTTTTCCTTAGATGATGTGGAAGGTTTTATCGAAAAAGACCTGGAAGAGATTGCCGCAACTTTTTATGAAGAGAAGATGTCCCTGAAGGGACAGATCGATTTTTATGGAGACGAAAACGGCCGATATGCCATCCATAACAGTCCTCTTCATTCCTACACCCAGGACGAAGCTATCCTCATGGATGCTACGGTCAGCGAACTCTTGGAAGAGTTGAACCGGAGAAATTCCGAAATCTTTCTTTTGGAATCCAGAAAAGATGGTCAGCAGATCCATGGTCAGTTTTTCGAATCTTATGAAGATGCATATCGTGAAATGGAGAAAACATACAATATGCATTTCAATCTGGAGTTTCCATATTTCTGTATTGGAAAACAATCTGCTTATATCCAGACGTTTCAGTATCGTTTGGAATGGAGCATCACACCACACACATCATTTGAGAAAGAGTAGTAACAGGACCCGGATATTTCCGGGTCTTTCTTTTTGTTCTTTTTGAAATCTTTCATACTATAAGAAACGAAAAAAGAAGGTGATGCAATGAGATATGTAAAAGCGATCCGGGTTGCACCGGAAGATACTGAGAAAATACAAAATATCCTGGGAATGACAGCAAAAGAACGAAAAGAATATCCTCCAGAAGATATTACTTACGCGATCTGTTTCCCAAATCATGTAGAATTTTCCATTCAGCTTCACTATGAGAGGAAACGCAAATATTTTGTGGAGGCATGTTTTTTTTATAAACGGAAACAGGTATATGCTTCCAAACAGAAGTACAAATTCTTTGAAAACTGGTGCTTTCAGTTAGACGGAGATATGTATGTAGTTGTAGTATGTTGAGTTTATTTTCCATTCGTTTCGCAATCCTATAGGTATCAGACAATTTTCTACGAAAGGAGAATCTTTTGTCTGAAATACAATATCTCAAGGAGAAAAACAAATGACAGTAAAAGTAACTTTTATTCTAAAAAATGGAACGGAGATCAACAGAATACAGACAAAAACTTTGAACAGCCCGGATAAGTTTGAAAAACAGCTCAAAAGCGAGATCCTGGCTGCCATGAAAGACCCTTCAAGTATCTATTCCTTTGGAAACCTGCTGGTCCGTGGATCAGAGATCGCGTCTGCAAGTATCAGGATTGAGAAGTAGAAATCCACACAAGACCCGGAAGTATCCGGGTCTTTTTTTTGTATGATAAAACAATTCTTAGCTTATTATCAGTATACTGACCGTGATTCTCCCGACTTTTTTTGAAATCCACCGGGTTTTTTGAAAAAGTCCGCTTATTAAGGAAGGTTATGAGCTTCTTTTAAAAATAAGTACTTTTTTCCTGAAATAACCCACAAAAATAGACGAAATAACCCATTCAGCTATGTTTTTCCTACCGTGCAAAAGTCAGGAGCTACCAATTTCCTACCAAAATGCTCTTTCCATAATTTTTCTTAAAAATAAGCCCTTGACCTTTAAAATAATTTTCAGTATACCGACCGATATATTTCAAAATGAAATAGCTGTATACCGACCGTGATCAATCCTGATTTATTCAGGAAGGTAATTTTACATACTATAAGTATCAGATCAAATATAAAAGGAAGGAGAAGAATAAGAAACGATCTGGAAAACAATTATTCAAAAATACTTATGTGGAAAAGAAATACATTACCATTACAGTCCGGAATATACCTGTGCCGGATCTATGATCGAAATCCAGAACTGACCTATTGGGAACCATTAGAATTCGAGGCAGAGCGTTTGATCTGGAAACTTCCAGGTCATTCTGGAAAAACCAGGTATCATGTCATAAGCTGGCGGAGGACAAATATGTTTGGAGGAGAAAAAATGAGAGCAACTGTTCTAAAAACCGATAGAGGAACACGATTATTCTGGACATTCCAGGATAGTAACGGAAATCTTTTTGATGCAGAAGGCTGCTATCAGTATTGCCAGGAAGAGGAAACAAAAGGGAGAATTCAGGCACGGAAATTGATTCAACTGTCCCAAAAGATCCATGATCATTCAGAATCAGAATACTGGTATCTTGATCGTAATCATTTCCTTGACCTGGATATACCGGAACCAAACGGTTGGAATATCGTTCTGGTTCGGACCGCGGATCATACCTGGCAGCATCTTCCACATGAGCCAAAACAGTCCGGAATTTATGTTTGCACCTGTGTCCTGACATTGCATGACGCAGAAACCAGATACCTACAGGTGATGCAATACGATGCTGAGAAAAAATATTGGCATGATCCAGGAAAAGAACATGCCACCAGTCATCGCGTGATAGCCTGGAAGAAACAGGATGTCTGCAGAGAGGAGATTTATGCTTAGAAAACTATTCCAGTCAAAAAAATCAATCGAAGAGAGAAAAATCTTTGAGAAAGATGAAATTGCTAAAATGCTCCGGGTCAATCCGGAACAGTTAAAAAAATTTGAAGAAGCCTATCAATGCGAAGTCCTGGATAATCCAGAACCATCCGATGATCTGTTTTCTATGAATGCAAAAGATAGTAAAAAAGAGAAGGACACGGATGTACTGCGGAATATTCCGGAGGATCTGGTGGATCGGATTGTGGAAGAACTGCTAGATGGTACTGCCTATTATAAGTATCAAAAGGGCAGTATACAGACCGGAATATTCCAGGGAAATCCGGGGCGGCCTGTTACCATGGAAGAAATTTTGGAAATTTCAAAAGAATACCGACCTCAGCTGACTGGGCATCTGATGCAGAAGGACATCCATTCTGACGATGGATCTGCTGCCGCTCTTTATATGCTTCAGAAATCCATGGATGAAAAGGATCCAAGAAGGAAAAAGGAACTTTACGATATGTTCCGTGTGGGTCTGGATACTTTAGATCTGGATCCGATCCTGTATGAAGTATTAGGGATGAACCGGAACAGTATGGGACATTGGCTCCCGGCTCTTGTGGAAGGAAAAGGAGACTTCTTTAAGATACCTGATACGACCATGATTAAGGTTCCGTTACCCTTGCTGCAGCTAACCAGGATCGCTTATGAAGCTATGACACCGACCACAATGATGATTGTTGACCGGTATTGTCAGAAAATCTTTGAACTGGATGAGAGCAAGGAATATTTTGTAAAAACCGGGACATTCTCATCCAAATACGATTTTCGGAATGCGCATGTATGGAAACCAAAAGAAGTCCGGGAACTGGGGGAATATTTATTGTTCATCCATCACCAGACCGTCAAGATGGCATCCTTTTTCTCTCAGCCACATACATATGGTGCAGGGACAACAAATGAATGGGTCGTCCGGGAATTTATCCGTGATGTAGAAAACAATCCGTATATTTATAAAGGATTGACCCTGCATACGGAATACCGGGTTTTTGTAGACTTTGATATCAAGAAAGTGATCGGTATCGCCAATTACTGGGATCCGGATCTAATGAAACAACGGTTTGGTCATAAATCCGACCGGGACAATCCACATAACATCCATGATTATGTGATCTATGAAATGCACGAACCAATTTTAGTAAAACGATATGTACAAAATAAAGATTTAGTTGTTCGGGAGGTGGAAAAAATCTTGCCGAATATTCCTTTAACCGGTCAGTGGAGTCTGGATATCATGCAGAACGGAGATGATTTTTATCTCATTGACATGGCACTGGCAGAAAATTCCGCATTAAACTCCTGTATCCCTAAAGGAGTATTGCGGAAAGAGCCGGAAAACTGGATCCCAGAAATCAACTAATCACAAACTCAGGAGGACACTATGGTACAGGTAATTTTCAGAAACGTATTCGAAGACACAACAATATCCATCAACATCAAGAAGTTTTGTAATGTTCCTTTATCAGAAGAGGAACGGGGGCTTGCATATCAGATCCTCGGGTGCTACGTTACGAAACCATTTCTGGAGAACTGTATCATCCAACAAGAAAGACTACTCGAAGGAGAAACATACTATGAGAGAAGAAAACAAAAACAACGTTGCAAAGAGTCTGCAGTGGTTATCGAACATGTTCCCATTCGTGGAACATCCGGAAGATGAGGTTGATCGAATGTCCAATGCCGTCCATATATATTCCAAGGCTGGCGCTGAAAAAATTCAGGAGCTGGAACAGGAACTGGAAAGACAATGGACGGATCAGGAAGATGGGATTACGGTATGCTGCGGATATGACATGGGGACAGAGCAGATCAATTTCTGTCCGATGTGCGGAAAAAAGATCCGATACTGAGAAATACAAAAAAGAGAGAAGCTTCGGCTTCTCTTTTTTTGATCATTACTATTTGGTTTTTGCATAATTCGATTTTGTAATGTATAATGGGAAAAAGACGTAAAACAGGGGTGATTGTTTTGACATCTAAGGAAATTGAATATCAAAAAGAAGCGATGCGGAAATATATACAGAAGTTGGAAGGTCATACTACCAAAATAGTAAAAACACCTCCACAAACAGAATTGGAAAAGCCACTGAATAACAGAGGCTCGAAAAGAAAGCACGAAAAGAACCGAAACGCTGCAATAGGCGCTCCAAAAGCTCGTGTAATGAAAGAAAAGAAAAAAATGATACAAGAGCAGTGTAAACAAATGGGTGTGTATGAAATGCAACACAAGAAGAAAGATAGTAAAACATGCATACAATGTGGTCTGAATCCGGCATGGTTGGACTATCCGATCTGCTATCAATGTTATACTAAAAAAGAAAAAGAGCAGAATGAACGAACCCATTATATGGGTGGATATAATCCGTTGTAGGAAGGGGTTATATAATGGCAAACAAAAACAAAAAACGATTCGATCCTGGTAGAAGTATCCTGCATGTCAACAAAAGCATCGGGGGATTCTGCAAAAGTGCGAAAAGAGGACGGTTAGGGAAGAACTGTATTCATTTTGGCAGCAGCGGGCGATGCAATTTTACCGGAAGGTGGTGTAACAATTCTTCTGCCTGCGTGTTATATGAGAGAAAAAAGAAGTGATCTTTACTGCCCGAAAATGATCCGGATGATGGAAAAGTTTACATAATATAAATAAAGAAACCAAGGGGAAATCTATGTTTGAGTATGAAATTGAAGAAAAGTTTATCCAACGCTTAGAGAGTATTGGATATTCGTATATAGAAATGAAGAATTACGATCATGTTCTTACAAACTTCCGAACTCAGCTTGCAAAGTTCAATGCAAAAAAGCTGGAAGAAAAGGGACATGCTGTACTCTTTTCAGATGCTGAATTCAACCGCATTATGATTCATATAGATAATCATTCTGTTTATGAGTCAGCAAAGATATTACGGGATAAATATGTCTTGGAGTTAGATGATGGACAAACAGTATATATTGATTTTTTCTCTTCAGATACAGACCGGAATATTTACCAGGTTACGCATCAGGTCACAATGGATAAAGCACATAAAGATGATGTGTCATACACCAATCGTTATGATGTGACCGTACTTATCAACGGTTTACCGCTTGTACAGATCGAATTGAAACGCCCCGGCGTGGAGATCAACGAAGCAATCAACCAGATTAACAGATACAGAAAATTCTCATTTAAGGGGATTTTCAGATACTTACAGTTATTTGTAGTAAGTAACTCTGTACAGACGAAGTATTTCTGTAATGAAAACGAGATGATGGATGGTCAGTACAATCCGATTCTGAAATCACTTGTATTCTTCTGGACAGATGAAAAGAATATACGTATCAATGACCTGAACACATTCACAGGTGAATTTTTCCGTAAATCAGCTATTACAGAGATGATGGATAAATACATGGTCATTAAGACTACGGAACCTGTATTGATGGTCATGAGACCATATCAGATTTACGCTGTAAAGGCTGCAAAGAAGCGTGTACTGGAAGCAAATCAGGATGGTTATGTATTTGCCTGTACAGGTTCAGGAAAGACCTTGACATCATTCAAGCTGGCACAGCTCTTGCGTGATGAATCAAGTGTAGAGTTGGTCGTATTCCTGATTGACCGTAAGGATTTGGATGACCAGACTGTTGATGAATACAATTCGTTTGAAAAAGACTGTGTAGATAATACAGACAGTACATATGTACTTATCAACATGCTGAAATCATCAAAAAAGAAAATGATTGTTACTACAATTCAGAAGATGGCAAATGCCGTCAAGAATCCAAAATATGCATCAGTCATGGATGTATACAAAGATAAAAAAGTAGTTTTTATCATTGATGAGTGTCATCGTTCCCATTTCGGAAAGATGCATGGTCAGATTGAAAAGCATTTTGAAAGAGCAAATTACATCGGATTCACTGGAACACCGATTTTTGAGAAAAACAAGGGTGCGGATGGTCGTACCACAGCGGATATTTTCCATGCAGGAGATAAGCTGGATTCATGCTTGCATAAATACATGATTAAGGATGCGATTGCAGACGGTAACGTGCTTAGATTCTCAGTAGAGTATCAGCGTACCATCTTTGCAAGGAATCTTGCTGTAAAGGGTATCGACCCGGAACAGCTGGATGACCCGGAATACTGCAAGCGTCATAAAATCGACATGGAACCTCTGTACCATGATGATGAGCGTATTGCTGGCATTGCAAAGCATATCTTTGAGCATCATGAGCAGCATGTACATCCACAGGGCAAGGATATTTATACAGCACTGTTCGCAGTGGATAAGATTCAGACCCTTGGAAAGTATTATGACGAGTTCAGGAAGCTGAACGATGCGGAACCAGATGATAAGAAGCTGAAAGTGGCTGCAATCTTTTCCTATCAGGCAAATGAAGATATGGATGATGGTGCAGATGAACATTCACAGGAACTTCTTGACCGCTGTATGCAGGATTACAATGCTTTGTATAATACAGCATTTACGATTGATACATTTGATGCATACAGAAAAGATATTGCAAAGAGACTGAAACAGAAGGATTTACCGCAGGTTGATATTCTCTTGGTAGTCAATATGTTCCTGACCGGATTCGATGCAAAGCCATTGAATACGCTGTATCTGGACAAGAATCTTATCTGGCATTCACTTGTACAGGCATATAGCCGTACAAATCGTGTAGATAAGGTAACAAAGCAGTTTGGACAGATTGTATCATACAGAAATATCAAGCAGTGGCAGGATGATGCACTGACATTATTCTCCGGGGACGGAGACCCGAATGAATATCTGCTTGAAAACTATGAGTATTATCTGAATCAGTGGGTAAATCAGGAACCTGTACTGAGAAAGATTACAGCGGATGTGGATGCAGCTGGTCAGCTCAAGTCAGAAGATGAAATCCGTATGTTTATCATTGCGTTCCGTTCAATGGCAAAGACCCTTGCCACTTTGAAGACATTTTCCAAGTTTGACTGGGATGACCTTGCTGTTGTGATGGATGAGAATGAATACGAAGGATTCAAGAGCTGGTATCTGTATTACAAAGACCAGACACACAATCCAAATCCGAAAGTACCTGTGCCGGTAGATGTGGATTTTGATATTGAGCTTGTCCGTACTGACCGTATCAATGTCGTGTATATCCTGAATCTTTTGAAAAATGCGAATACTCACGACAAGACAGAAGAAGAAAAGCAGCAGGATGTTGATTTGATTCTGCGTGAGATTGAGCGTTCCGATAATGAATCATTGAGACTCAAAAAAGAGGTCATGAGACAGTTCATTCTGACCAGATTCTATGATTTGCCAGAGGATGCAGATATTATGGAAGCATTTACTCAGTTCGAGAAAGAGCAGATGAAGGCTGATATGGAAGAATTTGCGTTTGATAACAAGATTGATTACATGATTGTATCAGAACTGTTTACGGAATATGTGTTCCACGGTACGATTTCAGATGATGATATTCGTAAGAGATTGACAGCATACAAGCTGGGTCTTCTGAAAATGACGAAGCTGACAAAATCAGTGAAGACATTTGTAACAGAGACCTATAAAAAATACAAAGCAGAGGGAGAATAATTATGGCAGATACAAATACATATCAGGCACAGGCAAATGAGCTTTCTCAAAAGCTCTGGGCGATTGCCAATGAATTACGAGGACAGATGGATGCCAGTGAGTTCAAGAATTATATTCTTGGAGTAATTTTCTATCGTTATCTGTCAGAACGTACAGAAATGTACATGGCAGAAATTCTTGAAAATGACGGTGTGACATACGAAGAAGCATTTGCGGATGATGATTACAGACCTGTTGTAGAAGACTGGTCTTTATCCAAACTGGGATATGTCATCAAGCCGGAAAACCTGTTCCGTAACCTGATTCGTAAGATTACAAAATTTGAGAATGATGCTGATAAGTTCAGCGTAGAAGATTTTGAAAAAGCAATTAATGACCTTGTAGGTTCTACAATGGGTCATGAATCCAACAAAGCATTTGATGGATTGTTCAATGATATGCGTTTACAGGATGCACGTCTTGGAGAGACAGTGGCAGACCGTACAGATATGATTGGTCGTGTTATGGTCAAGGTTTCAGACATTGACTTTGATTTACAGGATTCTCAGTTTGATGTACTTGGTACAGCATATATGATTCTGATTGGTCTGTTTGCTTCAGATGCCGGGAAGAAAGGTGGAGAGTTCTTCACACCTGCTGGACCGAGCAGACTTTGTGCTACACTTGCATCCCTTGGACTGGACGAAGCGAAGACCGTCGGTGACTGTATCTGCGGTTCTGCATCTATGTTATTAGAAGTCCAGAAGCATTTGACCACACATAAAGTTGGTCATTTCTATGGACAGGAGCAGAACGCCACAACATACAACCTGTCAAGAATGAACATGATTATGCATGGTGTAGACTGGCAGAACTTTGATATCTACAAAGGTGATACGCTGAAAGATGATAAATACGGTGATGATTTGAAGCTGACTGTACAGGTCTGCAATCCACCGTATAGCATGAAGTGGACAGCTGATAAGAAATTTGAAGATGACCCACGATACAGCGGAGTTGGAAAGCTGGCACCAAAATCTGCTGCTGACCTTGCCTTTGTAGAACATATGATTTATCACATGGATGATTCTGATGGTCGTGTAGCTGTACTGTTGCCACATGGTGTATTGTTCCGTGGTGGAGCAGAAGAAGCAATCAGAAAATATATCATCAAAGATTTGAACCGTCTGGATGCTGTTATCGGATTGCCTGCAAATCTGTTCCATGGAACAGGAATCCCGGTGTGCGTACTGGTGCTGAAAAGCAAGAGAAACGGCAATTCAGGTAATATTCTGTTCATTGATGCATCGAAAGAGTTCAAGGCTGGAAAAAATCAGAATGTCTTGGAACAGGAGCATATTGATAAGATTGTAGATGCATATGCAAAACGTGAAAATGTAGATAAATTTGCTCATGTAGCAGATATGAGTGAGATTATCGAAAACGGCTACAATCTGAATATTCCGAGATATGTTGATACATTCGAGGAAGAAGAACCTGTGGATTTGGATGCTGTAAAAGCTCAGATTAAGACATTGGATTCTGAAACAAAAGCTGCGATTGATAAGGCTGAAAGTTTTATGAGACAGCTTGGACTGTAAAGGCAGGTGAATGAATATGAATGAACCTAAATTGAGATTCAAAGCTGATGATGGAAGTCAGTTCCCAGATTGGGAGAAAAAGCCATTTGGAGATGTGGTTTCTGAATTCAAAGTGAAAACGAAAGTTGAGGATGAAGATACTTTATTGTCATGTGCGATTAATGGTGTATTTTTAAATTCTGAATTGTTTGGTCATCAAAGAGGTCAGAGTAATGTTGGGTATTTAAAAATAAAAAAAGGTACACTTATTTTATCGGCACAAAATTTGCATTTAGGAAATGCAAATGTAAATATGAGGTTTGAGCATGGAATGATTTCACCGGCATATAAGACATATAATATCGTTGGATGTTGTGTAGAATATATGAATCAGTGGGTAAAACGTGACATAACAAAACAATTTTTTTATAATGCAACAACTGTTGGAGCTAGTGGCTGTCGAAGAAATGTAGATTGGGAAATGCTTTATTCACAGTTGTTTGCTGTTCCATCACTTCCAGAACAGCAGAAAATTGCAGAGTTTTTATCAACAATTGATACAGTGATTGCGAAGCAAAAAGAAACTGTATCTGCATGGGAAGAACGTAAAAAAGGTATGATGCAGAAGCTGTTCAGTCAGGAAGTAAGATTCAAAGCTGATGATGGAAGCGATTTTCCTGAGTGGGAAGAAAAGAAGTTGGGAGATGTTTGTGAATATAGAAAAGGACAGAGTGTTGGAGTTAATTATGTTGGAACTGAAAATATGAATCAGAATTTTTCTGGTGTTGATTCTTTAGATTCAACAAATGAAGTTAAGGGTGTGACATATTGCGTTGGAGATACGCTTATGTCTAACATTCGTCCTTATCTGAAGAAAACATGGAAAGCAGATAGAAATGGTGTATGCAGTACAGACGTTTTGGTATTTCGTCCTGTGAATGTAGATAGTGACTTTTTATATTACAATATTTCATCTGAAAAATTTGTTTTATATGTGATGACTGGTGTGAAGGGGTCTAAAATGCCTCGTGGAGATAAAGGACATATTATGGAGTATGATATGCTAACTCCTTGCCTTGAAGAACAGCAGAAGATTGCTGATTGTCTTTCATCATTGGATGAAGTAATCGAGAAGCAGAAAGCAACTTTAGCTGCGTGGGAAGAACTGAAAAAAGGTCTGTTACAGCAGATGTTTGTATAGTCCCCGATCACCCCAAATTCTTATAATTCACTATTCATTACGGGAGTTAAACCATGACACCAACAGAAGAAATCTTGAAAGCCTATGAGCAGACAAACAGCATAGATGGTACTCAAAAAGCAACCGGATTTAGTTGGCAAAGAATAGCCAAAACACTTGCCAGTAACGGAATCATAGCAAATGAGACTCAGGCACTAATCATTGGTCTGTATGAAGATGGGAAGAGCATGGAAGAGATCCAAAAATGTACAGGATTTACTCTGGCAACAATCCATGCTTACCTTCCAAGAGTCAGACCTGCTTACGGAGAAAATCAGTCCGAAAATGCAAAAAGAATAAAAATGTGGAGAGAAAAGACAAAAAAGAAATACGTCTGACAGATACCTGCATCGTCCACTACAATTCAGAATCATCCATAATCCCCATGCATCTCATTGGTTTCCATGAGAACCCCTTGCAAAAAAGTCAATAATTTAAAACCAGTTATTGATTTTTTTGCCTAATCCATGCCCAAACTCCAATATATAAACGAAAGCGCTTACCATGTAGGCGCTTTTATTTTTTTCTCTTTTCATAATTCTATAAGTATATCCAAATACTATTACGAAAGGAGAAAAAGCTTTAGACAGAAAAACAATTTGTCGAAAAGAAAAACAATTACGTATGATAAGAAAGATAACGAAACAACCAAATGGAACGAAGATCCGCTGTACTTACTTTCCCGTAGGAACCAAATTGTATTGGTACAACAAAGGGAGTTTTGCAGAACTGTCTACCATTAAAAAAGACGGTTTCGAAGGCGTTACCGAGGTAAAACAATGCGAGGTACAGAAAAATAACTACCAGACGTATATACCTGCGGGATACATCATCAAACAATCCGGACTTTACGAACTGCTGCCGAAGGGAGATTCCCTGGAGGTGCATCTGGTAAAGACAGATGTTCCCAAAGCACCAAGACATACCTCTGGTGAAGTCATCAAAATTTGCGGCCTTCATGGTATCTACCTGGATCCGCAGGATGCAAACGACCTTCATATAACTGGATATATGAAAGTCCATGTGGTGTTAGAACCAAAACTGTATATTGAAGTGGAAGCTATTTCCGCCGAAGAATTTGAAATCCTCCCTGATCAGAAAGATCTTGGAGGGTTTTCTGCATTACGGAATCTTCCGGAATTTACTTACCGGTATGGAACCTCTATAGAAGGACCTGGTAAAAACCGCTTGTCCCTTCCACTTGCATTTATGGAGCGAACAGAAGGAAAGCTGGACACCTGGTGGGAAGGTAGTAAATTCATCGTATCAGGAACCAATACCGTGTGTCCGACCTGTGGAAGACCAGTATATGTCCGGCATGAGGGACTCTATCCGGTGCATGTGTGCAGTGAATGTGCAGAGGAAAAGCCGAGAGAACGAAAAAGATTAACAAAAGAAGAAAAATCATCTGTATTAAGCCAATTACAGCAGATGGAAAAGATGTACAAACAGATGGAGGAAAATTTATGAAAAAAGACTATAACAAAATGAGATACTGTAAGGGAAATGTCCTTTTGGTGAAATACCCTTACGTGAAATTAGAAACAAAAAAAGACGGATTTTTATTGACCAAAGCAAATCCGAATGATCCCGGGATTATCTTGAAAAGTGATTGTAGCAAACGGATCATTGTAAGTAAGGCCTTGGATCGTTCCTATTTAGTTCCAAATGCCATACCGGTAGAACAAATCCCTGGAGGATTGTTTTACCGAATTGACCAAAAATTTCCTTTTCCAGCTTATGATGATAGAGAAATCGATGTAGACCTGGAAGGATTTCAAGATCTGTGTGAACTTACTCTATTGTCCAAAACAAAACTGAGCCTTCTATTTTTGGAATGGCAGTCCTATACGGTGACATTTGTAACTGGAAAACAAATTTATATCCTGATCCAGAAAAAGCCATACGGACCGTACCTGTCCAAGATGAGGGAGATCTATGGACAGGACCTGCAGATGTATGCGAAAGACCGGATCACCTATCAAATAGAAGAACCGGAACTTTATATACCGAAGTTTTTCCGCATGGCAGCAGGATGGAAACCAGGCAGCACAGTCCGTGTATTAGAAAAGAATGGGGAGTATATTCTTACGATAAAAAAGGACCTGTGCGATCTGGATGGAACGGTAATTGATGGACATATCGATGCCGGGAAAAAGGTGCTTGTATGCGAAGAGTGCCATACAGCGATACAGGAGGCAAAACCCGTATTCCAAAAGATCCAGGCGATCAAAGAACTGGATCCAGTAACAAAACAAATCCGGGATATGCAAAAAGAAGCAGAACGTATCCGCAAGATGATTACATTATAATAGTACAAAGGAGAAAAAATTATGAAAAATTACAGAGACAGACAGATTTATATTGGAAGAGAAGAGATTGATTATGTTGCTTATAAATGCCTGGAAAATGAATTCCAGATCATTCCGGTAAAAGATCCGGAAGAATATCAGGAAAATGACTTTATCCAGCGGGCAGAAAACAAAGAAGTAACCATTCCAAACTGGATCATCGATGTATATGGTTTGGATGGAATCAATATCCAGGGAGAAATGGATGAAAACCGTGTCGTCCATTGTAAAGCCAAAAAGCAGAAGGACTTCCAGATCCCGAAACAATCCTTTGTTGACCAGTCGCCACGGCACAAAATGACTTCCATTGGAATCTATAAGGCCGGTGCAGGAAGATTAAGCTTGCCTTATATGTTTTTTGAGGAGGCAATGATCACAGTCCATCGGCATCAAGATTATATGGAACTTGACATGATCAAATGTGAAGAACGCAAATGCCTTCCGTATCTGGAAGAACTGAGCGACTTTTGGATCCTGCATGATTTCTATGGAAAATCCCTGCAGAACATCGTTGGAGCCTGCTACTACTACCGTGTGATTGGAAAGACGATCCCGATCCCGAAACAGTTTGCAAAAAGGGATATTGAGGTATTTATCTCGGACCATGCAAGCCACAAGGTATACCTAATCCCTGTGGACAGCATATCTGCTTCCGAAGAAACAAAGGAACAGGTAAAGGACAAAGACGTGGACGACTCTATCCTGCAGTCCCTGCAGCAGATCATGGAATCTTCCAAAAAGATCACGGAAAAATACGAACAGACAAGGAAGATGAAAGAAGAGATAGAAGAGAAACAAAAAGAATTTGATGCATTAAAAGAAAAGATGTTAGAAATCCTGAACTGAGAAAAGACAGCCCATATGCGGGCTGTCTTTTTAGGTGATAAAAAGCAAATTTGAACTGCGAACTATTAACTGGTGGGTTTATATTCTGCGTTGACGAGCGATGCACATGCACAAGCACACATAGCAATATGCAAAGAACCTTATCTATTTGCTTTTCATATATAGTATGTGAAAAAAGTCCAAAATCGGACCACATTTTCCCGAAAAATATTGCACAAAATTTTTCGTCTTTTTCCAGCATTTATACCAACTTTGCAACCTTTTTCATATCAGATGCCAGCGTATTCAGTTCTTTAGAATTGATCTCCTGTAATTGTGCCTGATTCGCCATTTCTGCTTTGGTGTCGGTAATTCCCTGCAGGATCCTAGTTGTTTTTTTTCGGACAGGCGGTTTTTCCGAACGATTTGTTTTTTTTAAGATCCGGCACACTATAGGTATCAGACAAATTTATTACGAAAGGAGAAAAAACAAATACGTCTGAAATACAATTAAAGGAGAAAATTATGAAACTCAAAGATATTTTTACAGAAGGACAGACAGCTTATTGCCTGAAAACAAATTTTGGATATGGTGGAAAGAGCGAAGTTTTCGAAACAACCATCCAGTCAGTAGGAAGGAAGTATATTACGGACGGCAGAGGACAGATGTTTGAATTACGCGAAGATGGTTTTATGCATCTAAAAAATACAATCACCAGTCCCGTGTTACTTTTTCCGGATAAGTCCGAACTTTGTGTGTATCAAAAAAGAAATGAGATCAATAAATCTCTTTTGCAGAAACACATTTCCCTTCCAGACTGGCGGCAGTATCCACTAAAACAGCTGGAAACTATCCAGCATCTAGTTGAGCATCCAGGATTTTCACGGAAAGATCTGGAAGAACAGGTTTTATCCGTAACAGAAGTATCCGAAAAGAATGATGCTATGTTACTTGATCTGGTAAGGATCAATACGGGAACGGACTGGACAGGATTATCTGATGATATTCTACGAACCTGGATAAATGCTTCAACAGAACAGGAACGGAAAAGTATCGAAGGTATGTTTCTTATCTTTACCGGTGTAGAATTTGCAAATTATATCAAAAAATGCGAGAAAAAGGAGAACTAAAATGCGTCCACCAAAAGTAGAGAACAAATATCAATTGACTATGGAAATTGCCAGAAATCTTGATATTGGAGACGAAACAAAGGTCCGCGAGCCGTTATTCTGGCGAAACGATGTGGTCCATGCCTGGTGCATCAGCAAGAGCATTGGCTCGGATCGGGATAGAAGATTCGGAAGTGATAACGGAATCTGGGTTGGAATCTACGATAAAAAATGCAAGAAAAAGAGACTACATATCGAGCTTTCCTGTTGGGGCGGCATGGGCAAATATGATTTTGACAATTTTTATGAAGATGTTACGGAAAAACGTGATCTGGAAACGCAGGAGGAACTTCTGAAAATCCTCAATCTGTTACTGGATGAAGGAATTTTGTGTTTTCCGAAGAAAGGGGAAGAAAATGACATTTGAAGAAGCAAAACAGAGAGCAGATTATTCTTTTACACTAAACGGTATCGAAGATCTGATTCCAGGGATCAGAAAGAACTGGATGGAGGCTATGGACGAAGACAGTGTACCATACAATGGTTGTGCTGTTCTGACAATTGGCTATGTCGATATCGAAGTCAATATCCATACCGAAGAACAGATTAGCAGATATGGGGAGGAAGTCGGAAACAAGACTCCAGTGATCGACTATTTTACCTGCCGAAAAATCGGAAAAAGTCCGGATGACTGGGAATCCGATCGCTATCTGGATGAATATTCGATACAAGTAGACTGGAATACAGACAACTGGGCCGAACAGCTGGAAAAAGACATGTTCACAGCCCTGGGTCTGTATGTGGTTAAAGAAAAGCTGAGTTTCAATCACCCAAATCTGAGTACATTGTTGTAGGAGGAGATCTTATGGATAAATTTCAAGTAGGTAATACCTATCAGGCGATATGTTGGTTTACTGGAGCGATGTTTACTTATCAGTGCGTAAAGCGGACAGACACAGAAATTACATTTAGTTCCATGTCGGAAGAGGTCGATGGTATCCATAATATGGGTAGTGCGACATATCCTATCCATCAGGATGATGGGACAGAATATGTGGTGATCCAGACTTATCAGGGAGAAGAAAACCGCATGTATGCGGATGCCGCCTGTGTCAAGGAAGCATTTTTCGTCCGGTATGCAGTAGAAGTACTTTCTTCCAAGGAACTTATGGATTGTGAAACACTGGAAGAAGCGCAAAATACCTTGAAAAAATACAAAGCAGAGGGAAAAGATGCTTATATCATCGGTATCACCAAACATGGAAACGATTACATTTTATCTGAAAATTCAGAACAAAAGAACAAGTAAGAAAGGATAAGAAAATATGAATACGAAAGAACAGGAAATGGAAGCCTTACAGAAAATCAAAGAGATTTTATCCGGGATCGATCCGGACGGATACGTTGCTACAGCACTAGATGGATGCCTGGAAATCGCAGAGGATAATATCGGAAATGATTTTCTCTGCAGCATGAAGCAACGAGCAGATTCTGCAGCGGATGAAGCGGATGCTTACAGGGAATTATCAGAAAAATACAAAAAAGATTGTATCACATACAAAGCGGAAAATGAACAGCTGGAACTTCGAATCGCAGAAGATGGTAAAAATTACACTTCCATTATGCTGAAACTAAACAGGGAAATGGCTGAAAAAAACGCTATAATCCGCGATCTGGATTCCATGAGTCAAAAACTGCAGGAAAAAGAAAAAGAAATCTGCCATTTGAAAGCAAAATTATACGACTTTATAACGAAAGAGGAGGAGGCATAATGTTCCGATATTACAGTGTTGCACGCCCGGTAATGCCGGGAAGTTATCCAAAGCCAGAAAAAAATGAGATCCTGTGTATACAGAATTTCGACAACCGTACCTATGTAGAAGAAATCAGCCGTCCAGCCTGGGGATATATCGATTACGAAAAACCGTTAGGTCATTTCGATATGACAGACTACGAACTGGTTGCTGTTAAGACCAAGACATTGCATTTGCAGTATCTTGGGGAGGACAGCTGGGGACGGTATGTATACAAAGACGAACACGGAAAACTTTGGAAACAGACAGACTGCTGTACGCCAAGAGAGGTGTGCGAACGCAAGTATCCATTATACTCCTCAGCCGGCAATAAGTATGAGGGCGAACCAGATTGCCATATGGCAGCACATATTGACGTGATTTTTGATTAGGACTACAGAAAGGAGCGGCAGCAGGGAATATCTCTGCTGCCACATATACATTATGACAATTGAAGAAAAATTAGCATTGTGGGTTAAAGTTACTGGCATCGACCCAAACAATCCCCCAACATCCTATAAGATCCCTATGGACGGAAGTCTTAGTGTTTGGACGGTCAAAACGATGAATGACCAGATCAAGGAAGCATTAACCTATGACGATTCCGGTATGTTTGCGGAAGCATACCTGCAGACATATTTCCAGCAATTCCTGGAACAGAGAAAAATATCTCTGTTTGATCTTGTAACAAAGCCAGATCATACAGCATATGTCCAGGATCTCAAAAAATTATATGATGCTTTGCAGGAAAATCATGCAGAAAAGACGATCTTAGAAGATGCAGCAAAAGCTATGGATTTTTATGATCTTCCACATGATACATTGTCTGTATTTACGATTGCAGAACTGCGAACTTCTGCTAATCGCTGTATGAACGGACGTTTACAGATTTTACAGTTTGCGACAGGAAAATCGGCAAAAGATTGCTTTAAAATGAGCAAGGATATCTTTATTTACAAAGATATCAACGCATTACTTTTTTCTGCTGCCAGTCATCAGATTGACGGTGTTACTCTGGCATATATAAGAGAAAAAGAGATTACGGACAGTTATTTTGCCTTTGTCATTAAAAATGGAGAAAACCTGTATCTGTTGACGGATATGCCTCATTATGCTTATCCAGGACAGAACCGAACAAACCGCTGTCCAGGACGTTCCATGCATGACCGGATCAACTGTAATTATTTTCCTTATCAGTCTGTTGCAAAAATCGACACATCGGATTTATGGGATTCCGGACGGTATGGGACTTCAGAAAGTGCAGATGCTCCGGGAACAGGTCTTCAGGAATATGGGCGAAAAAAAATCGGAACTTTTCAGGATATGGACCAGGAAGAAATGTTTTGGACGGTTATGATGATCTCATTGATCCGAGATAAATTTTATAAAGAAGTTCCGCAATATGAACTGAATTATGTAGGTGCAATGATCCAAAATCCACAGATCGAGCAGAAAAATGCCCCGGCAATCAGAAGTTATTTTCCCACTTTTGCTTTGCCGGATCTCCAGATCCAGAAAACGATGGAAGACGGAGAGAAAAATCCACGGAACCACGATTATCTGATCGATCGGTATAAAGACAGGATCGATCCAGAAGCTCTCAATATGATCGCAGGAACCGAACGATTTGTTCTGGCTGACCAAAAATATACCGAAGAGTCTTCTTTCTATGGCCATGAACCAAAACATTTGTTGATTTCATTTGATCCCAACGTTTGTGGAACAGCTGATGAATTAAGAAAAAATCAAAAATATATAGAACGGTATAATTATTCCGTTCAAATCCGGAAAATGTTGGAAGAAGATTTTAAAAACCAGCGGAATAAAGTTCTTGATTCAGTAAAAGAAATGATTACAAAAAACATTCGTAATCTCTGTATCCAGCATTTACAAGGACAACTTGTGTCGTGCAGCAAACAGTATACATTCGATTCCTGGTATGGTAACGACAGATATCCTGAACAGTGTGTTTATTTTTGTTACGGATACAGATATAATTTCGTAAAAGCAGAGATGCGTTGTTATTTTACAGGTACGAAACCAAGTGTGGTTATCCGAATCAGTCCTCAAAAGATAGCGGAACTTTTGGAGATATGCAACTGCAATAAAGAAGATCTGCCGGAAGAACTGCAACATTGGGGTATGGATAAGGAATACTATGGAAATCCAAGTCTGGAAAGAATCGACCCGCTGTTGTGGAATGTGAGAGATCCATGGAATGAACTTCGGTTTGAGGTTAATATTCTTTTGTCTAAAAAAGAGTATCTGAAATTGTGCGAGGAGGCTGGAGTAGAGAAGCGGGAATTTTGGAAAGAGATCCCACCTACCTGTTTTCGAAAAAATGATGATGGATTCTGTTCTGGGGTTTACCGCTATGAATTCAGCTCACTAAGAAAAACGATAATGAAAAAATGTCAGAAATGCAAATATTGGAGAGAAAACTCATAAAAGAAAGAGGCGGGAAACCGTCTCTTTTTGTTTTCTACAGTTTTTTAAATCCTATAAGTATCAGGCAAATATTACGGAAGGAGAAACATAAAAACCGTCTGAAACACAATTACAAAAGGAGAAAAAAATTATGTGGATTAAAGATCAGAGAGGAAACCGTTATATCAACATGGATACAATTGCCGATTTCGGAACTGTCGTAAACTCAGGAATCGCAATCATTGAAGCAGAAACAAGTGTGGGAAAGAATTTTTCACTTGGTACATATGCTTCGGAAACACGTTGCTTGGAAATTTTGAGTGAAATTGAAATGGTGTTACAAAACGAATGTTATACCACGGAAGTTTTTGATGAAAAATCAAAAGAAATGCTTCCGCATGTGGGAATGAAATAATGCCACAGGAGTAAGGAGAATGCATATGGATATCAGAGAATACAAAGAAAAATATAACAGAGTAAAGGAAATTTATGACACTGCTGCAACCCCAACAAACGCAATACAGCAGATGATCCAAGATTTTGGAAGGTCCGATACTGAAAAGATCTTTGCCATTGCTGCCCAGGTTTTATTTCCTGATGGACTGATCATCGAAGAAGACAGACGTTATCTCAAACGGACTCCGGGATATTTAGGAAGTTGCTCGGAGTTGCTTCCGGTTGTAGCACAGATCCATCCGGTACATATCCATAACCTGATCCAGGCATTAGAAAGTATCCCAAGAGAAATACCTGAAAGCTGGATCAAAACAGATGATCTTCAGTATGTAAAACGGACCGGGGAAAACACCTTTGATCTGGTGGAGGCAAGGTATCTAATGGACGATATTTACTGGATTTGTTATGGCTCCCAAAATGTATCAGATTATTTTAGGTATGAAAAAATCACAAAAGAAGGATTTGCCCTGCTTAGTTCCTATTATCAGGACTTAGACTTCTTTCAGGAAAGCTATCCGAAAGTAGAAGACCAGAAACAGATTTTGGCAGAATGCCTGTTTGAGGATACGGTTCCTTCTGAACTGGAGGACTATTATCCGGAAAAGAAACGGTATGTAGAGGAACGCCTGGTACAGTACATGATACATCGGCCGTAAGGAGAGTTGCTATGCTTAGAAAATCGGAATACAGGGATATGGAAAAGTTCAAGAGGACAAAGCGGGAACAACAAAAACGTTATTACCGCAAGACACAGAATGCGCCGAACAGAAATAAACGATGGACAGAGGAGGAAACAGCAATGATCATGAATGTCAGGGATATGACAGACACCGAACTCAGTCGAATATTAGGTCGTTCCGTGAAGTCAATATTAGCCAAACGGCACAAAACAAAATATGGAATATAGTCAATATTCCATCAGAAAAGGAGAATCAATTATGTTAAAAATCACTGATACCGTAAAGGTTATTGCAAAAACAAACTGTGGCGGAATTATGAAAGAGCTGATTCCAGTTGGTACTATTTGTATCATTGTTTCAGAACACAAAGATAAAGATGGCAGTATCTATTACGGAGTCACACCATTCCACAATCGCAATGATTTGTTTTACTATCTGGAATCCGAACTGGAAAAAGGTTCTTTGCAGTGGGTTAAAGAAAGCGAATCTCCGTCTGGATCAGAAGAAAACGGACATGTCGTATGGGTAACTGCAAAACCTACTGCCTGCCAGAAACTTTTGGATGAAGCTGAGAAAATTGATCATTTTTCTGATAAATTCGGGGAAGTTTTCTTGGATGCTTTTATGGAAGCAGATAATGGCTGCTATGAAATGGCGAAAGGAATTTTGAACACTTTTTATGAATGCGAAACAGACCGTGATTTTCAAATCGCAAACCATATGTTAATGGGAATCTGTGGATATACAGCAGAAACTTTACTCGAACGGATCGAGAAACGGGAAAGCGAAGGATTTGTTTGGGAAAGCTGTTAGAAAAGAAGATGATCAGGAAGTAGGTGGCTTGTATTGTATGTCAAAAAAGAAGAAAAATTACAGATCATCCGATGGTATATCCGAAAATATGTGCGTCATGATAAGGATATATCTGCAATTACCAATCTAAAAGGTTTGGAGGATATCATTCGAACACATACGGATATTTTCGGGAATATTTGGGAATGTAATGGTTGTTTTTATAATGATCGTGATTATTGTCCTATTTGCAAAAAATGTAGTGTCTGCCATAAAAACGATAAAGACGCAACGGATCGATATTCTTTTCCGTATGGATATTGGCGAAAATTTTATATATCTGAAAACTGATACATCGAAGAGGAGCCTATGGCTTCTCTTTTTTGTTTCTATGCTTTTTCTCCAAACTATAAATATCAGGTAAATATATTTAGGAAAGGAGGATCAAACATACCTGAAATACAATATTGGAAAAGGAGAAGACTATGGAACTATTAGTCAATCACCCCGACCTACGGCTTGATGCCTTAGAGGCCGGAGCTTGTAAAAGCTCAAATTGACTAGCCTCAGTGCTTTGGCACTACGTTATTTCTGTTATCACACCTGCGAATGGTACCCTAGTTTGCAGCTCTGTGCAGGCTCTGTAATAGTTCTGAAGGGTAGGAACGGTCAACCTGGTATGTTCGATCACGACAAGCAGATGTAACATTGGCGAAGGGTAACAAACTTTCTTTGGAAAGGTGCAGCACCCGAGGGTAGCTGCAAAAGGTGAAACTATGAGAGTTTTTGTTAAAAATATGCGTGGAGAGCCTCTGATGCCATGCACACAAAGAAAAGCCCGCCTGCTCCTAAAGGCTGGTAAGGCCCGGATCTGTAAGTATCATCCATTTACGATCCAGCTGGACTATGCGACAGGCGAAACAAAGCAGGACTGTACGATAGGCATTGATACCGGTTCCAAAAACATTGGGATCGCTGTCAGGTCTGAAGATAAGGTCCTGTTCAAAGGCGAAGTGGAACTCAGGCAGGATGTAAAATCCAACCTGGATACCAGACGCATCTACCGCAGGAGCCGTAGGAACCGGAAGACCAGATACCGAAAACCGAGATTTCTGAACCGGAAACGTCCTGATACATGGCTTCCGCCAAGTCTGGAAAACCGTATCCGGCATACTTTCCGGTGGATCGATGTATTCTGTTTGCTGGTACCGTCCCCGTGTCTTCATATCGAAGTCGGGAAATTTGATACTGCTAAAATGATCGATCCTAAAATCCAGGGTGTTGATTATCAGCATGGACAGACTTATGGCTATTATGATGTACGGTATTTTGTATTTGCACGGGATCACTATACCTGCCAGGTATGTGGCAAGTCCAGGGATAAGATCCTGCGGACCCATCATATCCGTTACCGTAGCAATGGTGGGACAGACAGGGCCGATAATCTTATCACGGTCTGTACCGACTGTCATACCGGCCGAAACCACCAGAAAGACGGTATCCTTTACCAGTGGCAGGAAGAGAATAAAAAGGTCCGTTCCTATAAAGAACCACCGTTTATGAACATCCTGCGTCAACGGATCTTCCAGAGGTACCCGTATGCACATATCACATACGGATCTGAGACAGCACAAAGACGGAAGAAATTATGTCTTGGTAAGACGCACTACAACGATGCGATCGCTATCAGCGGGATCCAGACGATCACAGAGGATCCGGAGGAGTGGCTGCTCATCCGGCAGTCCCGGAAGAAGAAACGTTCCCTCCACGAGGCAAATCCACGTAAAGGCAGGAAGAAGCCAAACCGTACACAGGAACGCAGTTCTAAAAATACGCCTTCGTATCGTAACCTTTATCTGAACGACAAAGTATCCGTACTTGGCAGGACCGGATATATCAGCGGTTTTACAAACGGTGGATGCTATGTCAAAGATACAGACGGACAGTACATCACACTGCCCGGAAAAACATATAAGCAAGTAGGGATCGCAAATGTGCATCGGATCTGCCATAACAATAACTGGCAGTATATCACGAAACGGGCATTGTAATGCAATTCATCCCACCACCTGTTGAGGTGGGGGACTTCTTGCTTGTGATGTGTTAAGGAAAAAATCATGAATAAAAGTATTAAGGAGAAAATCATGAATAAAAGTAGTAAAGAATTTGATCAAGAATTGTTGAACTCACTGATCGGTAAAAAAATTCCTATAAGCTCGTTTGAGGACGAACTTCAAAAGATCTTCAAAAGGAAAAGTAGTCATAAGCTATGGTGGGATAACGAACCAACCAAAATCTGGGATGGTAAAGAGTATCACAATGTGAACTTCCGTTGCTGTCCCAAATCTTCCAATACAAGATACATGTTTTGTATGGTGTTAGAGCATCGAGATGGATATGTTGAGATTACAGAAGGTTGCTTAGAAGCTTTGTAGGAGGAAAGATCGTGGGAAAAGGATTAGAAAAATTGCAAACTGCAGTAGAAAAAGATTGCTCTAAAGATGGTGGAACCTTGCATCCAGAAGGATGTGTTACCTGCGGAGCAAAATGTTTCCACAAATATTGCGACAAATACAAATGGGTTATCGACCGGGCGAAATCTTACGGCGAGGCTATGGGGCTTCACTGGGAAGATATCTTGGACGGTTGGGAAGAGAGCCGTAATTATTGGTATATGAACTATTACCAGGAATGCAATCAGCCCAAAATTACAGCCAAAAATGTCCGGGTGTTTGATACTATGGATGCATATAGGAAAGCTTTGGACGGAAAGAAATTCCGTTGCCCTTCCTGTGGAAAAGAAAGTGCAGATCCTTATAACTGTAAAGCCTGTGGCTGGGCGGTATATGGACTTTTGGGAGACCTCGGAAAAGGCGTTTTTGTATATGTAAAAGAAAAATTACACGGTGACAATATTTTCATGCCGATCGCATGGGAAGAGGAGGATTAATATGAGTACATATGGAAACGATTGGATTATTACCTTTAGCAATTCAGAAAACATAAATGTCTTCTTCTATGCGAACAGGAGTGCGAAGCAGGATATGATTTTGTAAAAACTGAAAAATACATGACAAAAGGATTTAAAGCTACCTGTCATTCTTAAATGGCTGATAGAGGTTCACTTTGAAAATACATATTTCTGTTATCAGGAGAATTAAGTATGAATTTGATTGAAAAGAATGAAAGAATGAAAGAGCTAATTGAAATGCTTAATAAGTATAGAGATGCTTATTATAATCAGACAGAATCACTTGTATCAGACTACGAATACGATTGTTTGTTTGATGAATTACAAAGACTAGAAGAAAAAACAGGAACTATACTTTCCAATTCACCTACTCAAACTGTAGGATACGAAGTAAAGAGTGAATTAAGAAAAGTAGAACATAACCATCCAATGTTGTCGTTAAATAAAACGAAAGCTGTGAGTGATTTAGTCAAGTTCCAGAATGACAAAGATATGGTCTTAATGTGTAAAATGGATGGGCTTACTATTTCTCTTAGATATTTGAATGGCGAATTGGTATCAGCAGAAACTAGAGGAAATGGTGAAATTGGAGAAGATGTTTTACACAATGTTAAAACATTTAAAAATGTTCCTTTGAAAATTAACACCAAACGGGAAGTAATTATTGATGGGGAAGCTATTATTACATATAAGGATTTCAATAAAATTAATGAATCACTTCCTGAAGGAGAGAAATATAAAAATCCAAGAAATTTAGCTGCAGATTCTGTTAAACAGCTTGACAGTTCAATCGTAGCTCAGAGAAATTTGAAATTTATTGCATGGAAATTTGTAAAAGGTTCAACCGAAAATGATTTTTACAATCGCCTTACGGAAATGCAGAAGCTTGGATTTGAGGTTGTTTTAAAAACCTTTGTTCCAGTATATTCAGACCCTATGTTTGGTATCGAAAATGATATTGAATTATTAAAGCAATCGGCAGAAAACCTAGACTATCCGATTGATGGAATGGTGTTAGGGTATAAAGATATTGTATATGGTGATTCATTGGAAGCAACAGGACATCATTTGCGTAGCCAAATAGCTTTTAAGTTTTATGATGAAAAAGTAGATTGAAAGCTATTGAAGTATGGCGGGACTTCCGCCCTCAACCAAACAGTACCATCGGTCTTTGCAACATTTCGTGTCATGACCGCTATGCGGTGGCGCTTTATCTCACGGACGACGGTCGTCGGCCAGGGTTTTTCGCGCTATTTCGATAATGGTTTTGTATTAGGCCGGGATTATTATGGTTTGTACGGACCTATACAGTTCGGATAGAGATTTAGGGAAAAGCGTTTTTGTATACGTCAAAGAAAAATTACGTGGCGACAATATCTTCATGCCGATCGCATGGAAAGAGGAGGATTAATATGAGTACATATGGAAATGATTGGATCATAACATTCAGTAATTCAGAAGATATGGATGTCTTCTTCTGGCGGTTTTTCGGAACTGAAGAGGACGTAAAAGAAAAACTTGTAACATTGGCAAAAGAACATAGTACAGACACAGAAAGCGACCTTTTGCAGTGTCCGGATTCTGCAGGCGATGTAGAAGAGAACACAGAAACATGCGCTTTGTTTTGTACGGTAGGATACGAAGACTACGACTATGTATTCACGGCCATGGATTTTCGAGCCATGAACCACATCTAATTTCAGGAAGATCAGGGACGATTACGGTCCCTGATTTTTATTTTCCTGATTTTTCACCACACTATAAACATCAGACAAATATTTACGAAAGGAGAAAAAAATAAATCGTCTGAAATACAATAACATAGGAGAAAAAATCATGAAAAAAATTGGTAAATGGACTCCGGTATCTTCCGGAAGATTCCCAGAAAGCAACACAGTAGTACAAGTTACCTACTTAGACCCGTTAGATCTGCATACGTTGCGATGTAACGCTTTTGCTTTTTATAAAGAAGGGATCTGGTATCAGTCTACTGATAATCGTGCTATGAAGGGAGAAGTCATCGCATGGAGGACAAATGAGGATGTGTATGATCCAGAACTACCAACTGATGGCTGGATCACAGCAACGCAGTTCCCGGAGGTAATGAAAGATGTACAGGTCACTCTTAAAAGCAACTTGCCACCATATCATGTAATGAGTGCTGCCTTTGCCTATGTTTACGGTGGTGAGTGGTGCTGGGCTGACGATGGCAGTAAAGTATGCGTAAAAGTTCTGGCCTGGAAAGTCAATGATGACGTATACGATCCGGAAGCAGATTTGGAGGAGAAATATCAGAATGCACTGGATATGGACGAGCTGGATTTTTACATGGATCTTTTGGATAAGGGATTTACTGTGGAACGGGTCAGAAAGTATATGGGAGGAGATGCAGCAGACCATATGCAAGTTTTCTGCTTAAATCATGGTCTGCTCGACAAACATTCTACTGCCGAACTTTTTGATCATATCTGCAAAAAATTACAGAAAAATACAGGAGAGAACCGGCACGGAATCTATAACGAAGGTGATGAGATCATCTGCCAAAAGAAAGAACAGGCAGATGCGATTGCAGACCTTTTTGAAGATATGGGCGTAGATGTCATGCATACCAGCCAGGAAGAGGATGGATGGCATGTGTATTTCGATTAATGGAGGAGCAAAATGAGGAAAATAGATTTTTTTGGAGATAAGGAATACATCGTACACGTTACCAATTCTTATACAGTCTTTCGATTCCCTGATGGCAGCAAGGTAAGGCTCGAAACATGCAAGGAGCAGTTAGTTCCTGTATTGGGATGGTATCGGACAGAAATGCAGTTCTACGACCGAATGCAACGGGAACTGAATGCCCAGTATGAGAAACAGAAGGAAGTTTTCGATACTTCCAGCCATTACTATACCGATAAGGAAATTGCAGATGCCTGCCAGAAAGATCGTTTTGCCCTATTCGACCTGCAGTATGCGAACAAAAAATACCTGCAGGAGTGGAATGCTGTATCTGGAATCCAGCAGGGAGCATCTTTTGCAAGAGATCGATACTGGCAGTTGTATAAGATTGCAACTCAGTTACAAACAGTAATAGGAGGTAAATGATATGTTTGGAATACCGAAAGAAATACGACAGATGGTTGAGCGGTGTATCAGAGATAGAGAAGGTAGAATTGTAGGATATCTTGCCGGATATTCTAATGCTGAACTGCAGAGTTTGCTGCGGAGACATGCATCTGAAGGCTGGCATGTCAGTTATGCAAAATATACAGAAAACGGATTGCAATAGTTTTACAAAGACCAGGGATATCCCTGGTTTTTGTTTTGCCAAAATTTTTCCACTCTATAAGTATCAGGCAAATACCAGAGGAAAGGAGAAAAATAAAAACTGTCTGAAATACAATTAAAGGAGAAAAATATGTTTTACAACAAATTAAGAGATATGACCTGGCAGTCAGAATGTGATATGCAGACACCATATCGAGTTATGACCGCGCAAATCGGATTCGCCCATGAGGAGTGTTCTTCAGATGAAGTGGAATTCTGTATTGTTGCATGGGATGCGAAAGAACTTGACAAACTATTTACAGTTTTCTGCAAAGAAAATCATTTTAAGAAAGTAGAAATTACAGGTATCAGCATCGTAAGGGTTGCCGAAACCATGGATACGCTGATAGAAATGGAGGAAAACTTATGAGAATCAGTATGTGCTTAGATATTAACAATAGTCATTTAACGAAAGAAACATTCAACAGCCTGAATGCAGAGCAGGAGCCATATGCTTACTGTTATCCAGAAGGACTGTTCCTTACAATCCCTGATAAAACGGATATTTCCGATTATCCATCTGATCTGAAGAAACTGATCCAGTATGCGTGGGATCATAAGATTTCTTTGATCCACATGGACCGGGATGCGGAATTGTTTTTGGAACTGCCGATTTATCAGTGGAACGACTAGGAGGGAATGTTATGGAGATGCCAATTTATGAATGTGCGAATGGAGAAAACGCTTCTTCCAGACAGAAATACCCTGTGTTTGTCCGGGATGTCGTATGGGTTCCGCGGGTCTGCGAAAAAGCCCCTAATGGGACCTTACAAGTTTACTTCCAAGAAGCCGGAAAAGAATCCTTTTCCATGACTACATTACTCCAGTGCTATACCGGAAAGAAAGGTCGTCGGTACACGATCTGGGGAAAACATAGGATTTACGAAGGATATTCTGGTCCGGTTGTTTTACGAAATGTCCCGGATGGGGTAAAAAATATTATACAGGAAGATGCGGAAAAATATGGGACGATTATAGAATAATTACGGAGGAAAAGAATATGAGTTATGAACTGAGAGGCACAACGACACTGAAAGAAGATATGGAAATTAACAGATCAAAATATGTAGAAACAAATATTGGGAGGATCCCACTTGAAGACTATCGAGAAATCAGAGCAATGCAGTGTGGCTTTGACAGCTATGAGGATATGCTCAAGGAAGGGTATTGTATCGAAGTAGAATAGGGAGAATACATATGGGAAAATACGGATATGAATTGTGGTACAATGCAAATTGTATCACGGAAGATCATGGATTCGACTCGGAAGAAGAAGCTATCGAAGAGGCTCGATCCGCAATGGAGGAACGAATGAGTCTCTGGGCATCTGATGGAGTTGTATTTGATGAAGAAGAGGAACGGGAGATGTTCGATATTCGGATTGTAGAAGAATAGGAGGATAACTATGGAATTACATTACATTGCACGAAACGAATTGTCAAAATACTGGGAAACGAAATCCATCTGTATCGAATTTGCAGATGGGTCCGATGCATTGGCGCAGGAGAATGGTTATACCTTAGAAGAGTGTTTGCAGATGGAAGATGCAAAATTCTTTTTGGATTAGGAGGAAAGCAAATGCAATATGTAGTACAAATGGAAGAAGTTGATATTTCAGATGGCTGCGAAGCTGTCAATGTCTGGGATCTTGATTGTTCGGAATCTCTGGCAAGAGCAAGAAAACTGGCTAAAGGTGTCATCCGGTCGATCAAGGACCATGCCCTGCCACAGCTTTCTGAGATTTCAGACCCGTCAAACCCAGTTTCTGTCAGCATTGCACAATACCAGTCTTACAGAAACTCTGGAAAGATAAGACTTGGACGGATCCTGGATGTTTTGAATATCGAAACGATTCCGTCAGAGATCTGGAAAGGAGAGTTATCATGAAGGATTGTTTTGTACTTTTCCGGTACTATTTGGAAGAATAATTCCGTTGACAAATGGATATACAATGTGTATACTAAAATCAAAGATACGTATATCCGTTGTATATACTA
>OJAG01000139.1_pt1 | contig 62158 bp, 52 predicted proteins | sample 1589021 | NCBI WGS metagenome assembly OJAG01 (sample SAMN03283264) | human gut metagenome | biome: human-associated habitat; material: feces | host: Homo sapiens | place: USA | collected 2013 | reverse complement strand
ACAGAAGCTATATCCTCATTGGATTAAAAAATACAAAATTAATACTAACTACTTTATTCCTATGGGATTAAGTTTGACTGGGGTTGACGATTTTCAGAAGTATTATGGCAAACTTACAATCACTAGCCAAAGTGTGAAAAAGCGTGTTTATCCTGGTAAGTTTAATTGCAAAAATGAAAAAGGTGATTTGATATATATATCATCCTGGTACGGATACGATTCTGATTCCTACCAAATTGACTACCTAAATTGTAAATTAAAAAATGTCATTAATATAAAAAAGCCAACTTCTATGAGCACATTTTTCAAAAAATTAGGTGTAAAGAAATATAACTACAATTCAAAAACACACACTATAGATTTTATATGTAAAAAGTGTTATTGCAATTTCCACAATGACGATGCAGAATATGAAGATATTTGGTGGACAATCAAAATGAATGATAAAAATCAACTTACTCCTGATACCATTGTTAATTTTCAACTTATAACAGATTGGGAAATATGGTAATATTTCCCCTTACTTATTTCAGGTCTGCCACTTTCATGGCAGACCTGTTTTTTATATTTTGTCATCTACTTCTTCATCTTCGCTGTTGCATGTATTTAATATTTCTTTTAAACACTGGTTTATTTCGTTATTGTCTTTTATTTCTCTTTTAGTTTCTCCCTCACACATTGGCGGTTCCAGTTCCAGTGGTTTTACATCGTTTAATAACAAGTCTCCCTCTACGAATTTAAGGCAAGGATTGCTTTCTGCTTCGTGGGTATTCATTTTCGGTGGCATTGTTTTTCCTAATGAGTTAAATTTGTATGCCTGATAATAAACTGTTCTAAGGTATAATGTTATTCCTGCAGACATTGTTCCAGTTGTTGGATTAAATTCCATAACTTTCGCAACTGCATTCATATTTAAACCATTTTCTACCGTATTGTCATACATATTAAAGCCTACGTAGTTGATATAGTATTCTTCGTATGAATTGTAAACTGTTGATGCTCCATAAGGTGCATACATGTCAACGGTTACACTTCTTGGATTTGTGTCCGGATTGTAGTTTGTTGTTCCAACTGCCGGCAAATATACTGCTTCTAATGAAACTGTTGTAATGTATTTCTTACAATTATCGTATAGTCTGATTTTAAATACTACTCTTAGGTTTGTAAGTTTTACACGCAGGCAGTTTGCTCTTCCCGGTATGGTTGATACTGTTGAAAAAGTAGGTGGATTTCCCATTTCTGCCAATTCCTCTTCAGTATATTCAACTGTTTCTTCTTCACCTGTAAAATAGCCTTTTCCTGAATATATTTTTATATCCGCCACCAAAAGCTGAACGTAAGTTGTTGTTGGATAAAGTGTTAAAACATTCTCAGGTATGGTTATTGTTCTACACAGATTTATTCCTACCTCATCATATATTATAGGGGAATATATAGACAAGTTTTCAGGTTCACCACATCCGGGGCTTACACATACATCACAATCTTTTCCGGTATGGCAACACTGATTGCACGACATCATTTTATAATCTGACATTTTTATCTCCTCTTTTTGTTTATTATATTTTATGCCGTATTACTCATAATGTTGCTTACACTTTTATATTTTTATTTATTGTTGATAATAGTAAAAAATGCTATACTAACTCATATGATTAAGTAAAGGATTTTATTATGAAACATAAATTATTTAATTTTATAAAAAAAGCATATGACTTTATTGACACTATTGGGCAGGACAAAGTAGGTATCTATACAGCTCAGGCTTCTTTCTTTATTATTTTGTCCATTTTTCCATTTATACTTTTGTTTTTTAATTTAATAGGTCATGCTTCAATTAATCAGAATACTATTATTTATTTGATTCATTCATATGCACCTGATTCTCTTAAGCCTTTATTTGTTCAGGCTGTTAGTGAAATATATGAACATGTATCAAGTGCTGCTGTGTCCATTACAGCCATTGCTGCAATATGGTCAGCATCTAAAGGCGTGTTGTCTGTAATGTTTGGCTTGTACGAAATAGCAAAAATTCACCAGAAACGTAATTATTTCATATCAAGATTTGTATCAATGCTTTATACAATAATATTTACTGTTGCATTGGCTTCTACAATGGTACTACTTGTTTTTGGTAATAAGCTCTTTAACCTTGCCATGTCACTGGCTCCATGGTTAAGACAGATATCTATTGTTACATTAATGCTTAGATATCTTTTGGTATTCTTACTTCTGGTACTTTTCTTCTCATTAATATACAGACTTGCCAATTTTAAGCTTGCTACTTTTGGAAAAGTATTTCCGGGTGCTTTTTTCTCAGCACTTGGCTGGGTTGTTTTTTCCTATATCTTTTCTATTTATGTAGACAGCTTTTCAGGAATGTCTTATATGTATGGAAGTTTTACCGCTGTAATCGTATTTATGTTATGGATTTATTTTTTGATTTATATAATGTTTATTGGTGCGGAAATCAATAAGCTTCTCTTCCCTGAAACTGAAGCTACAGTTACTGTAAAGATGTAATTTCAACGTCATTATAAAAGGTTGCAAGTATTTCCTTGTAACCTTTTCCTTTTTTTGCCATTTGGCAGGCAGCACTTTGGCTCATTCCACTTCCGTGTCCAAATCCACCTCCGTATATTTTTATTCCATCCAATTTGTTGTTTTTGTACACACTTTTTATTGAAATAAACGCACTTGGAAGCATGCTTAATTTTGTTCTCTTGGTTTTATCGCTTAGTTTTATTGTTGAGTAATATGAGCTTAGTATTTTTCTAATCTGATTTTGATTTACAATGGATATTTGTCTCTTATCTCCATAAATAGTCATTTGGGCAACTATTCCCCCTGCCCCTCTTTTGTTTATTTCCATTCGGTTAATTGTACCTACGTTTACTGCCATATTTTTGTATATGGAATTTTCTATCTGCTTAGTTGTCAGATATGTTGTCCATCTGTAAAAAGGCAATTTTTTCTCCACTGATTTAGGTTTTTCTTTTATATATTTATCAAAGATTTTTTCATCTGATATGTTTTCCGTGATTGTTGTAAGATTGGTTTCCTTTAAATATTTCTGTTTCTTTTTTCCCCATATTCTATAGTCTGTTGTATATCCCCATGACGTAGAAAAATAATATGCATTTATTAATTTTCCTTTATACTTCATTACCGTGCCTTTTGTTTCATTTGCTGCTTTTATGCTGTTTTCTCCGGGAACGTTTTTGTTGTACACCTGATAACTTACGCTATCGTCTCCCTTGGCATTGTATTTTTTATATTTTTTGCCCTGACTTTTCATAATATATGTTCTGGCACAAACTGCCTGTGCCTTAAGGGCTTCTTTTGGCGATTCTTCCCCTATTTCGCTGGAAATTACCGCTGCAACATAATCTTCCATGCCAACCTGATTAACTAACACAAGACCACTGCTTTCTTTATATATGTAGAAAATCCCCTTATAACTTTGCATATTCTTTTCATCTTTCAGTATTGACATTTCACCTTTAGGCTCCACTTTTATAACATTGCTTTGTTTAAAATATTTACTGCCTGTTCCAATATCGATCTGCTTCTTTATGCTCTTTTTATTCTTAAAATTGTCTCCAAAATATATGTTTAATACTGATGCCTTGGCTACAAATTTTGAATAGTGCATTGTGATATAATTATTATTTAGAATAACAATTCTAACTGTGTTGTCTTTTTTGCTTTCTTCATTTGTTGTGGTCGCTGCTTCTGTTTTTATTTCAGTAATATTTTCGCTATTGACCGCCTGCAGGGACTTTCCTCCTGAATCATATTCAGGAATATACTCTACCTGATTAACTTTAAAAATAACCGCTGACAAAAACACTGCCACAAAAATACATACTGCTAGTTTTAATTTCATACTTCCCCCATTATTTCTTCTGATAAGATTTCTCAGAAAAAAAACGTAGTATAAAAAAATATACTACGTTTCTCATCTGTTATAATCGTTTCTCGCACATTCAAGTTATGCTTCGCATAAGGTGCTCGAAGTCATAATCAATCACTTCGTGATTGGTTATAAAATATGTACCTGAAATGCCGGCCTGCGTTTTGAGTCCTAGCAAACGCCAGGTGGGCAACCGCATCTAAAGTTCTGCCTTCCACCTGATAATGAGGCTTGACATCCCTTTAGAGATTAGGAATCCCTTTATTCAAACTGTAGGTTCAAAATAGGCAGGATTCACGAACATTTCAGGTCAAAATAATTAATAAATATTAATTATTTTGATAATGTAATTATAGTTTATCATTGCAATTTTTGCAATCACTTTTCGTTTACATTTTATGATTATTTTTTCTTTATGATGTTGTTTTTGTCTTTAAAAATATGTCCTTCAGGAATAACTCCACGAACACTTGATAATGGATAAACATTACAGTGTCTTCCGATTACTGTTCCCGGATTTAATACTGAATTACAACCAACTTCTACATAGTCTCCAAGCATTGCACCGAACTTTTTAAGTCCTGTTTCAATCTGCTCATCGCCGTTCTTTACTACTACTAATGTTTTGTCTGATTTTACATTAGATGTAATTGAACCTGCTCCCATATGAGAATGTGTTCCAAGTATACTGTCACCAACATAGTTGTAATGTGGAACCTGTACTGTATTAAATAAAACAACGTTCTTTAATTCTGTAGAATTTCCAACTACACAGTTCTTCCCAACAATTGCCTTTCCTCTAACGAAAGCTGATGGTCTTATTTCTGTGTCAGCGTCAACAATCAAAGGACCCGTTAAGCTTGCTGTTGGAGCAATCTTAACTGTTTTGTGAACCCAGATGTTATCTTCAATCTGATTAAATTCATCCTTTGGAAGTGTTGGTCCAAGTTTCATAATAAAGTCTCCAATATCAGCTAAAACTTCCCATGGGTATGTTTTTCCTTCAAATAATTTCGCAGCTATTGTTTCATTTAAATCATATAAATCCTTTATTGTATACATTTGGTTTTCTCCTTTATTCTACTGTTACGGATTTTGCAAGGTTTCTAGGCTTATCTACGTTTAATCCCTTAAGTACTGTTGTGTAGTATGCAATTAACTGTAAAGGAATTACTGTTAACATAGGCATTAAAACATCTTCCATTGCAGGTACTTCGATAGCCTCATCGATTACGCCCTCACTAAATTCTGTTCCTTCCTTACATACGACAATTGTAAATGCTCCTCTTGACTTAACTTCAACAATGTTGCTTACTGTCTTTTCTAATAATTCTGTTTGAGTAGCTACGCCGATTACTGGCATTCCTTCTTCTACTAATGATATTGTTCCATGCTTTAATTCACCTGCTGCATATGATTCTGAATGAATGTATGAAATCTCTTTTAACTTAAGTGAACCTTCCATACTCAATGCATAGTCTAAACCTCTACCAATGTATAATAAGCTCTGTGCTGTAATTAACTTACTTGAAACATATTTACATCTCTTTTCACATTCCATTGTCTTTTCAATAATGTCAGGGATTTCAGCAAGCTTAGCTGTTAATCTCTTACATTCATTTTCATCAATGTGTCCTTTGGCATATGCCATTTCAAATGCAAGAAGGTACATTACTGACATCTGTACTGAAAATGCCTTAGTTGAAGCAACCGAAATTTCAGGACCTGCATGTGTGTAAAGAACCATATCTGATTCTCTTGCAATCGATGAGCCCTTAACGTTAACAACTGATAAAACCTTGGCACCTTTCTCGTGTGCAAGATGAAGTGCTGCCTTAGTATCTGCTGTTTCACCTGACTGTGAAACTACAATAACTAAATCTTCAGGTGTTATAATTGGATCTCTGTATCTAAATTCAGATGCAATATCTACTGTTACTTCTGTTCTTGCAAGCTTTTCGATTACGTATTTTCCAACCATACCGGCATGCATTGCTGTACCACAGGCTACAATAAATAACTTTCTGTAATTCTTTAAAGCTTCTAATGTTAAACCACATTCTGAAAGGTCTGGCATTCCATTTACAATTCTTGGTGTGATTGTTGTCTTTACTGCGTTAGGCTGTTCATGAATCTCTTTTAACATAAAATGTTCATATCCGCCTTTTTCTGCAGCATCCATATCAAGGTTAGAAACCTGAACTTCTTTCTTGATAGGTAATTTATGCATATCGCAGAACTCAACTCTGTCTGACTTAATTGTTGCAATTTCGTTTTCTTCTAAAAGATAGTAATTTCTTGTATATTTCAAAATTGCAGGTACGTCTGATGCAATAAAGTTCTCTTCGTCGCCGGCACCGATTATAAGTGGGCTATCTTTTCTTACTGCAAAAATTCTGTCAGGAAAATCTTTAAATACAATACCAAGTGCATATGCTCCTCTTACATCTTTAAGAGTCTTGATAATTGCATCTACAGGATCACCTTCGTAATAATAATCTAATAATTTAGCTACTGTTTCTGTATCTGTTTCACTAATAAATGTGTATCCCTTTTCAATAAGGAAATTCTTAATATCTTTGTAGTTTTCAATAATACCATTGTGTACAATTGATACTCTCTTATTTCCATGAGGATGTGAGTTAATATCTGATGGTTCACCATGAGTTGCCCATCTTGTATGACCGATACCACAATGTCCCATTGGCTTGTGTTCAGCTACTTTCTCTCTTAAGTTCTTTAACTCGCCTTTAGCCTTTTCTACTGTTATTTCTCCATTTTCAAATACGGCAATACCTGCTGAGTCATATCCTCTATACTCTAACTTAGATAATGAATCTAATAAAACGTCTGTACAGTCTCTTTCACCTACATAACCTACTATTCCACACATTACTTATTGTTCCTCCTATAAAATTGCGACACATAATTATAATAATTAGTCATCTGACCTGCGTTATTTAAATTAATAACGTTATTAAATCTGCCCCTGATAAAATCATCCAGCTTTTTCATATATTCCTCTGACGTTATTTTTCCTTCCGCTACCTGGGTAAGACCAAGTTCCCAACTGGCTGTCAATTCAGGATTAAGCAATGATTTAATTGAACCGTGAACTACTCCAAAAATCATTTCTCCCAACTGAGTCGGAGTAATTACCTGTGTCTTCTTATTTAATGATATGTACTTAATGTTCACCAGTTTCTTTATTATTTCTGCTCTTGTTGCGCTGGTTCCGATTCCCGAGCCTTTAATCTGTGCTCTCAAATCTTCATCTTCAATAAGCTGACCTGCATTCTCCATGGCAAGAATAATCGAACCTGATGTGTACCTTTTAGGTGGTGTTGTCTCACCTTCTTTTATACTCATCTCATTAACGGTAATTTTACCACCTTTGGGCATATTATACAACAATTTAAAAAATTCTTCATCTAATTCTGCCTCTTCGTTGATACTATTTTCATTTTCAAGCTCTTCTTTAGCTTTTTCTTCATTAGTTTTTTTGTCTGATTTATTGTCTGTCTTATTGTCGGTAGCTTTCTTTTTGCTAGGAACTCCTGCTATTTCAAGATAACCTTTTTGAGCCAAAATCTTAAAGTTAGATGAGAAGTGTTCTGTAGTTGTTGTTCCATCACTAAATGTTGCCGGCATAACTCCTACCAAAGTAGCTTTTTTGTATATTGCCGGTGGATAGAATATGCTTAAGAAACGTCTCACTATAAGCATATACACTTTCTGATTAATTGGTTTCTGCTTAGCCAAACCGTTTAATCCCTGACCTGTCGGTATTATGGCATAATGATCTGTTATCTTTTTGTCATCTACATATTTAGTCTTTGCAAGGTTCTTGTAGGACTGTTGCTTTAAAATATTCTGCGCAAAAACGCTGCATGGCTGATAATATTGCAAGCCCGAAATATTTTTGCTTATCTCCTTTGCAACTGCCGTTGAAAGAACTCTGGCATCTGTTCTTGGGTAAGTTACAAGCTTGCTTTCGTACAACTGCTGCACTACATTTAATGTTTCATCAGGACTAATCTTAAACATCTTTGAACAGTCATTTTGAAGTTCCGCTAAGTTGTATAACAACGGTGCCTGTTTTTTTTCATCCTTCATAGTGATGGACTTAATAGTCATTTCTAATGGATATTTTTCAATATTCATATCACCAGTATTTTCCGATTTTTTTCCTACTGCACTGTTTGTTACATTATTGCTTGTATCGTCTGATGCAATATTTGTGGAATTGTTGTTTGTTGCTATTTCGCCATTGCTATTGGCTGGTCCATTTTCCTCTAAAGCTCTTATCAGTGCCTGGGCTGTTGTTTTTTCTTTAAATCCGTTTTCTTTATACAAAAGTGGAGATTCAAAGAATTTTGATGTTTTCTGTGATTTCCATTCTGTATCTATTTTTCGTCCGTGTATATCAGTCTTTGCCATAACTCTATAGAAAGGTGTTTTTTCGAAACCTCTTATTTCACGCTCTCTATTGCATACCATTCCAAGAACGCAGGTCATTACTCTACCAACATTAATTGACTTCCACTCCCCCTTTAAATAATTGGTTATGGAATTTCCATATTTTAAGGTTAAGAGTCTTGAAAAATTAATTCCCATCAAATAATCTTCTTTTGCTCTAAGATATGCTGCGTCAGAAAGATTGTCATATTCCTTTAGGTCTTTTGCCTCTTTTATTCCACGAAGAATTTCTTCCTCAGTCTGGGAATCAATCCATACTCGCTTCTCTTTTTTGCCTTTAACTCCCGCTTCCTGGGCAACTAATCTATATATGTATTCTCCCTCTCGTCCCGAGTCGGTACAAACATATATTGTATCCACGTCATCACGGTTCAAAATCTCTTTTACTATATTAAATTGTTTTTTTACCCCGGGAATCACCTCATACTTCCATTGTCCCTGAGGTATAAATGGCAAATCTCTAAGATTCCATTTTTTGTATTTTTCATCATAACATTCCGGATAACTCATTGTTACAAGATGACCAACGCACCATGTAACTATGGCATTTTCACTTTCCATGTATCCGTCTCTCCTAGTTGTCTTTAGCTTTAATGCCTTGGCAAACTCTGCTGCCACACTAGGTTTTTCTGCAATAAATACTGCTTTCATACAGCTCTCCTATGTTCTATTTGCTGATTTCGTTTTTATGTACATTTGGATTTGTTTTTTGTTTGATTTAATATATACATTTTTTATTTTGCTTTTTATATAAGTTTTATTTGCTGATTTCGTCTAATGTTTTAGTGTAGGCTGGAAGAAACATTTCAATAAATTTCTCAATTTCTTCCATATGCATTTCATCCAAAGCCTTCTTTATTGTTTCCTCAGCTTTTGCAAAATCCGTGTTTCCTGTATTTCTTTCTTCTATGCACTTAATATATGCAGACATCTTATCTGCTGCCTTTACATATTTCCAATTAATGCCATCATTCTCAATTAATATGTCTTCATATGCATTCTGCATTTCTTCCGGCAACTCTGAAATCAACTGGCAGGCCGCCACATTTTCAACCTTCTTGTATGCATCTCTTATTTCAGGTGCATAATACTTAATCGGTGTTGGCAAATCCCCTGTTATAATTTCTGTTGTGTCATGCATAATTCCAAGCATTGCTATATGCTCAGCATCCAACTCTTTTCCAAAATAAGTATTACCTATAACTGCCAAAGCATGGGCTATAATAGCAACTTCCAAGCTATGCTCCGCAATATTTTCAGTTTTTGTATTTCGCATCAATCCCCAGCGATTGATGTATTTCATTCTGGCTAACATACCAAAGAAATTATTCATGGTGTAACTCCTATTCTTCTGTGTGATATCTATTATCTATGGATTATCTATTATCTGTGAATTATCTATTATCTGTGTGTTTTCCATATATTTCATATATAGATTTCTGTAAATTTTTCAATCTAATAACTTCAACAACGATGCCTTACATTGTGTCCGCTAAAATTTAATATAACTTTTATATTATAGCAAACTTTTAGTAATAATGCTAATATTTGAACGTGATAAATACTTGTTATTGAGTTTTTATTTTGTACCACCACAGCCTTACGCCATGGTGGTACATTCTTTGAAACAAGTTTTTTAATCAACTTCCGATGCTCAATTACAATTGCAACTACTTATACAACTACTCGTATAACTAACTATCCCTTTAATCAACAGTAACAATCTACTTATTACTTTCCCTATCAACCATCTCATACAGTTTCTTCATTGCATCTTTCAGTCCACCGATTTCATCTATTATGCCTTCCTTAACTGTCTGCTTGCCAACGAGAATACTGCCCACATCTTTTGTCAGAATTTCTGTTTCATTCATTAATTCTGAAAATCTGTTTTCGCGAATGTGACAGTGATTGATTACGAAATCATTTATTCTTTCCTGTATTTTTTTGAAATATTCATAAGTCTGTGGCACTCCTATAAACATACCATTCATTCTTACCGGATGTATTACCATTGTTCCTGTTGGCACAATAAATGAATAATCAGCAGATACCGCTAACGGCACTCCTATTGAATGACTTCCTCCAAGTACAAGTGAAACTGTTGGTTTGCTTAGACTTGCAATCATTTCCGCAATGGCAAGTCCGCATTCCACATCTCCACCAACTGTATTTAATATAATCAGCAAGCCATCTATATCCTGATCGTCTTCGATTTTTGCAAGCATTGGCAAGATGTGTTCATATTTGGTAGCCTTAGTACCTGATGCCACATTTTCGTGCCCCTCTATTTCTCCGATTATGCTTAACAAAAATATGTTCTTGTGATTATTATTGTGATCAAGTTTTACCTGACCATATTCTTTAATTTCATCCATAAAAAAACCTCCATACTACTCTTTATGTAGTATGGAAGCTTTTTCAAAAAATATTATAAGAGTGTCAATATGAATATTATAAAAGTGTTAGTATAACTATTAAAAGAGTGTTAATATAAGTTACTACACTTATTAGGTATCAAAATTAGTTCTTCTTTAATTCGTCAATATAGTTCTTAAAGTTTTCAACATCGTCATGCCTATATGTATGTTCAATAGATTTATACTGTTCAATTACTTTTTCTGCTTTAGATAATTGATCTTGTTCCACATATATTGCTATCAGACTAATCATTGTGTCGCATTTTTCTTTTTTATCACTTTCTTTCTCCAGTATTTCAATCGCCATATCTACAGCTCTATTATACTTAAAAGTCATAATATAAAGATACATTAATGCTTTGACACATTCCAAATCCTCTTGTTCTTCAAAATATGCACAATTATATTCCTCGATAGCTTCATCATACATTAAAAGATTTTCAAATATTATTCCTCTAAGCATTAAAGTTTTATAACAATATTTTTTCTTCAAAGCTAAATTTGAATATTCCAATGCCTCTATTAAGCTTGACGCATTATTTGCCTTTTTTAATAATTGCTCAACTGATAAATTTGTTTTGTCTGACATTTTTGAAATTTCTTTTTTATCAAAATATATTTTCTTACAATATTTTTCATTTTCATCAATATACTTTAAAACTTCAGGAACAATTTTCGTCTGGGCATATTCAGATTCCGCATACCATATATTTGAACGTCCCATTCCTTTTCCCTGACCAACTATTTGAGCTCTTGGCATAACAAAATTTCTTTTATCTGCCGGAAGAAGATGTGCATCCTCTTCTTTTACTTTAATATCATATTGCCAAACATTACTGCCATCTTTATCATATAAAGAAATATTTCCATCTGTAATTATTCCCGGTTCTCTATATACTGTAGCATTCCTATACCATCCAACGATTACACTTCTAGCATTTGGCTTTCTCGCTACCCAAATAACTGTTGTATTTCGCATTTCTGACTGGTTGCTAAATACATCATCATATTTTTCAATATGAATTTGTCCATAATGCATCACGTAACCATAACAATAATGATTATATGGAAGAAAATTTCTTATTTCACCACCATTTCCATACTCTTTTATGTACTTTCCTCCATTTTGTGGTTTATCAGCTCTGTTTCCATCATAATCTTTCATCCATGTAATATTGCAAAAAATAACTTTGTTCTTCATTTGCTTGTACCTCCAATTAACTTTGATAACTTAATTATACTTTTTTGTCTTTAGATTTACGGGACACTATGTCCGACTCAATTACATTGCTGTTTCAAAGTCAAAATCAGGAAGCTCATATGTTAAAAAGCGTTCCCATTTCTGGAACTTAGGATATTTTCTTTCCAAAGCTCTAAATTCTTTCGGATGTCCTGCAATTCCCTGATGAAGACATTCGTGATATATAACGAATTTTACAGCTTCCTTTGGCACACTCTGGGAATTTAGCAAACGGTTAATTTGTATTACATTTTCATCATGATAATATACACCAAAATACGAAGCATAGTTTCTGTCTGTCCAGTAAATTTCAGGTCTGACAAAGCCTTCTTTAAGCTTTTTTCCCTGCTCTTTAATTACTTCATCCAACAATTCATCAATACTCTGATTAAGCGGTTCATCACTAAACTTGTAAGTTTTCTTTTCCACTTCTTCAATTTTTGTTCCAAGCGGTATCATACCGTCTTCGTACATAAGGAAGTCAAAAATTCTCTGTTTATAGTATTCCACACTTCCATAAAGGCTTACGATTAGTCTCTCATATTTCTCGCATATCTCTTTTATTTTTGACTGAATCTCTGAAAACTTAATATCTTCTTTTTTTATTTTTTTAGTAACAATATATGGATCGATTTCATTCTTTTCCGCAAAACTATGAAACGTCGGCATTAAGTTATCCTTATCTTTTCTGATATAATCAATAATATAATCCAACTCTTTTTCTTTAGGTATTCCACCATACAATCCCATAAAATATTTCTCCAATACATATCTGCCGGTTAAATTTTTATTTTCGGCATACAATTTTCTGTATTGGTGTAGCTTTTTATATCCGTCCAGCTGATTTGCAAAAACAAGCACTTTTACATCATTTCCATCTTCGTCAAAAACATCAAACCAACCTGTTGGTAAAACTTTTCCTTTAGAAATTGCTCTGTCACCTGTATAACTTATTCCTTTTATCATATCTCTAATCATATCGACGGGAACAAGTGAAAACTGCTCTCTTTCCCCAACCTCAATTGGTTCATCTGCCATCTCTTCTTCTGTAAATAAAAATTTGGGATTAAACCACTTAGTTATGCTTGTCCACTTATCACAGAAATCAACAATTTTAACCGTGTCCGTTCCGCCACAGGCTGAGCCTCTCATTCCACGTCCTACCATCTGCATAAGCAAAGTATCACTTGATGTTGGTCTTGTCAAAAATACCGTATTAATATCAGGAATGTCACTTCCTTCTGTAAGCATATTAATATTAATAAGAACATCTACACCATTCTCTGCCTTATTATTTCTAAATCTTTCAATGACTTCTACATTGTTCTTATTATGAGTGTAAATATACTCACTTCTAATTCCCCTACGTTTAAACTCATCATCCAAAGCCACACAATGGATTCCATTTAATGCAAAAATTATTGTTTTACCGTAAACATCTTTGTTTTTAATATATTCATCTACAATAACGGAATTTCGCTCGTTAGTTTTTGCCACCTTTTCTAACAGACTTTCAGGCATTTCGCCCCATTTATTAATATATTTTCGCTCATCAATGTCTATGAAAGCTTCAATATCCACATTAGTTTCAACAGGTATGTACTCAGGTTTTGCCAATGTGCCATCTGCTATTAATTCACTCATTGATTTAGAATAAATAATAGTGTTGTCAAATAATTTCATCAGACGCAATGTACCTTTGTCTGTTAATCTTACCGGTGTTGCCGTAATTCCAAGCAACTTAGACCATGGACAATATTCTCTTATTTTATCTATTATTCTTCTATATGACGGTGCTATTGTGTGATGTGCCTCATCAACCACGATAACAACTTTTTCTCCTAAAATATTAGGTAGATATTCTGTATTGTTGCAAAGACTTTGAACACTAGAAATTATAAGATTATCGTCCTCTTCCATTATTTTCACATTGGAATGCTGACCTGAAATACACACCATCTTAAATTCTTCCATGTCTTCATTATTATCCTTTATCAATGGAGACAATCTATAAAAAGTGTTTGCTGTCTGTTCAATTAGCATAGCTCTGTGAGTAAGCCATATTACCTGATATCCATTAGAAATCATATCCTGGAAAAGAAAATACACACTTGTTCTTGTTTTTCCACTTCCTGTCGGCATAACAAGTATTCCTGACTGTTTATCTTCATCAACAAAATACGCTTTTAACTTTTCAATTGCTTTCTTCTGATATGGAAACATTGCTATTTCTTCTTTTTCTGCCAACTGTAAATCAATAACCTTTTCTCCTTTAAACAATGATTCATCATCGCCATCATTCTTCTTACCATATAGTAAAAGTTCCCTTACATAACACTGACATAAAGTACTTGTACAACGTTTCTGTCTAAGTTTCATTAACATATCTTCATTGTTAGTAACTTTAATGCCACCATAGTTTAATTTTTCAAATCTTTTACATACACTTACCAATCTGTTAGAATCTGCAAAGAAATAATTATCGATTTCCGCTTTGTATTTTTTTACAAATCCATCATAAGGATATAGACATATTTCATCCATATATACTGTCAAAAGTGTATTATCATCATATTCAATCTGTGGTCTTAGTGCCTTTGGTGTTTTATCACTATACACTACCGCCTTTAAAAACTTTGTTGGAAACTCACTCCATGTAAACTTCTTAACCATTTCTTTTCCTCCTGAATATCTTTTGAAATTTCAAATCTCTTTGATAATACAAGTATACTTATCCTTATAGTAAAATTTCCGGACGTCTTGTCCGGAAATCTTATGCATCTAACTGTTAAACTTTATACCTAAATTATATTCTTCGCACTCATCACAAAAAACCGTAATGTCATCCTTACACTTTATACAATCCACCACTATTGCATCCAGCAGATTGTTAAGTGGATCAAGGCTATATCCCTGTAACATAAATAACTCTTCAGTAACTTCCATTGTTAAGCCTAAGCCAACACAAAATTTTGCAAGAGCATCCCTTGTTACTCTTCTTGTTCCTTTTAAATACCTTCTGAGAGTGTCTTCGCAAATGCAACATTTGCTGTCGATTTTTGCATAATTGCCCTGGTATTGTCCCTGAACAATATCAATCATCTTCTTTCTAAGCTTTACTTCCTTTTGCTTATCCGGCATTGGAAGAACAGACTTTGGACCCAATTTAAAACTCGCATTTTCTTTTTTATGTTCAAAATAAAGACCAGCATTTTCAAATTTATGATTTGCAATAAATTCTTTTGTTATTTCTTTATATTTATCTGACATATTTATACTCCCATATTATAAAATAGAACTTGTAATATTAACCGTAAAATACTAATTGAGTTATTTATTATACTCCTCTACGATTTCATCATAACTTAACTTTCCACCAAACAAATCAAGTGCACTGCCAATTGTGAAATCCAGATTGCCCTGTGAAATTTCAGCAAACTTCTCAATCTGTTCTTTTGAACCTATTCCGCCGGCATATGTTATCGGAATGTCTGTGAACTTAGACAACATTGCAACAAGTTCTTCTTCCATTCCACCTGATTTGCCTTCCACATCAACGCCGTGTACAAGAAATTCATCACAATATTCAGACAACTTCTTTAATGTTTCAAGATTTACAACTTCATCTGTAAACTTTTGCCATCTGTCTGTAACTATGTAATATTGCCCGTCTTTCTTTCGACAACTTAAATCCAAAACAATATGTTCTTTTCCAACAGCTTTTACAAGGCTTTTAAGGTTGCCATAATTAACTCTTCCGTCCTTAAAAACAAAAGATGTTACTATTACGTGAGTCGCACCAGCTCTTATGTAGTCGTCTGCATTAATTGCCGTAACGCCACCGCCTATCTGCATTCCATTAGGATATGCCTTAATTGCAGCCAATGCCTGCTTTTTTGATTCCTTAAAGAACTCAGAACCTCCGGCATTTAAAATTATAATATGACCGCCTTTTATCCCATCTTTTTTGTAAAGATTGGCATAATAGGCTGCATCTTTTTCTGATACAAAATTTTCATCTGCCTGATTTCCTTTATCCTTAAGGCTTCCGCCTACTAACTGTTTTACTTTTCCATTATGTATGTCTATACACGGTCTGAATTTCATAATCTATGCTCCTTGATTAGTAACTTATAATTTAGATTTTCTTATGATACCGCTCCTAGCAAAAGTTTATAATCAAATTCTTTAATTTTATGCATTTAGTGCCTGATCTAAATCTGCGATTATATCTTCTGCATCTTCAATTCCTACAGAAAATCTAATTAAATCAGGCTGTACACCTGCTTCGATTAACTGCTCGTCTGTCATCTGTCTGTGAGTATGACTTGCCGGATGAAGTACGCATGAACGTGCATCTGCTACGTGTGTAACAATTGCCACGAATTTAAGGTTGTCCATAAACTTAATTGACGCTTCACGTCCACCCTTAATTCCAAATGTTAATACTCCACAAGTTCCGTTAGGCATATATTTCTGTGCCAAATCGTAGTATTTGTCTCCTTCAAGTCCCGGATAGTTAACCCAAGCCACCTTGTCATTATTCTTAAGCCACTTAGCTACCTTTAATGCATTTTCACAATGTTTAGGCATTCTAAGGTGTAATGTTTCAAGTCCTACATTAAGCAGAAATGAGTTCATTGGTGCTGGAATTGAGCCTAAATCTCTCATTACCTGTGCTGTAGCTTTTGTAATATATCCTGCCTTACCGAATTTTTCTGCATAAACAATTCCATGATATGAATCATCTGGTTCAGTCATTCCAGGAAACTTGTCTGCGTGTGCTTTCCAGTCAAAATTACCACTGTCTACAATTGCTCCGCCTACTGCCATAGCATGACCATCCATATATTTTGTAGTTGAATGTGTAACAATGTCAACTCCATATTCAAAAGGTCTGCAATTAATAGGTGTTGGGAAAGTATTGTCAACAATAAGTGGCACTCCATGAGCGTGGGCTGCCTTGCTGAATTTTTCAAAATCAAATACAACAAGAGACGGATTTGAAATTGATTCTCCAAAAACACATTTTGTATTTGGTCTGAACTCTTTTTCCAAATCTTCCGGTGAAATATCAGGATCAACAAATGTTACATCTATTCCCATCTTCTTCATTGTTACTCCAAAAAGATTAAAGGTTCCTCCGTAAACATTTGAAGAGCAGATAAAATGATCTCCCGCTTCACAAATATTAAATACAGCGTAAAAATTAGCTGCCTGACCTGACGATGTAAGCATTGCTGCAGCTCCACCTTCAAGTTCACAAATCTTTGATGCCACCGCATCGTTAGTTGGGTTCTGTAATCTTGTGTAGAAATATCCACTGTCTTCTAAATCGAATAGTCTTCCCATCTGTTCAGATGTGTCATACTTAAAAGTTGTACTCTGGTAAATTGGAAGAACTCTTGGCTCTCCCTTAGTTGGCTTCCATCCACCCTGAACACAAATTGTTCCTTTGTTGTTTTCCATTTTTTTGCTCCTTAAATAAATATCTTTTTTTCTTATATAAATAGAATTGCAAGAGCTAAATTTTCATTAATTCATACTTGCAATCCTTTAACCGGAACATTTATTCCGGTTTATAATCTTTTAATAAAATATGACTTGTGATACTGCATATGGCAAATAGAATTGCTATAATTACAACTGATGTTATAAAAAATCTTTTGTTCATTATAGGCATAACACAAGTATCTATAAAAAAAAGAACAAAAAGCACCGTGGCTATTTTGTTGCATAATTTTCCAATCTTAATCTTTTTGTCTTCTGTCATAAAGCGTTCTCCATGTATTGTTATATATTTAACTATAATCTTCTTATCACTCTGGTTAATGTTATAATTATCTAACTATTATAACATTAGCTAATCTTTATATCAATCTCAACCACACTGGTAGGAATAAGATGAGGGGCAATCGCACTAGCAGTTCATAACGCAAAACGATAGCCCCTTAACATAACAAATTTTAAATTGTTTTATTTTTCAAAAAATATTATCCTTAATTAAATCCAAAAAATTTGTTTACAACCTTATATCCTACTACAGAACACTTTCTACCAAACTTTCCCGGAAGATTCATTGTTCTTCCAAGAAGTGAATTTCTTACTATTCCATATAATTCAGGATTTGCTTCTTCAAGCTGTTTCCAAAGCTTTTCTTTGTCCTTTAATCTTTCCTCAGAGCCTTCTCTAATTGAAAGAATTGAAGATACACACATCATCATATCAAAATAATGAATCATTGCATCATTTGCGTTCTTCTGGTCCTTTGGACTGCTATTGTAGATTTCAAGCATAAGCTTTGTAACTCTGTACTGCTGGTCAAGTCTTTTAATCATAACTGATTCATGAACTGACTGGTCATCTCTTCCGATAAAATATTTGTAAAGGCAAACATCTAAGTAATAGATATTCTTTACATATGGCAACGGCTGGAATACATAAATGTTGTCAACATAGAATGTATGCTTTGGAAGTTCCATTCCACATTCTCTAAGAATCTTTGTTCTGTAAATAACTGAATGCATTAGCAAATACTGTGTTCTTCCAAAATGAATATCTTCCCAACCAAGCATTTTGCCCGGTGTCATGGCACTTCTGTATCTCATAATCTTCTTGTGTCTTGCACCCTGCTTGTCATACATAAAATTAGACACAAGCATATCAAGACCTGCATCTTTTGCAACCATTTCTTCCAAAAGATTTAATACTTTTTCAAGTGCTTTTCTTCCAAGGCAGTCATCGCTGTCAACTACCTTAAAATACAAACCTGTTGCATTCTTAATTCCTGTGTTTACAGCTTCTCCATGTCCACCGTTTTCCTGATGAATTACTCTTACAATGTTAGGAAACTTTTCTTCATACTTCTTTGCAATCTGCAATGTGTTATCTGATGAACCGTCATCTACAATAATAATTTCAACTCTGTCTCCACCTGTTAATGCACTACAAATACTTTTTTCCATGTAATCCTGTGAATTATAACATGGAATTGTAATCGTCAATAATTTCATTACCTGTCCTCCTAATCTGTACCGCCCCTCCCCTTTGTTTGGGCAATTGTCGGGAAATATGCTTTTTAATTTATTTCCTCTGGTACTACTTTTTTGTTGATTACTCTATATAATAAAAATGTTAATATACCTGTTATTATTACAAAAACTATAAGCACAATTAAGTCCTGTACTGAGTAAGTAATCTGCTGATCAACCACGCTTTCTCCTGAAATTGTTGCAAAAAAAGTTATTAATACTGCAACAAAGTTGGCTGTTCCGTGCAAAATCATTGGTGCAATTATGCTCTTGTATCTTTCATATACATAAACACATGCTATGCCTAACAAAAATGCATATGGTGCCTGTATCCAGTTTCCGTGATATACACCAAAAAGCAATGATACGATAATTGCTGACGGAATTACTCCGGCCATTCTTCTAAGTCTTCTATAAATAACACCTCTAAACATTAATTCTTCTACAATAGGCGCACCAACAGCCGTTGCCAATGCCTGTATTATAAACGGACCGCTTGTAAGTGCCTCTGATGTGCCTACATATGAATCAATCATAAATTTCGGCATAAACATCTGTAGAATAGAAACAAAATAATTGGCACAAAACATTGTTGTTATTCCAAAAGGAATTATAAGTAAAAATTTAAATGCTGATGTTCTTTTAAACTTCTTAAAAAATCCTGTTTCTTTATCCAAATTTATGTCATCTTTTAACCATTTAATTAATATCGGTGCTGTTATAATCTGTGATATTAACAACTCAAGTAAAATATTTTCCTCTGCTATTTTCATGCCAATCTTTGATGCTGAAAAAGTAGCATAATCATGTAACACAAAATTAGCTGCAAATATAATTCCAAATGTTACTATCCCTGATACTACTACTTGAACTATCATATACAAAACCATTGGGCTAATCAATCCCCAAAGTCTTCCTGCTGTTATTTTCTGTCTCATTTTTTTCCTCAATTCTGTGCTTTATACACTTATACATTATATCTATATATTGTTATCTTTTTGTGTCTTTGTATAAAAAAAATTATCTATACTCTTCTGTGCAATTTAATTACGTTTTAAAATTTGTATAATTAAATTCTATCTTAAAATTTGTATGATTTAATTCTATTTAAAATTCTTTATAATTTTTATTTTAACAACATATTGCATAGTTCTGTGGCAGAATAAGCTATGGCTTTAGCTCCATGAGCCAGCATTTCGTCCTTGTCGCCAAATCCGTAATCAACACCTATTGAATCAATACCAACAGTATTAGCGCCATCAATGTCAAAACATGTATCACCTATCATAATGCACTGCTTCTTAGTTATGCTGTCAGGCATCTCATCAAACAATGCTTCAAGTACATCAACTTTGCTCTGTCTTGGTCCTTTAAGCTCAGCTCCCATAACTTTATCAAAATAGCTGTAAATCTTTAAATACTTAAGAACTTCCTCAGCCATAGGAAGTGGTTTAGAAGTTGCCAATGCAATATACTTACCATTACCCTTTAACATCTCAAGCATTTCTTCAGTTCCCGGATATATTTCTGTTTCATATATTCCTATAGGCTTGTATCTTTCTCTATAAAATTCAACACCTTCCAACGCCTGTTCTCTCGTAAAATCATAACTTTTCATTAATTCATCAACCAATGGAGGACCTATAAAATGCTCTAATTTATCTAAATCAGGCTCTTCAATTCCAAACTTTGAGAGAGCATATTGAACTGACTTGGTAATTCCTTCTTTTGAATTACTTAATGTTCCATCTAAGTCAAAAATAATCACATTGTAGTTATTCATATATTTCTCCTGTATTTTAAAACAATCTCTGTTTAATTATTTTAATGTAACTTGTTTTTAACAAGTTTAGTATAAACTTATCTTTTTCTTAATTGATTTTTAATATAACTTATCTTTTTTCTAAAATTACTGTTTACAGCATTATTTGTAGTATAACATAGTTTGCCCTTGTTTTACAGTAACTTTTGATTTATAATATTTTAAGAATTTATTAAATTTTTGTGAGGTACATATAATGAGTCAGGCAAAAGTAGACAAGCATAAACAGGAAAAATACAACAGAAAGAAAAATGTTAAGAAGCGTAACTTTAAAAAGATTGCAGCATACGTTGTTGCAACACTTATTGCTATAGCATTTATTGGTTATATCGGATATTCTGTTGCTATTGACACAGGACTTTATACTCCTGCCACAACAACACAGGGAAGCACCCTTTCAAAAGAAGCTATTGAAAGTTTAAGACAGCAGTTAATTAAAAACGGCGACTCAAACGTTCAGGGCAAAACAAGTGATGCTTCAACTGAAGCTGCTACAACAGCTACAAGTGCTGAAACAAGCGCTTCTAAATAAGATTATTGAAAATAAAAATCCTTACAGTTTCTTTTATTGAAGCTGTGGGGATTTTTTAATGTCCCCCACTACAAAAAAAATCAACCCTGTAGCCAATTAATTACAATAATGTAATCAACTACAGGATTGATTCTTATATTTTTCTCTATTCCACTGCTCTTCTTTCCACTACATTCTGTCAGGTGCACTAAATCCTAACAAGTCTATGCACTGTTCAAGTACATTAATTGTAAGATTGATTAATGCAATGTATCCTGCCTTCTTAGTCTGATCTTCTTCAGCAAGTATCTTTGTTTCATGATAAAATCTGTTAAATGCATTAGATAAATCGTATACATATGAGCAAATCTTATGTGGAGCAAGTTCTTCTGCTGCATTTTCAATTATTTCATTAAACTTAGCTACTTCAAGCATTAACTGCATCTGTGAGCCATTGTCTGTGTTGATTACAGGAAGGTTTACATCTGCGTTTCCGCTTTCAGCTTTGTATTTTTCAAGAATTGATTTAATACGTACTATTGTGTAAAGAATATATGGGCCTGTATTTCCTTCAAATGAAGCAAATCTGTCAATATCAAAGATATAATCCTTTGATGCCTGGTTTGACAAATCTCCATACTTAAGTGCTGCAAGTCCTACAATCTTAGCTGTGTTATTAGCTTCTTCTTCACTTACTGTACGATTTTCCATAATCTTATCGTATACAGCTTTATTAATCTGTGCAATAAGACTTTCAAGACGCATTACACCGCCATCTCTTGTTTTAAATGGCTTGCCGTCTTTGCCATTCATTGTACCGAAACCTAAAAATTCCATCTTAGTATTTTCGTCTACAATGTTAGCTTTCTTAGATACACGGAATACCTGTGTAAAATGTAATTCCTGACGCTTGTCAGCTACATAAATATAATGGTTAGGCTTATAATCCTGTTCTCTCTGGATAATTGTTGCAAGATCTGATGTTGCATATAAAGCCGCGCCATCTGACTTTCTAACGATACATGGTGGAAGTTCCTTTGTGTCATCTTCCTTTGAAATGTCAACAACTAAAGCTCCCTGACTTTCATAAGCTAACTTCTTGTCAATTAAATCCTGAATAAGTCCCGGAATATATGGCTGAGCATCACTTTCACCCTTCCATAAATCAAAATCAACATTTAAGTTTCCATAATTCTTCTTTAAATCTTCAACAGAAACTTTCATAATATGTTTCCAAATAGCTGTATATGGAGCATATCCACTCTGAAGCTTTAATGTTGCCTGATGTGCTTTTTCTTTAAACTCTTCATCAACTTTAGACTTAGCACTGGCACATGGATAAATCTCTTCTAATTCAGAAATTGTAAATGGTGCCTCTTCAGGGTATTCTCCTGTGTATGATTCATCAAAATAAACTAAATCAGGTTTACGACATTCAAGCTCTGTGATAATCAGTCCCATCTGAAGTCCCCAGTCTCCCAAATGAACATCAGAAATAACTTTATTACCCATAAATCTTTCAATACGTTTAACACTTTCACCAATAACTGCTGAACGCAAATGTCCAACATGTAGAGGCTTAGCTACATTAGCTCCACCGTAATCAATTACAATAGTTTCAGGTGCCTTGTTTTCGCATCCATACTTGTCAGCTTCCTTCATATCATTAAGATATTTAGCTACGAATTCACTATTTAATTTAATATTAATGAATCCCGGCATAACTGCTTCAACTGATTCAAACATTTCATTGTCCTGTAATGACTCAACAACCTGATTGGCAATCATAATAGGTGCCTTGTGGTAAAGCTTTGCACCTGCCATTGCCCCATTACACTGATACTGACAAAGGTCAGGTCTGTTGGATACAACAACCTTGCCTAATTTTTTGTCATATTCATTCTTTTCAAAAGCTTTTTCAAACTCTTCTGTAATAAGTTCTAATAATTTTTTCATTATAATGTTACTCCGTTTAATTTAAGTAATTCACGGGCTGATTCAACAGAATCAACACCAGTTTTATTCTTGATAGGTGCAAATTCTTTCTCTCTTACAACTTCGTAAGCAAGACAATTATCCATCATATGTACCATATCAAGTACTAATGTTTCAAACTTGAATCCGTTTTCAGTTTCAGGTTTTACTGCATTACCATTTTCATCAATATGAGCAATCTTCTTCTTTACAACGTGAACTGAAAGATTATTTTTCATATTCTTTTCTAAATCTTCAATGTTAAATAAATAATTTAAGATAACACCATACTTGTATGCAAGCTCTCCGTCTGCCTTAGTCTGGTATCTCATATCTTCAGTTAATTCATAATATTCAACAATAGATGGCTTTCCATCTTCTAAGCATAGTACACCAACCTTTTCTTCAGGTGTAGCCTTAGAAACAACCTTTGCTGCTGAACGGTATCCGCCATCAATCATGGCACCTACGAAACAAGGATCAGCCATTCTCTGGCAAACATTATCAACTGCAAAAATATTAATATATTCCACTCCTGCCTTCTTAGCTTTTTCACAAAGACCTGCCTTAACGAATGAGATAAACCATCCGCCATTGCCGTTAGGTGAGGTTGAAATTCTATCCTTGTCTTCTAAGAAAATCTTGCCATCAAAAGATGCTGCAGGAGCCATTTCCTGTACAAAGAAATCAACATAATTCTTATCATAACCAAAATAGTTCATTTCTTCAAAGAACTTAACTGTGTCATCGTTGTTCTTTTCACTTGTCATAATATAAAGTGGAACCCACGCACCTGTCTGATTAACAACATCCATTAAATTCTTAATAAGCATTTCAAAAATATATACGTCCCTAGTAAGACCAATATTGTACATTCCCTTAGGCTTATCTGAGCCAAGTCTTGTACCCATTCCACCTGCTAAAAGTAAAGCTGCAACTTTTCCCTCTTTAATTGCTTCCGTACCTATAGCTGTGTATTTATCTTTGTTTACTTCAATATCTGCAATACTTACTGCATCATCGAGAGGTGTGATAACACCTTTTTCAATTTCTTTTCCGCCATCTTCAATTAACTTAAGCAAATCAAAATCAATTTCATCTATCTGCTTTAATAAAGACTGTCTCTGGTTTTCATCAAGTTCATCATAATACTTTAATAACTGAGACTGATTATACTTTTCCAATTTTGCTTTTGTTTCCTGTAAATTCATTCATTACCTCCATTGGCTTCCCATTTTTTCATATTTTCATACTATAAAGAATAAATTATTTTCCAATAATATGCAAGGTTTTAATGCTACAAAGTATTTCAATACAGCTCTGATATCTTAAATCAGGATTATTTTTTGTACATTTTTTTATTATCTTTCTAAGTTTATGGCTTGTCTTAAAATAGTCTTTAAAACTGTAAAGTGATTTACTGCCTTGCACTGAATTATATGTTTTTGCAGTTTTTAAATAGTACATTGTTGTACCTATTCCATATATGTCTGCCCTAATGTCAGTATTATAAAGCCCCTTCCCTTTGCTATCGCCAAACTGCTCCGGTGCCGCAAAGCCCTTACTTCCCAAGGCAAGCTTATCCACATCAATATCTGTTCTGTATCTTTTTGCTATGCCAAAATCAATAAGCTTAATTCTTCCATCTTTGCACAAGATAATATTAGCCGGCTTTAAATCTCTATAAACTATTGCCGGCGACAAACTATGAAGATAATAAAAGCCACTGCATACCTGTTCCACAACTTTTACTAGCATTTTTGTAGATAATGTTCCATATTCATCCACATATTTCTTTAAATCAATTCCATCTATATATTCCATTACCAGAAAAAATGCATCTTCAATCTTTATTAAGTCAAAAATTTTTGGAAGGACCGGATGAGTACAGTTCTTTAAAACTTCAAGTTCTCTTTCCATTCCTTCCAATAATCTTTTTCTGTTGGCAGGATCAGATGTTATATACTTCTTAAGAGCATAAATTCCACCATTGTGAATATCCCTTGCCTTGTAGACAATAGCACTTCCTCCTCTGCCTATAAGTTCAAGTATATAATATCTTCCTCCAACAATATTATTTATAATATCTGCCATAAACACAACCTTTCCGATGTGTTTCTCTCCAAGGCTTTTTTTATTACAATGTCATTATCCCACCATTGTGCAAGCACAGATGAAATAAGATCTTAGTCCAATAGTAATCTTAGATGGTTGCAATATCAACTAATGTTAAGTTTTCTTTTGCATTGCTTTCTAAGCTTGTAAGTAATGCATCAACTGTGTCTAAGCTTGTAAAGCAGTTAACACCTGTTTCGATTGATGTTCTTCTGATTAAGAAACCGTCACGGTTCTTATCACGTCCCTGTGTTGGTGTATCAATAACAATATCAATCTTATGTTCAAGAAGTAAGTCCATAACTGTTGGTGCTTCCTGATGAATCTTGTTAACCTTAATTGCATCTACACCATTCTGACGTAATACATCTGCTGTACTTCTTGTAGCATAAACTTCATATCCAAGCTTTTCAAATCTCTGTGCAAGTGGAACAACTTCCTGCTTATCAGCATCCTTAACAGAAATAATAATCTTCTTATGTTTTGGAAGAACAACTCCTGCTCCAAGGAATGCCTTGTAAAGTGCTTCGTTAAATGTCTTTGCAATACCAAGACATTCACCTGTTGACTTCATTTCAGGTCCTAAGCTTGTTTCTGCGCCACGGATTTTTTCAAATGAGAATACAGGCATCTTAATTGCAATGTAATCTGCATTAGGCTGTAATCCCGGTTTGTAACCCATTTCCTTAATTGTATGTCCAATAATACATTTTGTAGCAAGTTTTACAATTGGAATACCTGTAACCTTACTAATGTATGGAACTGTTCTTGATGAACGTGGGTTGACTTCGATTACATAAACCTTACCGTCACAAACGATAAACTGAATGTTAATCATACCTTTTACGTGAAGTGAACGTGCAAGCTTTTCTGTGTAATCTTCAATTGTATCAATAATCTCTTTTGAAAGTGAGTATGCAGGATAAACTGAAATACTGTCACCTGAATGAACTCCGGCTCTTTCAATATGTTCCATTACACCAGGAATAAGAATGTCTGTGCCGTCGCAAATTGCGTCAACTTCAACTTCTGTTCCCTGTAAATATTTATCTACCAAAATTGGATGATCCTGAGCAATTCTGTTGATGATTTCCATAAATTCTTCTACTTCTTCATCACATGTTGCAATCTGCATTCCCTGACCACCAAGTACGTAAGAAGGTCTTACAAGAACAGGATATCCTAATCTGTTAGCAACTTCCTTAGCTTCTTCTGCTGTAAATACAGTTCCACCTGTAGGTCTTGGAATACCACATTTTTCAAGGATTTCATCAAATAATTCTCTATCTTCTGCAGCATCTACGTCTTCTGCCTTTGTTCCAAGAATAGGAACGCCCATCTTCATAAGTGCTTCAGTAAGCTTAATGGCTGTCTGACCACCGAACTGAACAACTGCACCGTCAGGTTTTTCAATGTTTACAATATTTTCAACATCTTCCGGTGTTAATGGTTCAAAATAAAGCTTGTCAGCAATATCAAAGTCAGTTGATACCGTTTCAGGGTTATTATTTACAATAATTGTTTCATAACCTTCTTCTTTAAATGCCCATGTACAATGTACTGAACAGAAGTCAAATTCAATACCCTGTCCGATTCTGATAGGACCTGAACCAAGTACAAGTACCTTCTTTGGCGGATTAGTTTCTACTGATTCGTTTTCACCACCATATACTGAATAATAGTAAGGTGTTGCAGCTTCAAATTCTGCTGCACATGTATCAACCATCTTGTAAGAAGCTACAATGTTATTATCATAACGCATCTGCTTAATTTCGTCTTCTGACTTGCCTGTTAATCTGCTAATAACTGTGTCAGGGAATTCAATTCTCTTAGCTGCCTTTAATAATTCAGGTGTTAAAGGTTCATTCTTAAGTGAATTTTCCATTTCAACGATAATAGCAATTTTATCAATAAACCACTTATCAATCTTTGTGATTTCATGAATTTGGTCATAGCTTACGCCTCTTCTAAGTGCCTCAGCAATAACCCAGATTCTTCTATCATCTACTACGTGAAGCTGATCTTCTAACTGATCATCTGTAAGTTCTGTAAAATCATAATCCATAAGGCATTCAACATGCTGTTCCAAAGAACGGATAGCTTTCATTAAAGCACCTTCAAAGTTGTTACAGATACTCATTACTTCACCTGTAGCCTTCATCTGTGTTGTCAGCTTTCTGCTGGCTGTAATAAATTTGTCAAATGGAAGTCTTGGAATCTTAACTACACAATAGTCAAGTGTTGGTTCAAAACTTGCATATGTTTTCTTAGTAATTGCATTCTTGATTTCATCAAGTGTATAACCTAACGCAATCTTTGCTGCAACCTTTGCAATCGGATAACCTGTAGCCTTAGAAGCCAAAGCTGATGAACGGCTTACACGAGGGTTAACTTCGATTACACAATATTCAAAGCTTTCAGGATGAAGTGCGTACTGAACATTACATCCACCTGTAATGTTTAATTCATTAATAATATTTAATGCTGATGTACGAAGCATCTGATGTTCCTTATCACCTAAAGTCTGTGACGGAGCAACTACAATACTGTCACCTGTATGAACACCAACAGGATCAATATTTTCCATGTTACATACTGTTATGCAGTTTCCTGCACTATCACGCATAACTTCGTATTCTACTTCTTTCCATCCTGCAATACATCTCTCAACAAGAACCTGACCTACACGGCTAAGTCTTAATCCGTTTTCAAGGATTTCAACTAATTCAACCTGGTTGTGAGCGATACCACCACCGCTACCACCTAATGTGTAAGCCGGACGAAGAACTACCGGGTAACCGATTTTGTTAGTAAATGCAATACCATCTTCAACATTTTCTACTACCAAAGATGGAGCACATGGCTCACCGATTTTTTCCATAGTCTCTTTAAATTCAAGACGGTCTTCTGCCTTCTTAATTGTTTCTGATGTTGTACCAATAAGACGACATTCATGTTTTTCAAGGAAATCTGTTTCTGCGATTTCCATTGCAAGGTTAAGTCCTGCCTGTCCACCAAGTGTCGGTAAGATACTGTCAGGTTTTTCCTTTTCTATAATCTTTTCAAGTACAGGTACAGTAAGTGGTTCAATATATACCTTATCTGCAATATCCTTATCTGTCATAATTGTTGCCGGGTTAGAGTTTACAAGTACAACTTCCAAACCTTCTTCTTTTAAAGAACGGCAGGCCTGTGTTCCTGCGTAGTCAAACTCTGCAGCCTGTCCAATAACGATTGGACCTGAACCTATTACTAAAACTTTCTTAATTCTTGGATCTCTAGGCATTCTTCTTCACCTCCATCATTTGAATAAATTCGTCAAACAGTCTGTCCGAATCCTGTGGACCAGGGCATGCTTCCGGATGGAACTGAACTGTAAAAATACTCTTGTTTTTATATCTTAAACCTTCTACGGTTTTATCATTTACATTTATGAAAGCTACTTCTGCAACTTCAGGATTTACTGTCTCTCCGTCAACCATATATCCGTGGTTCTGTGAAGATATGTATACATGTCCTGATGCAAGGTCTTTAACAGGGTGGTTACCACCTCTATGACCATATTTCATCTTCTTTGTATCTGCTCCTGTAGCAAGTGCCATAAGCTGATGTCCAAGGCAGATTGCAAAAATTGGAATATCTGTATTGTATAATTTTCTAATCTGTTCAATCTGATATTCACACTCTTTTGGATCCCCGGGACCATTAGATAACATAATTCCGTCAGGGTTTGACGCAATAATTTCTTCTGCCGGTGTGTCACATGGATAAATAGTAACGTCACAACCTCTTTCGTTAAGAGATTTTCCAATATTGTTCTTTGCACCAATATCTAATAAAGCTACCTTAAATCCATCTCCCTTTAATTCTTTCTTTTCAGTGCAACTAACTTTCTTAACAACTCCTGTTACTCTGTATTCCTTAATCTTAGGAAGTATTTCGTCAAGGTTGTAATTCTCGTTAGTTGTAATCATTCCATTCATTGTTCCTTTTTCACGAAGAATCTTTGTTAAAGCTCTTGTGTCGATTCCCGCAATACCGGGAATATCATGTTCTTCTAAGAAATTCTGAATAGTATCGTCACTTCTAAAGTTACTTGGCATTCTGCTAAGTTCGTTAACAATATATCCGTCCGGCCATGGTCTAAGTGATTCCATGTCCTCGTGGCAAATTCCGTAGTTACCAATCAATGGGTAAGTCATACATACTGCCTGACCTGCATATGAAGGATCAGTTAATACTTCTAAATAACCCCACATTGATGTATTAAATACGATTTCACTAATTATCTCTCTTGTTGATCCAATAGATGTTCCTTTGAAAACTGTACCGTCTTCTAAGATTAGAAAAGCGTTCATAAATGTGTCTTCCTTTCTTCATTTCATTAAGTGAGTCAAAGTATCTTTCAATATTTTTGCTCAAATTGTAACGATTATACCAAAAAAAGTGACGTAATTCAACAAAATATCTAAAACAATTTAGATTTTTTTTAATACTTAAAAATATAAAGTAAATTACTGTCTGATTTTGAATTTAATTTAAAATTCATACATATAAATCTGTTAACAATTCTACCTACTATGTTATAATAATTTTTGTAATTAATCAATTTGAAACGGAGACTTTATGAGAAAAAAAGAATTAGCAAAAATTATTATAGAAAGATTAAAAGAAGAATACCCTGACGCAGACTGCACTTTGGACTACAATGACGCTTGGAAATTGTTAATAAGCGTAAGACTTGCTGCTCAGTGTACTGACGCAAGAGTAAACGTTGTTGTGCCTCATTTGTACGAGAAATTTCCAACAATTGATGCTTTGGCAAAGGCTGATGTTAGCGAAATTGAAGAAATTGTAAGACCTTGCGGTCTTGGAAGAAGCAAGGCTAGGGATATTAGTCTTTGCATGAAAATGCTTAGAGATGAATTTGACAGCAAAGTTCCTGACGACTTTAACCAATTATTAAAACTTCCGGGAGTTGGACGAAAAAGTGCCAACCTTATAATGGGTGATGTTTTTGGCAAGCCTGCCATTGTAACTGACACCCACTGCATAAGACTTGTAAACCGAATGGGACTTGTAGACAACATTAAGGAGCCTAAGAAAGTTGAAATGGCTCTCTGGAAAATTATCCCTCCCGAGGAAGGCAGTGACTTCTGCCACCGACTTGTATATCACGGAAGGGAAATCTGTACTGCAAGAACAGCACCTCATTGCGACCGTTGCTGTTTAAATGATGTGTGTAAAAAGAATATAAAATAAAACATTATAAAAAGGAGCATATCCACTTTGAATTTTTCACCTTTTCTGAGAAATATAGCAAATGAATATGCTTCTTTATTTTTATCCTCTGGGGATTCCTTCTGCTATTCTTGTTATGCCAACGTAAATCTGAGATATTTTGTACCACGTACTAAAATCTACCACACCTGTTTGTGGCAAATCAAAAATCTTTTGGAATGCCCTCACCGAAGCCTGAGTACCTTCACCGAAAACTCCATCTGCTGAAACTCTTGGAATGGCTGTGTAAACTCTGGCAATGGTATCTAGCTGTTCCTGCATCTGCATAACCTTTTGACCACTTGCACCTATAGTCAGGTCGTAGCCGGGCCATGATGCAGGAATGCCTGAAATCTGTTCAGCAGTGTTAATATACATATCATCGCCATAATAGTTTCGTATGATTTCTAACGTTCCAAAGCCCTGCTCACCTAAATTGCAGGACCCCCACTGGCTAAGCCAATTAGGACAGGTAACTCTTTTTCCATCGCAATACTGAGTAAGAATTGGCTGCCTTACATCAGGTCTTGAAAGATATTGGTCGAAAATCTCATCAACAACCTCATCAATAGACTGGAAAATATTTCTTCCATAAATCCATTTTTGATCATATGCCGTTGAGGATGTAATGGTAAAATCATAGCCTTTATTTCTGTACCATTCAGTATATACACGATTTAGAGTAAATGACATTATTGCAAGTACATTAGCCTCTATTGTTGCTCTTGGCCAGGTCGCATATATTTCTGAGGAAGCAACATTCTTTATATAATCCTTATATGTTACATAGTAATCCCTGGCATTACTTGAAGGTGTGCCATCGTGAACCACAACATATTCAGGTATAACAACTCTGCTTAAAACAATTTCCCCCGGTTCATTTACATCTTTAATTTCGTCCTCAGGAATCTTTTCCGGATACTCAGCATAAAGGGTATGTGGATCAATATCTATATTCTCCACCTGTTCACCTTCACGCTTTCTCATACGCACATTTTGAAGTGATAGTGAATCAGGCAAAATCTCCACATTCCTAATATTTTCCGTTTCATAGCCCGGTACCTCAATTTGAATATTATAATTGGCATAAGGCATATTCTCATTATTTTCATTAAGACTATATTCCAATGGTGGAGTATTTAAATCCACAATCTGAGTCTGCCCGGAAACATCTGTTTCAAGCCTTTCAATGGGACTGTTGGGATTAATGGCTGTTTCAGGCTCACTGATAGTTACCCTTGCATCCCTAATGGGAGCATTGTCAGAATCCGTTACATTAACCTGCAACTCACCTCTGTCCTGCTCTCCTACCTGCATTTTTATTAACATAAAATTACCATACAAACTTAATCTTTATATTATATGCAAATAACAAAATTATATTACAATGTCAAAAGGCCGTTTTCCCACCTGTGTTTGCACAATGGTGGAGAAACGACCTTGGGACACGCCCGGATATGTATTTTAATAATTATTTTCTTTTATATGTTCTAAAGAAATATTCAATATCAAAATAAGTATTTTCGTCACTTTCATCAGCCAAAACCCAGTCAACCTCTTTATCCAAATTAGGTATGAAAGTATCTGCTGAATATGCCTGATTAATATATGTTACATAAGCTGTATTGCAGTATGGAAGCATAGCTTTGTAAATACTTCCACCACCAATTACAAAAACGTCATTTTCGTCGTATTTTGAAGCTTCCTTCACTGCTTCTTCAACGCTGTGAACAACAACTGCTCCGTCAACTTCATAATCTTCTTTCTTAGTAATAACAATATTCACTCTGTTCTTTAATGGACGACCTCCCGGAAAACTTTCCAAAGTCTTTCTTCCCATAATAACAACCTTGCCTGTTGTTGTTTCTCTAAAAAACTTCATATCATCAGGAATGCTTACAAGTAACTCATTGTTATAACCAATAGCCCAATTCTCATCAACTGCTACAATTAAATTCATTATGTTTTCTCCTTCATAAATTCACTAACAAGCATAATATTTATGCTAAAACTTTGTGTGATTATATTGTCAAAATATCAAGCTCTTGTTAAACAGCTACAGGAATATTCTTAATCTGTGGACCTGTAACGTAATCTTCAAGTTTTAAATCATCTACTGTAAAATCGTAGAAATTCTTAATTTCCGGATTAATCCAAAGCTTAGGTGCCGGATGCTGCTCTCTTGTAATCAACTCTTCAATTAAAGGAACGTGCTTGTCATAAATATGTGCATCAGCAATAACGTGAATAAATTCGCCGACTTCCATATCATTAACCTGAGCAAACATATGAATTAACGCTGCATACTGACAAACATTCCAGTTGTTAGCAGTCAAAACATCCTGTGAACGCTGGTTTAAAATACCATTAAGCACAAGATTGCCTGTTTCTTCATTCTTTGTAACATTAAAAGTCATACTATATGCACATGGATATAAATTCATTTCGTGCAAATCCTCATGATTATAAATATTAGTCATAATTCTTCTGCTATATGGATTGTGTTTCAAATCATATAAAACACGGTCAACCTGATCCATATCACCTTCTTTATAATGATGCTTAATTCCCAACTGATAACCGTACGCCTTTCCAATAGAACCTGTTTCGTCAGCCCATGCATCCCAAATATGGCTGTTTAAATCATGTACATTATTAGACTTCTTCTGCCAAATCCAAAGAAGTTCATCAAGACAATTCTTAAAGCCTGTCTTTCTAAGTGTAATAGCCGGAAATTCCTTCTTTAAATCATATCTGTTAACTACACCAAACTTCTTAATAGTGTATGCAAAAGATCCGTCGTCCCACTTAGGTCTAACCTTTTCGCCTTTTGTATCTGTACCATTATCCAAAATATTCCTACACATATCAACAAATATTTTATCTGCGTAACTCATATCCACTCTCCAATCAATTTATTACTAAAAAATAATTGCAGAACAACTTGAAACATTCTGCAATTACTTTTGTTTGTCTTTTCAATAGTATAACATATAAATAAAATAAAAAACATTGATTAAAAATTTTTATTTAAACTTTTTACTGACCTTTAACTTTGTCTGTCAATTTTTTATTGCACCTTAACTTCGCCTGCCAGAACTTTTTTGTAATCTTCCAGATTTTTTCTAAGTAAAGCAGGTGTATCAAGTTTGTAAGGACACTTGCTCTTGCACTGTCCGCAATTAATGCAATCCTCAATCTTCATCATTTCCTTCTGCATATCTTCTGTTAACCATGCTTTTGAAGGAGCCCGACGAAGCATAAGAGACATTCTTGCACAGTTGTTAATCTTTATTCCCTTAGGGCAAGGCATACAATAACCGCATCCTCTGCAGAAATCCCCGACTAACTCTTTTCTCTCTTTTTCAATATATTCACTTATTTCATCATTCAAAACCGGCTCTTCATCCATAAACTTAAGCCACTCTTCCAACTCACTCATCTTCTGAATGCCCCAAATTGGAAGAACATTGTCATATTTTGAAATGTAAGCCATAGCAGCTTTAGAATTGTGAATAAGACCTCCTGCCAAGCCTTTCATGGCTATAAAACCAACATTCTTTTCCTTACACAAATTAACAAGTTCAATCTCTCTTTCAGAGCAAAGATAACTGAAAGGAAACTGCATAGTTTCATAAAGTCCTGACTGAACACACTGAAAAGCCGTTTCAATATTGTGGGCAGTAATTCCAATATGCTTAATAATCCCCTGCTCCTTAGCCTTAAGCATGCACTCATACATACCTGTTCCATCATCCGGCTTGTAGCACTGTGGCACGCAGTGAAGCTGATAAATATCAAGATAATCAGTCTTTAAATTAGTCAGAGATATATCAAGTTGCTTCCAAAACTCATCAGGAGTTTTCGCCATTGTCTTTGAGGCAATAAAAATCTTATCTCTCATTCCCTCAAACGCCTGTCCCAGCTTCTCCTCGCTGTCACTGTAAGCTCTTGCAGTATCAAAAAAAGTCATTCCACCCTCATATGCTCTCTGCAAAATCTTTACAGCTTCATCCATTGTAACTCTCTGAATTGGCAATGCTCCAAAAGCGTTCTGTGGAGTTTTAATACCTGTTTTTCCTAAAGTAATCTCCTTCATATCAATTCTCCTTTGTGAATTTCTCTGTGTCCAATATTTCATTTAAAAGAGCTGTGCATCCCTTTAACACATCATCATAAGTTGCATCAAAATTTCCCGTGTACCAAGGATCTGCTATGTCCCTTTCTTCTCCTGCAAAATGTAGTAACTTGTAAACCTTTCCGTCCCGGTCATTTCCTACAATTCTTCCTATGTTTCTAATATTAGCACTATCCATTCCAATAATATAGTCAAATTCGTTATAATCACTCTTCTCCATATGTCTTGCTCTGTGATTACCACATGGAATGCCTTCACTTTTTAATTTATTTCTTGTTCCCGGATGAACTCCGTTGCCAATCTCTTCATAAATTGTGGCTGCCGAATCAATGTAAAAACGATCAGCAATGCCCTGGTTGTTAACCATGTCCTGAAGGACATACTGGGCCATAGTTGATCTACAAATATTGCCGTGGCATAAAAATAAAATTTTTATCATATGATTTTCTCCTTGTGTTATTGAAAGATTGTGTAATTTGAACCCGCTATGTTCTCAATCACTTAATGATATATTTTGTTCCTCTGCCTTTTCCTTCAACTGCAATCACACCCTTTTTCTCCATAGCTTTCAGTAATTGTGTTGTTTTTGATTTGCCAAATGGGACATATGGTGCAATTTCACTTATTGGTTTCAGCATCGTCTTACTTAAAAATTTGTAAATCACTTTTTCGTCTTCGGTTAAATTGACATTCGTTTCAAATATCGGTAGTACAATTTTTATAGCATTTTCTGACACTTCAAATTCTGGTTTTATCAAACTCTCTGCATACAGTTGTTTGATTCGTGTAATTCCTGTTCCAAATATCTCTACTAATCCCAGTCTGTAAAATACATTTGCAAGATTTCTATTTCTTAAAATAGATAGTTTACCTGATAAATATTCTTCTGCCGTTATTCCAGCCGGCAATCCACCAGGAGACACTACTTCTATTCTATCATCAAACATAGAAACTCTGATGTGTGAATTAATATCCCATACCCTATGAATCAAAGCATTTGCAATTGCTTCTCTGAAAGCTGCTTCCGGTATTTTCTCTACCATCTTTCTGTCAGCCCCCTGTATTACTTCATATTGGTAATAATCTCTAAATACAGCAAGTGCTTTTTCATATATTTCTAAAACCGATATATGTTCAAACGTTACTCTTTTTTGAATAATACTGATATTCTCACCGAACTTAACAATATCAATTCCTGAAAAATGATTTTTATCTGCCAAAAGTCCCGCTGCATTATTATAACCATTTATATTGTCATACAGGTTCAATGTCTTTAAAGTATCTTGATTGAAAGTTTCAATGTAAATATTTTCTTTCAGTTTACACTGTAAAATTTTAAAAGATAGCTCCTGATCTTTACAAGGTAATTCTTCGAAGCTAATATTTTTTCCATCTAATACAAGCCTTGAAAATTCTAATGTATCTACCTCTATCGTTGCTGTATCATTTCGTTTGTATGCTTTTGATTTATATAAATACGGTTTTTGAAGACCACTTTTTACAGTAAGTTTTATCGTCTGGTCATTATTCTGTATTTCGAGTGTATAGTTTGGTTGAGGTGATATACTGTCATTGATTTTATTTTCGATATCCAGACAGGCCTGTTTTACATCTGGCAATCCTTTCACATTTCCATTATCATCAACCCCAAAAAGAATTGTTCCACCATTGTAATTCGAAAAGGCACTAACTGTTTTCAAAAAAGTATTCGTAATCGTTTCCTTGAATTCTAATATTCTTGTTTCACGCATAGTAATCGTTCCCTTTCCAACCATAATGATTATATTATATGCAAAAATGCGCAAAAAATCAATCGTATTTTTTTACGATTGATTTTTTAATTGATTTTGAGTGTAGTATTATTTTTTGACCAATTGAATTATGACAACTTTTTAATTATTCCGATCCAGTCTTCCAAAGGTATAAATAAGGTGTAAATTCTATGCTTTCCTCCAAGAACCCCAATAAAATCAAGGCTTTCCTTAAAAGAGAAAACACAGTTGTGAACAATGGTTCACAACTGTGTAAAAAATCTTTTTACCCCCGCTCTTGACAAAGAGCCAAAACTTCATCATTATAATGAAATTTTTATAATATAACGGTCTACTTTATTTTTTAATTATTATTTTTTTAAAATTCTAACTTTTTTAGGTTTTGACCACTTCTTGCAGCCAACAGCTCTAACTCGTACAAAAAGTTTCTTTCTCTTTTCAAATGCTTTTTTAGAAATTGTTACTTTTTTATATTTCTTTACTGTCTTTGTTACAATAACTGATGTAAACTTTTTATTCTTAGAAACCTGTACCTGATATCTTTTAGCACCTTTAACTTTTCTAAATGAAAGCATGATTTTCTTTGCATTTTTCTTCTTTGTTGCTTTCTTTACAACTGTTGTTTTTAATGCTTTGTTTGGAGTCTTTTTCTGTGTTTTCTTTGTTGTTGGAGAGGCTGTTGTTCCTTCAGGTTTTGTTTCACCTGAAGCTGTTGTTCCCTCAGGTTTTGTTTCACTTGGATTTGTTGTTTCTGGAGTAACCGGCGTTACACCTTTCCCAATCTTATAATCTCCATAAAGACCATCCTTTGCTCCATTTGTAGAAACTCCTGCATTCTTGTCTGCCTTCTCGTCTTCTCCTGCCTTAACCATACGCTGGTAAACACGAACATAATCAACTAACATTGTTCCTGATGTAAAACTGCTGTCAGGTACATAACCACTGTCAAATGTTCCACCTGCTGCAAGATTTAAAATAAGGTAAAATCTCTGGTCAAACGGTGCATATGCATTTCCTCTGTCTGAGCCTGAATACCACTCACCATATGTACATTTGAAATAGCATTTGCCATCACAGTAAATCTTAATATTTTCAGCATCCCACTGAACACTGTATACATGCCAGTCGTCAATGCCTGTCTTTTTATTACCATCTCGTGTTATGTTAAATGCATCTGATGTATTAATATTATTTGGCCACTGTGCACCATAATGTAATGTACCAAATACCATATTTGGTGTTCTTCCACGTCCTTCAAATACATCTATTTCACCTGATAATGGCCATGAACCATAACGTGAGTCATTTGGAAGCATCCACATAGCAGGCCATATGCCTGTACCTGTAGGCATTTTTGCTCTGAAATCAACTCGTCCGTATTTCACTGAGAATTTATCTTTTGTTGTAATCTTTCCTGATGAATACTGAGCAGTTGCTTTCTTAGATGGATCACCTTTTTCTGTAAATACCTTTGACTGCTTTTTCATAAGAATATTTAATGCACCATCTTTTACTGATACATTGTCTCTTGTGTAGTATTCAAGTTCCTGATTTCCCCAACCGGCTGTGTTAATATCGTCTTCTTTAAGTAAGAATCCTTCATCATATGACCACTTGCTTGTGTCAAGAGATGCACCATCAAATTCATCATTGAAAATCATCTTCCAACCTGCCGGTGTATATGCATTTGAATTGTCATTTACTTTAATATCTGACATATCTGATGGAAGTGTTGGCTTATAAGATGTATTTCCTTTAATTGTATACAATACATAGTTATTGCTTGCATCTCCACCTTTTTTACCATCAATAGGATATGTGACTTTTATTTCTGTATCCTGTCTTACAGGCTGGAGCCAAAGTCCATAAACATGATCAACAAAATAACCCCACTGACTGCTTAGTGAATATTTGTTGTAACCACTTCCTTCATATACCCATCCACAGGCTGCAACATCTGTAAGTGGAATCCACTTTCCATCTACCTTAACTTCGTATTTAAATAAATCCAAATCATCTTTTATAGCTTCTGTTCCACCAATTTTTGGAAGTGGAATACCAACTGATGCTGTATCACTTGTGCTTGCATCGTATGATGTGCCATTATATGCTGTGATTTTGTAATTTGATCTGGTTGGCTTTGTATATGTAACTTTTACATCCTGATGTACATTTGGATTTGACTTTGATGCAAATCTTAATGTAAATGACCAACTGATATTTGTAAACCAATATCCACCATCACCATCTGAGTAATATCCAAAGTTCTGATCCCACAGAAATCCTGATGCTGCATTGCCTAAAAACTGAACAAATCCTTTTCCGTCATTGTTGTCTACTGTAATGTTAACATCATCCTGAATCTGTTCATACTTGATACTCTTGTCTCCATTAAATGTCCATGCTCCCCAATGTGTAGCTGAACCACCTGTTGTATCTGCCTGAATATTTGTTTCTGTTGTAGAAATACTTGTAAGCTTATACTTTGAAAGTTTGTTAAGTTCCAATTTGTAATCAAGATTTATGTTATTTGTTTTTCCATGGAAACGGAAATATGTTGTTTCTGTAAGTTTCATCCAGCAAACCCAGCCACCCCATGACTGATATTCCCATGCCCAAGTGTCATTCCACTTAAAGTAACTTACATCTTCAATTTTCTTCCATTCACCATTTGTTCCGTTTTCCTGTTTAACATAAACCTGAATGTCTTTTTCCACATCTGCAATGGAAAGTTCACTACTGGCTTTTCCGTTAAACTTTGGCATTACAAATCCATAGCTGACTGTACCAACTCCTGAATGTGTAATTGTTGGTCCATCATTTGTTGAATAATAATCCATTGATGAAACAACTTCTGCCGCTGCTCCCTTTACATCACTACCTGAAAAAATTACTCCTGCTGAAGTAAGCAACAATGCCAGAGACATTACAACAGAAATTAATTTTTTCATAGTTTTTCCCATACTAAAAAATTCTTTCATAATACTTCCTTTCTTTTCCCTTACGGAAATAATCTCGCTATACTGCCTTTTAATTATATGAATATTCATTTTTTCTTTAAATGGTCTGTATTTTTATATGGTGTTCAAATTTTATAAAAACGTTTTAATTATTATAATAACTTTTTCTTTTGGCACCAATATGTACTTCTGATTTGCAATGTGGGCAAATCTTTGTTGTAGCTGGAGCAGGTTCCTCTTTTCTTCTTAATTTATTCATAAACTTCACAATCATAAATACTACAAATGCCATAATCAAAAAGTTTATAAGTTCTTAAATAAATGTTCCATAATTAAGTGTTGCTGCCCCGGCTTTTTGTGCCTCAACCAAAGTTTTATAACTGCCACCGTCAAGTGCAATAAACAGATTGCTAAAATCAATTAATGTGGTCAATATCCATATCACCTTTTCTGAAACTACGTCCACACTTAATACATTTATACCAACCATTGTTGTTATCATATGCATCATTTTTATCAAAATAATTGCTTCTATAACCCTTATCTTCTCTCCTTTCTGCTTGTTTTTACTCTGTAGCTAAACTTTTTTATAGTTTTTGGATTATTATACTACAGCTATAAAAATATTACAATTATATATCATATAATTTGAGGTGATTTCATGAAGGATATTGATTTCGATTCTATTGGTAAGAAATTAAAAGAAATACGAACACACAAAGGTTTTACTCAGAAATTTGTTGCATCTTCTGTTAAAGTGAATACCAGCCATATTAGTAACATAGAAAATGGTAAGATTAAAATCTCCCTTACCACACTTGTTAATGTATGCAATGTTTTAGGTACTACTGTTGATTATGTACTAAAGAATTAATATAACGACTCTTCTTCTGCTGTAGATAGAGCTATATTATCAGGACTTCACAAATGTAACCGTACTTGAATCCCTCCTTAATTATATAACCGAGCAAACCCCTGATTATATTATAATCTTATATAATCGTTTTTTCCACAAAAAAAACGCCCCAGCCTAAGCCAGAGCGTCATTCTTCTTCCATATCAAATTACCTTAAACATCTTCTGCGACATTGGTTTCTCTTTCTTCTGATCAACCTCCGCCTGTGCTTTCCTAAACTCTTCCATTCTCTTCAATTCTTCCTCAGCGTCATCGAATCCGATATGCGTGTACACATTCATTGTGACTGATATATCCGAATGCCCCATGAGGTATTGTAATGTCTCGGAAGACACATGCTATGCTGAGCCACTGCTTCTGTCCTCCAGGCAACTTCATCCCCCACCCTACGATATAGATATCATATCCGTCCTTCATGTTCACAATTAACTCGTGAGCTCCCGCCTCCTTTGCCGCCTCCACGACCTCTTCTCTCGTGTTTTCTTTGCATTACATAACCATTAACAGCCAACAGCCAAAAATCTGCAGGCTACTATTATTATCCATACACTCTTTTCAAAGATATCAGTGGACAGATTCATATATTATCTCTTTCTGTAAAGCATCATTGCTTCATAAGGTTTTAAGGAAATCTTTGACTCTTCTATTTTTTGTTCAGAATAGTTGCCCAGCAATGTTTCGAAACCCTTCAGATCCATTCCACTATCCCATACAACTTCTGTTTTATAGAAGTTACAGACTACCAGCATTTTTTCCTCTCCGTAAATTCTTTCATATGCAATAACGGATGAATGTCTTACATCTAACGGCCTGATATCACCATATGCAATGATATCCAGCTCTTTACGTAAAGCTACGAGCTTTTTATAGTAGTTGAAAATGGATGTTTCATCATGCAGCTGGCTCTGTGCATTAATCTTGGTATAATTTTCATTCACACCAATCCATGGCATTCCCTTGGTAAAGCCACCGTAATTTTCACCATTCCACTGCATTGGTGTTCTTCCGTTATCCCTGGAATGAATCTGGATAATACGAAATGCATCTTCTTTAGAAAGACCTTTCTGTTGCAGGATTTCATAATGGTTCAAACTTTCTACATCACGAAATTGACTGATGTCAGTGAAATCGGTATTTGTCATACCAATCTCTTCACCCTGGTAAATATATGGAGTACCGCGAAGTCCATGAATTATGGTCGCAAGCATTTTAGCTGACTTTTTCCAGTATTTTCCTTCATCACCAAATCTGGAAACCGGACGCGGCTGATCGTGATTGCACCAGAACACTGCATTCCAGGCATGATTCTTGGCCATTCCAATTTGCCAGCTAAAGAGAATATCTTTCAATTTCTGGAAATCTGTTGGTACAAGCACCCATTTTTCATTCCCCATAAAGTCAACCTTTAAATGATGGAAGCTAAATACCATGGAAAGCTCATGGCTGTCTTCACCTGCATATTCAAAACAATTTTCCATAGATGTGCTGGACATTTCACCGACAGTAATAATTTCTGCATCCTGTCCGAATGACTCCGCATTTAATTCTTTCAGGTACTGATGGACGTTTGGTCCGTCAGTGTAAAATCTACGGCCATCCCCTTCGAAATCCTCTTCGAATTTATCTTTGCTGATAAGATTCACTACATCAAATCGGAAACCCTTGACACCTTTGCTCATCCAAAAACGTACAACCTTCTGAACCTCTTTACGCACCTTGGGGTTATCCCAGTTCAGATCCGGCTGTTTTACATGGAATAAATGCAGATAGTATTCATCCATTTCCGGCACATATTCCCATGCACTTCCTCCGAACTTACTTTCCCAGTTTGTGGGTGCACTGCCATCCTCTTTTCCTTTTTTGAAAATATAATAATTCTTATATTTTTCATCTCCGGCCAATGCTTTCTGGAACCATTCATGATTGCTGGAGGTATGGTTAAATACCATATCCAGCATCAGTTTGATGCCACGCTTCTGTGCCTCTCTGGAAAGCTCTTCAAAATCTTCCATCGTACCGTAACGGGGATCAATGTTATAGTAATCCTCCACATCATAACCGTTATCATACTGGGGGGACACAAAAAACGGAGTCATCCAAATATAGTCCACGCCCAATTCTTTTATATAATCTAACTTTGCCGTCACACCCTTTAAATCCCCAAAGCCATCTCCGTTGGTATCATAAAAGGATCTGGGATAAATCTGATATACAGTACTTTTTCTAAAATCTGTCATACAATTCCTCTTATTCTATCTTTGCTACTGTTGTCTCTTTTTCAATTGCATAAATGCCTGTCATAAATACTATATTTTCCATATTACCTGGCTCAGCAATAACGCAAATGATCGTATCAACATAACCTGCTTCACTGATTTTCTTTTTATCAAATTTGATCAGGGGTGTTCCGGCAGATACCTTCTGACCTTCTTTTACAAGGTATTCAAAACCGTCACCTTTCATGGCTACAGTATCAATTCCGATATGTAAAAGGATCTGTGCACCGTTTGCAAGTTTTAAACCACATGCATGACGTGACTCCTGCATAAGTAAGTTGACTGTTGCATCAGCCGGAGCATAAACAGTTTCATTCTCCGGAATGATTGCACATCCTTCACCCATGGTTCCTGCGGAAAACACACCGTCATTCACTTCTTTTAATGCAATCACATCACCTGTTGCAAATGCCTTTAATTCTGTTACCTCTGCTGATTTAACTTCTTCTACTGATTTAACTTCTTCTGCTGATTTAACTTCTTCTACTGTTTTAACTTCTTTTGGCTGAAGTTTTGTTTTACCAACCATAACTGTTAATACAAATGGAACTGCTACGGCAATTAACATACAAATAGCAAAGGTTAACATGGATTGAGGCTGCATGGAAAGGATTCCCGGAAGACCGCCAACACCGATTGCATTTGCTGTACTGTTTGTAGCTACACAGACAATTGATGCACATGCAGAACCAATCATACCGCAGATGAAAGGATAACTGTGTTTCAAGTTTACACCAAACATTGCCGGTTCTGTAACCCCCAGATAACAGGAGATACATGACGGAATGTTTACTTCCTGCGCCTGGGCATCATTTTTCTGAAGATAGATCATGCCTAATACTGCGGAACCCTGTGCGATATTGGACAAAGCAATCATTGGCCATAACATTGTTCCGCCAAAGTCAGCAATCAACTGTAAGTCAATTGCATTTGACATATGATGAAGTCCTGTGATTACAAGCGGTGCATACACAAAACCGAAGATTGCACCGAATACAATTTTCAGTGGTCCTGTGATTCCTGCGTATACAACGGAGGAAATGACAGAGCCGATTTTCCATCCGATTGGTCCAAGCACAAAGTGTGCTGCCATAACAGAGAGTACTAAGCTACAGAAAGGTACCACGATCATAGAAATTACGGATGGACAGATCTTCTTGAAGAATTTTTCAAGATATGCCAGTGTAAATGCTGCCAGAATTGCAGGAATGACCTGAGCCTGATAACCAATCATATTTACCTGTACAAAACCGAAATCCCACTTTGGAATATCTGCTGCCGCTGTGCCTGCCACTGCATATGCATTTAAGAGCTGACCAGACACAAGTGTAAGTCCAAGTACGATACCAAGCATCTGTGTTGTACCCATTTTCTTGGTTACAGACCAGCAGATACCAACCGGCAACATATGGAATACCGCTTCTCCGATGAGCCACAGGAAACTGTCAATCCCTGACCAGAACTGGCTGATATCACAGAGTGTCTTTGTACCGTTTTCAAATAAATATAAGCTGTCAATGCAGTTTCTGAATCCCAAAATCAAACCACCCACAATGATTGCAGGAATGAGTGGGGCGAAAATTTCTGCTAATGCAGTCATAATTCTCTGAACTACATTCTGATTCTGTTTTGCTGCGCTCTTTACAGCATCTTTCGATACGCCTTCAATGCCTGCAACTGCTGTGAAGTCGTTGTAAAAATCTGAAACCGTGTTCCCGATGATTACCTGGAACTGTCCTGCCTGTGTGAAACTTCCCTTAACAACTTTCATTGCTTCAATTTTCTGAATATCCGCTTTCTTCGGATCATTTAATACGAATCACATTCGTGTGATACAATGTAATACTGCAGCAATGTTTTCTCTTCCTCCCACAAGGTGCAGTAATTCTTTTGCGTCGTTTATATACTTACCCATCTTGATTCTCCTTATTAAAATAAATTTTTTCGCGCTTTTTCTTGTTTAAACAAGTTTTCTTGTGATTATGTTATATCATACTTGTTTAAACATGTCAGCACTTATTTTAAAGCTTGTTTAGACAAGTTATGTCTTATTTGATTCTTGACTTTCCATATGTAAATATTATAATTAATGATAGATGTTCAAACAAGTGGAGGAACTTATGCCGAAAGCAAAATATGCAGAAATTTATAAAGATTTGAAAAGAAAAATTGAGACCGGAGAATATGAATTTCAGGAACTTCTCCCCTCTGAAAATACATTGGTGCAGGAATATGACTGCTCACGCAATACCATTCGCCGTGCCATCGGGGATCTGGTAGCCGATGGATATGTACAGACGATGCAGGGGAAAGGGGTACGAATTATCTTCCAGCCCGCATTACAGACCTCATTTACCATCGGCTTAATTGAAACGTTTACGGAATCTGCAAAGAGAAATAACCAGAAATCCAAAACCAAAGTAATTCACTTTGCAGAATTGGTAGTAGACAAAAAAATTGCTGCAAAAACCGGTTTTAATATTGGCGATGAGATTTATTATCTGCAGAGACTTCATTACTTAGATGGAAAAGCACTTATTCTAAACCATAATTATTTTTTGAAAAGCGTTGCTAAAGATCTAACTAAAGAGATTGCAGAAAAGTCGATTTACGATTATCTGGAAAATACTCTTGGAGTTTCCATTGTCACAAGTAAACGTATCATGACCGTATAAAAGATGACTGAAATTGATGAAAAATATTTGGATCTTGGAGACTATAACTGTATGGCTGTTGTCACCTCTCATACTTACAATAGTGATGGTGTTATGTTTGAATATACCCAGTCACGCCATCGCCCTGATTACTTTAGCTTCCAGGATAATGCAACAAGACAATCAATTTAGCAGGGAAAAAATATGAAACAGAAAAATATTTTATTTACAGACATGGATGGAACAATATTGTTCTCTGATAATGGAAAAACATATTTTAAGGAATCAGATTTAGATGCAATAAAGGAATTCCAGCAAAGAGGAAATCTGATCGTAATTAACTCCGGCAGAGCATTGCCATGGATAGTTGCTCCGTTGGAAGGATATCTTTTGCCTGATTACATGATTGCCGGTACAGGGAGTATTATCGCGGATAGTCATCAACAAATACTGCATGAAGAACCTGTATCATTTACAGCAATCAAAAAAATAATAAACGAATATACATCGGATATACCATTAACAGTTCATACGAAAGACAACGTATTTTCATGCAATCAAAAAAAGCAGTACAGCCTGCCAACAACACCTATTAGCAGTATTGATTTATTAAAAACGGAAAAACTTTATGGAATGTCATTCCATTTCAAAGACAATAAATCTGCAAAAGCTTTTGCAGACTGGCTGGAAAAGTCAGATCACCAGGAGGTGAGAGCTTTTGTAAATATCCAGGATGTTGACATGGCGTGTAGAGACTGTTCAAAAGGGAACGCCATGAACATCCTTTGTCAGAAACTTGGATTCATGCATGAACAAATCTACGCCATTGGTGATGCTGAAAATGACATTGATATGTTAAGGGCAACAAAGCATGGTTATACATTCCATCATTCTCCAGCTACTGTAAAGCAATATGCAGAAGGCTGTGTCAAATCTGTGTCAGAGTTAATTGATAAAATATTGAAAAGAACTAATTGAAATCTTTATTCTATTTGTAATCTTTGTTTTTGAGCAACGTACCTACAAACGGTATCGTAGCAAATTCCTGCGGGTTACTTCTGATAATGTAATCGATATAATTTCCCACAATCAACGCGTATGCATAGTAGCCCATCGGGTTCGGATGAAAGCCCAACCCGAACGATTTACGCATTTCTGCATCGTATACGGGCGCATGCGCAGTCATATCCAGCAAGTAAGTAAACTCAAACATATCGCACAATTTGGCGAGTTCGCTTGCGATATAACGGATATCGTTATCACACGCTTCACCGCGCAATTGAGGAGTTACAACAAAAATACGCGCGTTAGGCTCTATTGTTTTAAGTTTGGAAACGATTTTGCCCATATTACCGAAAAACGTATCGCCATTATCCTGCGGACAATCGGCGTTGACGTCCTTGACACTTCCCAGAGGATGCCCGAACACAAACGAATCGTTGTTGCCTAACGCAATAATATACGCTTGATTCCATTGCCAAAATCCGTTTGTGTCCGCCCAACTTTGAACATACTCGCGCGCTGTCATTCCGCCGCGGGAATAATTGTTGTATTTTGTTCCAGTAATGCGCTCTAAAACGGCGGGCCACGAGTACTCGTACATATCGGTATAAACTATATTTCCGTTTTCATCGTGACTTTCAAACTCGCCCGATGCCAAAGAATCCCCTATAACACCTATTTGCTTAAAAACGCCCGCAAAACCGCACGTTTCCTTAATAATATCTAACGGCTGTTCGCCTGCGCCGATTTCAAATCGTTTGTTATTCATTTTATTCACCATCCTGTTGTTCTTCTTTAACCTTTTTAGGCTTATCCCATTCCGTACCGGTTACAGTTTTAAGATCAAGTCCGCGAGTTTCGCCGACAAACAGCCACATTATTACAATTGCCCCTACAAGCCCCGGAACCGTCAAGCCCAAATACATATAACCGAACATGCGTTCAGGAATGATAGGCAGCAGTATCATAGTAATAACTGTTGCAAGTCCGCCCATAACTCCGTTAAGCAACGTATTGATTACCGTAACCGACGAACGCAGGTTTGTAGGAGTCGATTCGGAAAACATAATTCCGCCGATAGTATCGCCTGCGCCCCAGTAACTGCCCATAAATCCTCCGATAGCAAACCCCGTCAAATACGGAGTCCACTTGAACATACCGCTAAAGATAAACAGCAAATAACACGTCAACGCCGAACAAGACATTGCGACTATAGTTACTTTACGTCCGAATTTATCCGACACAAAACCGGAAATCAATGTAAACAGCGCGTTGCCGACGGGATACAGAAACAAAGCAAGAGTTATTTCTTCTTCCGTCATCAGCGCCGACTTTGCCATGACCGTACTGTACGTTGCCGTACCTAACGAAGCGAGATAAAAGCAGCAACAAGCAATAATCAAAAAGCGCAATTGTCTGTGTCTGAATGCGAATTTTACAGCGGTCAGAATTCCGCCTTGTGCGTTTTGTTCGCGTCCTTCCTTGCTGCGTTGTTCACGTTCTTCTATAGGCGTTTTTAAATACTCTATTCTTTTAGTCAAAAATGCGTTTGTTTCCCTAGCAAAAAGCAGCGCGAATAACGACATTACAAAACCGATAATTGCCGGCACCAAATATACTACGTGCCAACGCTCGCTTACGTTTTGCATGAGTGTAGCCCTAAGCAACGGAACAAGTAACGTGCCCAGTATCGCCACCGCTTTTACGATTGCGTAGTTACGGGCGCGAGACTTTTTGTCGGAGCATTCCAGTATGTACACGCATTGCATATCGTGCGAGACCATAAAACTCATCAACGTGCCGCCTATCATGTAAACGTAGATATCTTTGGATAAATACACAAGGAACAGCCCTAAGCCCATACATAACGTGTTAATAACCAAAAACGGCTTACGCCCGAATTTGTCCGCAAGGGGACGATAGAAAATAATAAGCAGTGTTACCGGATATGAAATAAAACCTATGGCGGAAAAGAGCGATAATCCCGCGCCGTATTCCATACCCATATTTTTTACGAAGAATTCTGTAACTATATTCGCCTGAAACTGAATGGATATAGTAGACGCGATTTCGTCCGTTATGTAGATGAGCGACAAAATCATAAACAAGTAAATCAAATAAAACTTGTTGCTTCTTGCGCCCAACTGCTTTTCGCGGCGGATAAGTTCCTTGGCTTCGCGCGCCTGTAATCGTTCAACGTTTTTTGCCATTTTGAGTTTTCTCCTTTTGAAAATTGTAAACAAGGAAATTCTTGGTCATCTCGTCGGTAATGCCGTAGCGCTCCGCCAAATTGTGTATGGCTTGCAAGAAATCCGCGCCGGAGCAGCCTTTAGACAACAAGTTTTCTTTTTCGATAAGTTTATTCCAAAAAACATTCAAAACAATTTCGTCGGTGGCAAGGGAAACAACCGAATGATTGCGCGTATGCGCGTAAACGTTGCGATCGCCTTCTTCTCCGACTAAACACTCTCCGCCGTCGATTATAATTGTTGTTCTACGGTATGGAAACAGTGTTGAAACGTCGTTGATATTGTACGAATACACCGTTGCGCCCTCGACCAAAATGCTTTCGAAGGTAAAAATATACACCTTTACCCCGCGGGATATTGCTTTTTCGATATTACTACGTAGCACTTCGAACGGCTCTCGCCAAATGGACAGCGAAATTTCCGCTTGCGCGCTGTCGATAAGTTTCTTTGCCTTAGCAACGTATTTTTCTTCGCCCACTATATTCATTACATAATCGACGTCGGCGTTTTCCGTTGCAAGTTGTTGTAGCTCGCGTTCGGCGCAGGCAATATTCTTTTCGTTTTCTTCCTTGATGCTACGTATAAGGTCTTGATACTCGAGAGGCTTGTAAAAATTCGGCTCTCCGTCTATACGAATAACCGCGCCCTTTGCCACCAAGCGATTGATAACCTCGTACACCAACGAACGCGCAACGCCCGAAAGTTTTGCGATTTCGTAACCGTTTAACACTTTATGTTTAATTAGTGTTCCATATACTTTTGCTTCGTTTGACGAAAAGCCGAGTTTCTCTAAAAATTCATAATTGTTCATAGTAGTTATACCCCACACCACTATTATCTTACAAATCTCTGAATTGTCAATACATTTTTTGAAAAATATGGTATTAAATTTACTTTTTGCGTCAATACGGGCTGTCGTCAAAGTACAGTTCGTCGTACAAATCATCGTCTTGCCTATCGAAACGTTCTTGCTGCTGTCGGTTGGTATTCTTTAATAGAGAATAACTTTCGCCGCGTTTTGCTCCGTATTGTAACTTTGTACATCAAAGTTTTTAATTTGAAAACGTCGAAACTTTCATAGTACTACGACGGAAGACGGGTATATATAAAACAAGAGCTGGAAGCTCCAATTTAGCGCTTCCAGCTCAATCATTATCATAGAAGATTATTATTTACAGACTTTTCTTCATAGTCTCGCATTCTCTACACCAAAGTATCCTTTTAATATTACTTCCATTTTAAAAGGATAATAATTCTCCTTTATCATTAAGGCAGGCTCTATGTCATATTCTCCATATAGCCATTTTTCAAATTAATCACCATTTGCAGATGTAGCCGAAGCAATAATTGGTTCTCTTTCCTTAATTTCCTTAATAATTTCACTTGCAAATCTAATTGCCATAGTTTGTCACCTCTCTAAAAAAAATCATTCTACGCAGGTTTATAAAAATTATTATCAAGCAAATATCTATACTCAATCCCAAATTTATTGCAATCTGTCGAATTACTTTGCACTTATCGTTCATGAGCCATTGCCACAAGTGACGGTAATTGTTATTCAATTATTATTATCTTCCAGCCTACTTATTTCAGCATTCACACTCTCATCTACATGCTCAACACATCTACATATACAATCAGCATCATCCATACTAAAGTTTTCCGGCAATTGTTCTTCAAATCGAATAGCTTTGCTCAAGTCATCCCAAACTATATATTGATTATAATCTTTCAATGATTGTATCAAATTCTGAACTTTCGAATCATAAGTATCTAACTTCCCTGCTTCCTTTACCAATACTGCAAGATACATCAGATCAACATTCAGCTGTTCCACTGACAAGTTCATGTTGTAGCAATTCACATTTGTTCCATGATTATCATATCTTTTTTGACAAAGCTCGTTTCTTTCTTGCTCAATCAATTTAGCTACATCACTATCATATATGTAAATTGAATCATTTCTGCAAACATAGCCTAGTTCTTCCAATACGATTACCAATAATTCTCTGCGTGCATGAAGATTTTTCTGCAATTCATTAATATTCCATGAATTATTTTTCAGTATATAATTTCTAAGATCCTTAATGCATGGCTTATCTTTCTTTCGTTTTGCAAAAGACTTCTTAAGCCATTGAACACCCTGAAGTACAAATGCAAAACGTGACGCCCAATCTATTATATCAATCGGCGAACTAATTCCAGCCTTTGATAAGATAATTTTTGCTTCCCATAAATAAGCACTCCAGTCCTGCATTATCCTTTGGAGAAATTCATCAGCTCCACCAACATTATTTGCAAAAACCACTAATCCATCTCTCTTAACTAGTGGGAATGTTCTTACAAAGTCTTCTATTGTAACATTCTGGTATGGAACATTCCAATGAATTCCATCTTCAAATTGAATATATGGATAAAGCCTATATACAGCATTCATTTCCATATCTCCATAGTAGGTATCAAAAGACAGATGATATATTCCTGTTCCTATTTTCAAACAAACTTCTTCTAAATTCTGTGGCAACATATCATCATCAATAATTCCAGTTACAGGAAAACGATTTTCAAGACAGTAATTAATTCTTAAGAAAAATAGATGTCCATTGCTTTGCTCATATTTCTTAAGTTTTTCCTCTGCGAAATTAATCTTGCTATCTATGTCTCTTAATATATCGCTCCGAGGATCAAATCCATTCATGTTTCCTCCAGTATCAAGATATACCACAACAAATGGAGTTCCATATATATGCAAAACATATTCTGGATGATCATCCAAAATACTATTTATTTTGTTCGTAATCTCTAAAAAAAATTTTTTGATATATTTCAAGAATTCGCATATAAGAATATGTACTAAAAGAAAATACTTATATAACATCTTAACAACCGTAAGTTGTACATTCATCTCTCCATAATCAAATAGCTGCTGTTCAATATTTTTCATCTGTTTCTTTAATGTAGCATTTATTTTCGTATGTGCCGTATCTAAAATTTCTGAAAGTTGAAAAGATATTTTCTCACCATCAAAACTTACAGGAACATGCCCATGCTGCATATAGTTTCGAATAAAGTCTATAAATCGATAACTAAAATCTTCGTCATAAGCTTTGGAAATATAATTTTTCTTAAAGTTCTCTTCTTTATCAATATATACCTTATCAAATACATCCATCGATTCAATTAGTGTCCGAGCAGAGCTCACCGCATTGCTAACCAATGCATTTATCTCTATGACGTCTACCTTTTCACCATACTTTGAATACACACGATCATCAAATTGCATATCATAATGCTCCAAAAGCTCCTCTAAATTAAACAGCATCATTTTATACAATTGGAATATTTCCTGAAAATGTCTGGAAGCTTCCATGTATTTCCTAAAAAGCAACTCATCTTCTTTATCTATTTCATTAAAAATAATATTCTGTTCATCTTCTCCAATTTTGACAAATTCTCTTGTATTCATATTCTCCTTCTTCTGCATCCATATACTCACCTACAGTTGGCAATATCTCATCAGGAATCTCGCTAGATTTCTTTAATTCATATTCAACTTCTTTTCCATCATATTCAATCATAATTTTGTTGTTTGTTCCATTTAAAAACGCATCTCTGATAGTAATTTTATTTTCCAATAAATCAATTAGATTATCATACGTTGTTCTTGTTCCAATCCATTTAATCTTTTCAAAATTTACAAAACAACAAATAAACAAATATATATCTTTATCATTTTTGCATGTAAATAACACTGGATACTTACTTTCAAAAAGAATTGTATCTAAAATAACTTTTTGAAAATTCGATATTTTTCTAAATTTCGTTTCCATTATTTAGGTTCCAAGCATATTCCATGAACAAGTTTTGTAACACCTTTCGCTACCACAAATGAACCGTCAGCTTTTACCTCATTGATAATTAGAGTATAATGCTAGCATCCAGCAAACAATTTGAACTTCTTCGCTCCACGGAGTAAAAGTCTCAAGCTGTTCTTCTGGCATGTTTCCATTTGGACGATGTTCCAAAAGATATGTCAGATATTTATAAATGTTGAGATCATTTGCTTCTGTTCGTCGAGCCAGCTCCAGAACGCATAGAGTATAGGCTTCTCTTTTTCGAGACGGTAGAATTTTCTCTGCTCAAAGGTATACTTTTATTCTGGTATATCCACTCCAAGCTGATGCCAGTCCTGTTCCTGATAGTACAGTGGCATTGCATTTTCGAACTTCTGATACATATCCCAGGCAACAACTAATCCTGAAGCATAACTGTTTGGAATAAGTGTCTCCGGGACAGCAACCTTTACAAACTTTATTTTCCCGCCATTGCGGCCACTGTAGAGCATATCAGACATTTGTATGTCTCACGATAAATGCATACAACTTTATCTTTTACCGGGGTTATTTCCGTTACATGAACAGTCACACCATTACGTTGGTACTCCTGCTCTATTCTGTGTAATGCTGATAAATTCACATATTTTCCATTCAGTATAGAGGCTAGTAATAGCGATGTTACAATGCTTCCTGGGTCTGTTGCCACGCAGGAATTTGCATATAATACTTAACTCTCAATATGACTATTTCAATATTTTTTCTAAATCCACTTTTATTAAATCAATAGTACTTGCATAAGTATAATATCGCTTTATCAAATCGGACATATAAATGTGATGATAAAAAACTGCGCGTGCTCCAAATAAACTGGATGAGATCATAAAAATTAGTAAATTGTCATTGTATGTAATTCCCATCATTTTCGTACTATAAAGCATATATACAAAATATCCTATAATAGCAATAACAGCCAAAATACTTGTTATACAATTTGTAATCAAATAATTTGCAAAAGACACTTTTTTCTGCTTTTTTACAACATGTCCCACAAACTTAATTATACATGAGTATTCTACTTGCTTTTCTATATAATAAATCATGAAAACTGTTAACACTATTAATAATATATTTTCACCTATTATAACTATATCAACCACTTTTGATTCTATTATATATTCATAAAAATGCCCTGTCGCATAAATTACAACAGAAATAATCCATAATATGAGCTGAATAACACCAGCTTTTTCACCTCTAACCTCTCTTTTAGATCTCTCCCAATCCCATTTCAACAACAAAGATAGATATTCTTGCAATATCAACTGTAATTTAGATAATTTATTTATATTAAAATTCTTGTTTTCTATTATTTCTATAATTTTCCAAATATGAGCATCATCTGAATATCTATTTGACATCCTTCTTCCTAATGCATTAATACGAGTTTTTAAGCGATCACATATTTTTACTGTATTTTGATACGAAGCAGATCTAAATTGTTCAGAACATATTCTAATCTCTTCCCGCCAATCGCTTCTTTCTTTTGTTATATACTCTAACCCATTTGATCTATTCGCAGAATATAAACTTATTAATCCAGAAATAATAGCAGAAAGAACTGCAGACCCAAAAATCATTTCAACACTCATATAAACCTACCTAATCTATATAGTTTTTTCCTCATGATAATTAGAATAAAATGTTAGTAGCTAGCCACAAAAAGGCAACTACATAATTTGGGCACCACAAAATCAGAGAACAATCTAACAAATGTATTCTCCCCAATCTTCTTATTGATTTTTATGGTTAAATATTTACAAATTTTCATAGCATTAGCTTTTTTACTTGCTAACAGTATTTTCCATGTATTCAGTCCACAATCATGCACCAAACTTTGACCTTCTAAATAAGTTCAAACTATATGCAAAAACTAAAATATTGTAAATTATATATCAGCAACTGCATCACGCACCCATTTGCCGACATCCGCAAAGCCTTCTTTTTCATTGCAATTTTCCACTGAATGAATTGGATAGATTTCATCCAAACTTTTTGAGCCTATCTTATATTGCGATAAGAAATCCTTATCATATTGTCCAGACGAAATGTCTATCAAAACAAATTTATTGTTTTCCTCTATACTCTTTTTTATCTCTATGCCAACCCATCTACTTTTTGTCATTCCTTTACTCAAGATCAGTATAGTTACGGAAGTACTTTTTATTTTTCTGTCAATCCATTGTTGGATCTTACGCTTATCTGCTATCTTACCAGACTCCTTAACCGGATTTATTCCCGGTTCATCATCCAATACCGATAAGATTAATCTTGACTGCTGATTTGCTCCAGCGAAATGAAAACTAACAAAAACATTTATCTGATTATATACATCATAACCTGATGTGTCATCATTTGAAAAAGCATCTTTCATCAATGTCTTTTTCAAATTTTGTTCTTTCTTATGTTTTTCGCTTTCAATCATCGACATAATATCATCAATCAATTGCATGATATTGATATTCTCTTTATTTAACCTATCAATAAAAGGTTTATGTTTGTTTTCTCTATATACTTCATTATAAATATATCTTGATGTTAACCCTGTAGCCCCTACCGGAATAATGTTTTTGATTTCTTCTACTGCTATCTCATATTCAAGATATGTACCGTCTTTATCTAATTCATCCTTTTTACTATTATTATCCTCATATAATGTCTTTCCAAATAGAAAAATGACTGTTCCACAGTCCCGGATCAACTTTCTTCGTACTTCATCTTTTTTATCTCTTTCCTGTTGTTCGACTGATATCAGCGGTTGAATTGTTAAATGCTTAGAAACATAATCAGCTCCTCCTCTCTGACTTCCTCCCATATAGGCACCAGAAACAATATAGTTGCCTATACCAACCCCAAAGCCATTCACAATATCATATCCATCATCTATAATTCTCTTCGCAAGTTGCATAATAAACCATTCTCCATTCTTGAATTTAGAATTACGTGGTTTTCTATTAAAATAGCCTCTATAACTATGCGGACTCTTTGGATCCAATGCACCTGATATGAACACTTTATTCAAAGTATACTTATCTCTTATATAGCTGAGCATTGCTGTAATCTGCGTGAAGTCATCAACCAGAATCGTATGAATTCCATAACCTTTCATACTTCTGATTTTCAAATCCTGCAGCTTTTTGTCCTGTTCAAACTCAATTTTTTTCTGCCTTGTAAGATTTCCTTTCTCGTCAAGATAATCTTCATAACTTACACTTCTCATAAAGCAATAATGTGTTGGTGGTGAATATTTCTCAAATGTATGACGCACTATACTTATAAAACGATCCAGATTAGGATCAGCAAATCCAAACCCAATAAATAAAACCGTTTTTGTTATCAATTCCATGACCAGACCTTTTGAAAACACTGATCGATATACATCATATAATTCATAATCAGTTTTAGATATAACTGCTCTATCCGGAAAATTTTTATCACCATGCATCTTATATACAACAGCATCTCTTCCTGGAGTATAATTTTTGTATTGAATCTGTTCATATATTACATCCACAGTCTTTCCATTCCTAAGAAGAGTATCCTCTATGATTGAATCATAATTTGTCGTCCAATATGTATCGATAGGCAGACTCGCCAAAATCTCCATATTGTCATTTTTGGTTGGAACTTTTGAAAACTCATTAAGTATAGCCCGATTCAATCCTTCTCTGGTACATTCATTCTCATAGTACTGTGCAATCATTGTAAGATCAGTATTTATATTCAAACCAAGATAATCACTCATAGGCTTTATCAACTGTTTCCAATTAACATAACCTGATGATGCAGATAAACCTGCTCCTGCAAAAATACTTAATCTACCATTTCTTAATGCCTGTACTATGTTATCTAAATTTTTTATTTTTTGATCAGCCTCAAATTCAAGCCGATCTTGTTCCAATAATTTTCTAATATCAGACATATAATATATTTCACTTTCATCTAAAATAAACATAATGAATATATTCCTAATCATTATGTTCTACTAAATTCATTATATGACAGTTATGCAAAAAAATCTATAAAAATACGATTCTCATATATTCTTTATGTTCTCATAAGTTTTATCTTATGAAAATCAGATTAAAAGTAAGCGTACATTTTCAATTTTGTGAATACTTCACTACCAGTATTTTTATTCATGCCGCCGGAACAGAAACGATATTCATCTCGATTTTTACAACTTCCTGATGAGACTGTTCATAAGTTGACAACTGATTTTTCTCTGGAATATCTCCGCAGCTATTCTTGCGGAGACGTTTCACTCAGTTGTAAAAGGTGCCTGGATTTATGTCATTATTTAAACACCACTGATTATCAGACAATCTGCTTTTCCGACATTCCATGATCAAGCGGTATTGTTGTTCAATCAGTACTCTTGGTATCTTCCTTAATATGCTCAAACCAATCCAAGATACTACCCGATTCCTTATAATCTGCTATTTTATCTCCAATCCCATATATCCTCCAACCATATTTTTCATTCTTTTTTACAAAATTCAATATCCAAATATCTGGTATTTGATGTGGCTGTTCTACAACAAAAGCATTTTCAACATTTTGAAAGATTTTCAAATAAGCAATATCATGTCTATCATTATATTGAGCCCTGCTGCTTAAACCAATATTTTTCTTCTCTATAACAAAATTATGCAAATCGGAAAAATCTCCCCAATCACTTCTTACCCATGGGAATACTAATTTTTCTAATGTTTCAACCGAATAATCTTCTTTATATGCTTCTTGAAGAAATCTTGAACCTCTTAGATAAATTTCTATATCTTCATCAGACATATCTTGAAATATACCTTTTATTTCGGTATCTTCCAAATCTCTTCCATATAAGTTCTTCCAATACGGTGAATTTTTTATATCATGTTTTTCATTCGTTGAATCTCCCATAAAAATTACAGATGCACTTGTTTCCTCTTGCTGACTATACTTATTTTTCATTTTATCAACTATTGAATTATATGTATCAACAACTATTCCTTCCAAAACAGTAATATATTCCTTTACAGCCATAAGATACACATTTTTATTTGTCTTGAGCAATCTTTCTATTTTATCTGGATCCGCATGTAGATATAAACCATACATCACATCCTCTATAGCTTTATAAAGATTAAGACTCGTCCCGTCAGACAGAATTACTTCCATATAATAATTATTAAGCTTCTCAAACTTTTCTCTAAGAATATTAATATTTTCTCCCACTTCTGGATACATCTTATCAATGGCATCAAATACATTACTCAAATATACATCTTCCCTGTTATAATCATATTTCCTAAGAATCATTAATTTAGTCTGTAACATAACATAAAAAGCTTCTGTATTTTCTTCACTCACTTCCTGATTCTTATAAAAATCATAAAATCTGATATATTCTTGTACAGTATATTCAAATCTCTTCAAAATCTGTTCTTCATCTATTTTCTTTACGCTGTTATTCTTCCCCATCCGTGCTTTCCTCTTCTTTAATAGCCCAGCTTTCATCTAAGAAATTAGGTATATCTTCTGGTTTTACAGCTTTATATCCTATTCCAAACATATTATCAGCACTTAAATGACCAAATCTAGGAAGTCCATTTGCTTCCTGACTTAATTTTTCAATCATCTTATTATTCTTTATTTCCTCTTCTATTTTCTTAGAAAAATAGACATTTTCTGTATGCTCAAAAATCAAATAATTTATGTACTGTAATACCTTTTCTTGTGAAGAAGAATTTATTTGGTGTCGTAACTGCCTATAAAGCTTATCTCTTTTATGATAAAATGCCAATACAACACTCTCATCTTCTAATGGAAACACTGCTATATGCATATATTGCATTCTGACAGATTCATCAAAATTATATATCTCATTGAGTATATTTCCCTCCATATCATATGGTAATACAATAGCACTTTGAGTTGCTATTGGCACTTTATATGGTAAGACTTTCCAAAACAAAATCTGGTATCCACCTGCTTTATTATTCTTCGCTATATCTTGATGAAATAAGACTTCCTCTTTATATTCTTTTTGATCCAAATTTTTTATTTTAGACAATTCATCTGGATTCTCATATGTTCCAAATTCTCGCTGTACCACCTGAATTAATTCTTGTTCATTCGCACGTTTATTTAACTGTAACAGCATATTTTTTACTGCAATTTCTGCAAGAATTTTATCTGTTGGCGGTTGTATTATATTATCTGGATTTTCATAATCCTGAAAGAATTTCGCATCGCATTCCCTACAAATATAATTAAATGTGCCAGATTTATTTACACCTCCATCCAAATCTACTACCCCTATATCAAATCCCATTGCCAATGATGCATGTAAAACTTTTCCCCTATCTGCAATCGGACGTAAACACATTTGTGGAACAGAATGAGAATTACAAAAACTACTTTGTTCTTTTCCACACAATATACATTTTGGGGGTTTTGCTTTTTTTCGTGCTTCAGAAAGCATTTTATTCACTTTTTTTCTAACTTCTATAATATCTGTACCTTCTGGAATATTATCAAATAAACTCATAATTACCACCCTAACATTCTACATTCCTTAAGTTTCTATAAGTTGATGGTAACATAGACAAATTAATTCATCAATAGAATTTCAAAACTATTAACTCTAACAATATTGTATTTCTATTTGATATAACATTTGAGCAAGTAATCCTGTGTTTATACCTACGGCATAAGCAACTGAGGAAATAGTAGCCCCGGCTATAACCTGTGCAACAAGTTCATATTTTTCCTCTGGAGTCCATTTTCTATTTTGGCTGTGGTGTTTTAAACAATCAGGAGATGTTACTTCTTCCAAATGGTGCCATTTAACAATCATGTCATGAAAATTCTTTAGGTTTGTGATGTCTGCTGGTGGTTCAATCCATTTCCCTTGCCTGTATAGTTCGACTGCCTTTCGTTTGAATTCGTAACTGTAACGCATAAAAATACCCCTTTCACTGGATGTCCAGTAAAAGGGGTACATATCAGTTCAGTTTGTCCACACGGCATTTTTTTGTCTTAGGTTCTTGTTTATTTCAGTTTTTCGAGGATCTCGTCCGCACTCATCCCGCTTGCCAGCAACTTCTTCAGCACAACCTCTGCTTCAGCCTTCTTTGCTTCTTCGCTTCCAGGGATGCCACTTCTTTTTCGGCCTTCTTCAGAGCAGTCTTCTTCTCTTTCAGTGTATTCTTCTGCTCCTCAATCGCTTTCTGGATGGATGCGATTTCCGTATTCAGAGACGCAATAGTCTCCTGCTTCTCCACAATCTTGGATGCGTAGTCGTTATTAGTTTTGGGACGGTTTTTACTGCCTTTCGTTCTGGGCCTAGTGATAACCTCTTTCCTTTTATTGTGGTTTAAGTATAACACTGTGTTTGAGTGCTGGCAATATACTATTATTGTTCACTATTATCTACCAACAAGGAAACCGCCTTATTGTAGACCTGTATTCCAATCTTACTTTCAACCAAACCGCATAAAACGCCAATTACAAGTGCAGGCTTGATATCTGTAAAAGCCTTGGAAATATCTACATTTCCAATTTTTACATCTATAAGACCAACATTCATTAATAGTGCAAAAATCAACGAAGCAACTGCAATATAAATCAGACGGATAACTGGCGTCATTTTGTCTTTTTCCAACGAAGCAAGATCCTCAAATTCTATTTCAAATTTTCTTGCACCAAATGAAACCCATGTTCCTGTTAAGGCACCAATTATAATACATAATACTGAAATACATCCTATCCATCTTGTAAAATAGAAACATATTCCTAGCACTATACTTGCTATTGCGCCAATAATTAAGGCATCTATCCCTAAATATTTCATATAGTGGTTCTTGATACGTTTTCCTTCTACAAGAACTATTTCATCTTTCAACTTCATTAATGCAAATTCTGCTGTTTCTGTCTGTGCCGGATTTGCCACAAGTCCAACCTGAGACAAGGAAAGTAGCTTATCAAAATACTTTTTCTTAGTTTGTTTATCCGTGTTTTCTAATGCTTTAATGATATTGCAGGCAGATTCTGCTTTTACATACAGTTCTTGTTGATCCTTTGGAATAACACTATCCATAGTTGAATTAACTTGGAAACTGATATCAAATTCCTCTTCTGCATTTTCACATACAAGAAAGTGTCCTTCCATTATAACGGTCTCCCACAGGTTTTACACACATCTCCCGACATATGTAAGGAAAATCCGATTGTATCAATTACTTTACTTAACGACTGAAGTTCCATCAATAAATGAAGTTCGTCCTCTGTTTTATTTTCTTTTTCTATTAGCTGAGCTTTTAGTTTTCTTAATTCTCTATAATCCATCATAGCTCCCTCCCACAAGTAGGGCACACTCTCGTTGACATTGAAAGGCTATGCTTCAGAAATACGGGTGTATTATCGAGAGCCTCAAGTTCAGCTTGGATTTTTTCTCGATCAATTCTTATATTTGATTCTCCTGCCTGGAGGTCATTTAAAAGTTTTTTTAACTCTGGCGATAACATATGTTCATCTTCTTTCAATTTAACATAAAAATCTATCACATCTTCGCCGATCATAAGATCGTTGCCTACTGCTCACCACGGAGAGGTGTGTGATATTATTACGAGCAGCGTAGGGAGCTACCGCTCCCATTATATCACAAGTCTGAAAACAAATCAGCCTTGTACACACCATCCGCCAACATTTTCTTGAAGCTGTTTTTTACGGCTGCGACATCCTCATGATAGGTCATGCCATACCAAGTGTCATTGGTCTTCAGGACCTTTACGGACATCTTTCCCTGCTCCAGCAGCTCACCGATGAAGATTGGGATCAGATACTCGGCTTTCTGAGGATTGCTCGGTACTTCTTTCTCGAAAAACTCCTTGAAACCATTTTCCAGCACATCCAAAAAATCAGGAGTCAAGCCCCACATATTCATGGATACCAGAGAATTCACATCAACAGACACTCCGCCTGCTTCTGCGCCATCTGCAGTTTTGACAATATTCTTCGTCTCAACAACTTCTGTCAGATTGTTGTCTGCATCCATCTTGCATATACCTCGAGTAACACCGCCATTGTCTGACAATGTATTCTTCAGAACAAAACCGGCCATACAGGACTTACCGCCTTTTACAAGGTAATCATGCACGGCCTGGAATCCCTCTTTACCATAATAATCATCTGCGTTGATGACGATAAATGGCGTTGTGATCAATTCCTTCGCTGCCAGAACAGCCTGTCCGGTTCCCCATGGCTTCGTACGATCCTTCGGCAGCTCACCCGGAATATCCCTGATATCCTGGAAGGCATAATCCACGGTCACACCATTGTCTGCACAGACAGCGGCAATCCTGTCACCGATGACTTCCTTAAACTCTTCCTCAATATCTCTGCGAATAATAAAGATAACTTTATTAAATCCGGCCTCAATGGCATCATGAACTGAATAATCCATGATAATATGTCCTTTATCATCTACAGGCTCCAGCTGTTTAATACCGCCGCCAAAACGTGAAC
>OJAG01000134.1_pt1 | contig 63256 bp, 65 predicted proteins | sample 1589021 | NCBI WGS metagenome assembly OJAG01 (sample SAMN03283264) | human gut metagenome | biome: human-associated habitat; material: feces | host: Homo sapiens | place: USA | collected 2013 | reverse complement strand
TGATAAGCATTTTCCGGGTGAGGTTATTGCCGATTTGGATGAGTGTTCGGAGTACTATCAGCTTCCTATTGACTCACTTGGTAAAAGACAATTTCGGTTTGATTCCACGGGAGAACTTTTGAGTGGAGACTTTGAGGATGCCGAAGTATACGCAGATAATTTCTTGAATTTGTTCCAGGAGAAGTTGCTATCCACTTTGGCAGAGGATGTATTTACTATATTGTACAGCGATAAAAATTTGCTTGCTTTCTTTTGCAATGAATTAGCAGAAAAAATACGTAACCTCAAGGCAAGTGAATATCCAGATATTCTCGCATCAGATGGCGTTTTGCAACGATGCCAATATTGGCCAGCTTGGTTGGAACGTGGAATTTATATGCGCGACAAAGGCCGCTGCCAACTATGTGGGTGCGATGTTTCGGGCATTTTGCGAACAGATGTGAAGTATAATATAGACCATATTGTTCCACTCAAATGTGGAGGCATTAACGATCCGATTAACCTTCAATTATCTTGTGAGCACTGCAATAAGTCCAAGGGTGCCCGAAGCACAAAGTTTAATAATATTGCATCTCCGTTCTGGCGCTTAGATGAATATGAACAGGTGTAGTGCGAGGTGAAGACAATGGCACAAAACGATAAGATTCAACTATTTGAAGACAAGCGTATTCGCACCGCATGGGATGCGGAAAAGGAAGAATGGTATTTTTCCGTTGTCGACGTTGTTAGAGTGTTGACGGACAGCGCTGATCCCGCAGCGTATTGGCGGAAGCTCAAGCAACGCTTGAAAGCCGAGGGAAATGAAACCGTGACAAATTGTCACGGTTTGAAAATGACTGCTTCTGATGGCAAGAAACGTCTGACCGATGTAGCTGACACCGAGCAGCTTCTCCGCATTATCCAGTCCATTCCTTCGCCAAAGGCCGAGCCGTTCAAGCTGTGGCTGGCACAGGTCGGTCGAGAGCGTATCGAGGAGACCATCGACCCGGAGCTGACCATTGACCGCGCTCTGGAAACCTATCTCAAGAAGGGTTACAGCCGTGAGTGGATCAATCAGCGGCTGCAGGCCATCCAGGTTCGTAAAGAACTGACGGATGAATGGGATGCCTGCGGTGTGCAGAAAGGCGTAGAGTACGCCATCCTCACGGACGAGATTTCCCGAGCCTGGTCTGGCATGTCCACCCGGCAGTACAAAAATCTGAAGGGCTTGAAAAAGGAAAACCTTCGTGATAACATGACTACGCTGGAACTGGTACTGAATATGCTGGCGGAGGCCACTACCACTCAGTTTTCAAGAGATCGCAAACCAACGACCTTCCAAGAGAATTTGGCAGTTGCCAAGGCGGGCGGTCAGGTGGCTGGACGAACCAGAAAAGACATTGAGTCCCAGTCAGACACGCCGGTCATTACTGCTAAGAATGCCGCACAGCTTAATCAGGTAGTGACAGATCTGCTGGAAGGAGCAGTCTCTGACACAACTGAAGAATCAAAAGGCGAGTGAGCTCTGCGCGTCCAGGTTTTATTGCTGTCATACGACGATTTTTTGAAAGTAAATTTCGAAAAAAATCTATAGTGTTGCGTTATGACAGAAAAAAGGTCTTTGTCCCATGGGACAAAGACCTTTTGATTTTCCCCCGGCGCCTTCCCCGCAGAAAGGCGACCGCTGCCGGAGTTTTTCTCCCCCCTCTGGAAAATCCTCCGCCGCTGTGATAGAATAGACCTCCCGGAGGGCTTTGGCCGCCGGAGACTATCACAGCAAGGAGAATGTACCATGCAATGTCCCGTATGCGGTAAGGAGATGAAAACCGGCGCCTCCACCTTCATGGGCTCCACCGGCCTGACCCCTATGGCCTGCGTGTTCACCGACAGCGAGGTCAAGCAAAAGGGCTTCTTCCGGCACAATGTCGTCTCCAAGGTCCTCCTGCAGGGCGACGACATAGAGACCTACTTCTGTGAGTCCTGCCAACTGCTCCTGCCCCTGATCCGCTGACATTCCGGCACGCAAAAAGGGTCCCCGGCTCTCGCCGGGGACCCTTTCCCGTCTCTTACGGACGCTCACAGAGCGCTTACAGAATGTTGATGGACGTCTGCTTGGGCAACTGCTTCTTGGCCGCCTTCGGCACGGAGATGGTCAGGATGCCGTCCTCGAACTTGGCGGACACCTCCTCCGGCTCCACGTCCTCGCCTACGTAGAAGCTGCGGCTGCAGGCCCCGGCATAGCGCTCCTGACGGATGTACTTGCCCTTCTTGTCCTGCTCCTCCTTGTCCAGACCCTTGGCGGCCTGAATGGTCAGATAGCCGTTCTTCAGCTCCACATTGACCTCGTCCTTTTTGAAGCCCGGCAGGTCGATATCCAGCTCATAGGAGCTCTCCGTCTCCCGCACATCGGTTTTCATCAGGTTCTTGCCGTGCTTGCCATACAGCGGGTCACGGCTCTGAGGTACCATCATCCCGAAAGGATCAGAGAAGAAATCATCAAACAAATTCTCACCAAAAATGCTGGGCAACATAAGTCATACCTCCATTCAAAATTCCGGGTGCCGGTGTCTCGCCGGCGCCAACTTTTGTCACCGCTTACACATTGTATGCGTTTTCCGTTCCCCGGTGGAGCTCTTTGGCTCTCTCCCTTGGAACAGCTTCATCATAGCACTGTTTTTAGCACTGTCAAGTATCGAGTGCTAATGTTCACAGAAGTACCTATGTTTGTTCACAAAATATCCGAAAAGTCCACACACCGCCGCCCCAGCGGAAAATATTGTCCGGGGCATATACAAACGGCCGAAAGTGTGGTATACTTTCATGAACCAATTTACAAAATGTTCAGGAAGCCGGAAGGATGCCGGGTATAATGGTAATATAGTATATAAATGGGAGGTTTCCTATGGCACGCAATATTCTGGTGGTCGAGGACGACCGCAATATTTCCGACCTGATCCGGATGTATCTGGAGAAGGAGGGCTTTGACGTCCGCATCGCCTATGACGGCGGCAAGGCCGTGGAGGAATACGACCGGCAGGCGCCGGACATGGTGCTGCTGGATATCATGCTGCCGGTGATGGACGGCTGGTCCGTCTGCGCCCACATCCGGGAAAAGGCCAAGACACCCATCATCATGCTGACGGCCAAAAGCGAAGTCAACGACCGCATCACCGGTCTGGAGATGGGCGCCGACGACTATCTGGTCAAGCCCTTCGAGATGAAGGAGCTGATGGCCCGCATCAACGCCGTGCTGCGCCGCAGCGAGATCCCCGACGACACCCGCAAGCGTCTGGTGTTCGACAAGCTGGAGATCAATCTGGACAGCTACGAGCTGCTGGTGGACGGCAAGAAGGTGGATACGCCCCCCAAAGAGCTGGAGCTGCTGTACCATCTGGCCTCCACGCCCAACCGGGTCTACACCCGCAACCAGCTGCTGGACGAGGTGTGGGGCTTCGACTACTTCGGTGACTCCCGGACAGTGGACGTCCATATCAAGCGCCTGCGGGAGAAGATCGAGAATGTCTCCGACCAGTGGGAGCTGAAAACCGTGTGGGGCGTGGGCTATAAGTTTGAAGTGAAGTGATGACAGAGCGCAAGAAACGGTTCAGCGGACTCTACTGGCAGCAGTTCGCCCTGACCGCCGGCATGGTGATGCTGACGCTGCTGCTGCTGGGCGTGTCCTTTTTCGCCCTGAGCTATAACTATAACTTCACCGAGCGGCGGGACGAGCTGCAGGAGCGGGCCAGTCTCATTGCTCAGGTGTCTGTGGACTACCTGAAGTCCGGCGGCCAGACGGAGGATGAAAATCTCAAGCGCTTTATCAGTCTGGGTAGCGCCATGACCAACGCCGAATTTCTGGTGTGCAACGACAGCGGCTATGCCCTGCTGACGGCGGACCAGCGGCTGGGGGGCAAGGTGGTGGCCATCCCGCAGGAGATCACGCAGGAGGTCCTGACGGGCAGCGGCCTGTATCAGGGCCGCAGCAGTCTGGGCGGCGCCTACACCTCCAAACAGTTCGTGGTGGGCGTCCCCGTTCAGGACGGCGACCAGACCATCGGCATGGTGTTGGCGGTGATGAACGCCCGCTCCGTCATGGGGATGTGGCGGTCCTTCATCAGCCTGTTCCTCATGACCTCCGCCATTATCCTGCTGCTGGTGTTCATCGTCACCTCCCTGACCTCCATGCGGCAGATCCAGCCCATCCGGGAGATGGTGCAGGCCACACGGGCCTACGCCGCCGGGAACTTCGACGTACGGATGCAGGACGCCGACCGGGGCGATGAGATCGGCGAGCTGGCGGCGGGCTTTAACAACATGGCGGACTCTCTGGCGGAGACGGAGCGCCAGCGCCGGGACTTCATCGCCAACATCTCCCATGAATTAAAGACCCCCATGACCTCCATCGCCGGCTACACCGACGGTATTCTGGACGGCACCATCCCGCCGGAAAAAGAACGCAAGTACCTGCAAATCATCTCCGACGAGAGCCGTCGGCTCAGCCGTCTGGTGCGCCGGATGCTGGATATCTCTCAGATCCAGTCGCAGGAGATGAAAAAAGAGGACTTCGACCTGTGCGAGAGTATGCGTCTGGCGCTGCTGTCCATGGAGCAGAAGATCACCGACCGGGAGTTGGACGTAGAGGCGGACATCCCGGAGGAGCCTGTGATGGTGGAGGGCGTCAACGACCTCATCACGCAGGTCATCTACAACCTGCTGGAAAACGCCACCAAGTTCGCCGCCCCCCACTCGTCCCTGTATCTGGGGCTGGCCGTCCATGGGGAGAAGGCCGTGGTCACGGTGCGCAACGTCGGTCAGACCATCCCCGCCGAGGAGATCCCCCTGCTGTTTGAGCGCTTCCACAAGTCTGACAAATCCCGCAGCGAGGATAAGGACGGCTACGGGCTGGGCCTGTACGTGGTAAAGACCATCCTGTCTCAGCACAAGGAGCAGATCACCGTCACCAGCGAAAACGGCGTCACCGCCTTCAGCTTTACCGTTCAGATGGCTCACCCCATGCGGAACGAACCGTGAGAGGAAGTATCCTATGTATAATGACGAAAACAGAGAATTTGACCCGGTAGGCGGCGATCTGCCGCCCCAGCCGCAGCAGGACCGGACGGACCTGCCGGAAGAGGAGCCGGACGAGATCGTCAGCTGGTACACCCCCCGGCAGGAGGAGCCGGAGGAGGTCGTCAACTACTTCGTCCAGCAGCGCCCCATACCCCAGAACGTCTGGAAGCAGGCCGCCAAAACCCAGCGTAAGCGCCGCCGTCTGTGGACGTGGCTGGGCATAGGCGGCATAGCGCTGGTGGTCGTGGTCATCGTGGTGGCGGTGCTCCTGTCCTCCACCGCCTCCAGCGCCCCCAGCCTGCCGGGCAGCGACGACGGTGATTCCGCCAGCAGCATGGTGGATATCTTCCGCAAGAAGGAGACTACCATCCCCCGCATCTCCGGGGAGGAGGGCGTGAAGCTCAGCTGTCAGGACCCCTCCGGTCAGGAGCTTACCATTCAGCAGGTGTACGCTAAGGTGAACCCGTCGGTGGTGGCGGTGGTGGCGGAGCAGTCCGACGGCTCTGCCGCCGTGGGTACCGGCGTCATCATGACCGAGAGCGGCTATATCATCACCAATGCCCACGTCATCTCCGGCGGCAAGAGCTGCTGGGTGGCGCTGGACACCGGCGTCACCTACGACGCCCGTCTGGTGGGCTATGACGAGGACGAGGATCTGGCGGTACTGCGGGCCATTGCGGACAATCCTCTGCCGGCGGCGGAGTTCGGCAACTCCGACCTGCTGACGGTGGGCGACCCGGTGTACGCCATCGGCAACCCCTTGGGCGTAGAGCTACGGGGGACCCTCACCAACGGCATCGTCTCCGCCATCAACCGTGAGGTGGAGATGCAGGGCCGCACCATGACCATGATCCAGACCAACGCCGCCCTGAATAACGGCAACTCCGGCGGCCCCCTCATCAACAGCTATGGGCAGGTCATCGGCATCAACACCATGAAAATGAGCAACTCCAGCCTCTCCGAGGACGAGGCCACAGTGGAGGGACTGGGCTTCGCCCTGCCCATCAGCTCCGTGTCCTTCGTGGTCAATGACCTCATCGCCCACGGGGAGTTTCTGGGTACCCCCACCATCGGCATCACCGTCCGCACCATCGAAAAGTCCGGCGGCGGCACGCAGGTGGAGGTCTACACCGTGGACGACACCCTGGGCGCTGCGGAGGCCGGTGTGCAGCCCGGCGATATCATTCTGGAGGCGGACGGCCAGCCTGTCTCCGTCACCAGCGATCTGCTGACGGTGCGGCGCAGCCACTCCGTGGGCGATACCATCCGTCTGACCATCCAGCGGGACGGCCAGTCCCTGACGGTGGACGTAGTTCTGTACGCCAGCAAATAACCCCTGCGCCGCATGGGGCCGCTCCGGCCCGGTGCGGCGCACCGTTTTCAAGGAGGGACTTATGAAGCAGCAGCCTTTGCAGACGGCGGGCCGGGTGCGCCTGCCCTATACCCGGCGGCGCAGCGACGCCCGGTGCGTCACCTCGCTATCCCAACTGCCGGACGTACCGGAGCTAAAGGCCTATGATCCCGAATTTTTCGCCGGCCACGCCCTGCTGCTGGTGACGGATACCACCGCCTCCGGATCCCTGCCTCCCATTCTCCATACCGCCGATATAACCGACGGCTACGGCACGGTGCGCTTGCATCGCCCCCTGCCGGCCCGGAACCAGTGCGTCACGCAGGACATGGCCACTTGGCTCCTGTGGGCGGAAGTCCCCGCCTTTTGGGCCGTCCTCTCCTGGACGGTGGCGAACCCCGCCCTCCCCCCGGAGCGCCTGTCCCGGTATTAAGAACCCCCGGCAGTATAGAAAGGAGTCTTTGATATGGCTATTCTGATCGCATATTACTCCCGTGCGGGAGAGAACTACTTCGGCGGCTCCTACCGCCGCATCCCTGTGGGCAACACCCGGCGGGTGGCGGAGCAGCTGGCATCCCTCACCGGCGGCGACCTGCTGGAGCTCCGTCAGGCCCACCCCTATTCCGACGACTACCGCACCTGCGTGGCACAGGCCAGAGCCGACTGGCAGCAGAGCGCCCGCCCGGAGCTGTTGGGTCTGCCGAAAGATCTGTCGGGCTATGACCGCATCTATCTGGGCTATCCCAACTACTGCGGCACCATGCCCATGGCGGTCTATACCTTCTTGGAGCACTACGACCTTACCGGCAAGGTCATCTGCCCCTTCTGCACCCACGAGGGCAGCGGCCTCTCCCAGACGGAGCAGGACATCCGCAAAGCCGCACCGGGGGCCACCGTCACCCGTGGCCTTGCCATCCATGGCAGCCACGTGGACGAGGCCGCACCGGCCCTGACCCGGTGGGTCAAGGAGATGCAGTAGCATGGACTGTCAGGAAATCCGGGGGACCTGCGGGCCGCCGCTGCATCCTACAGCGCCCAGCGGCAGCAGTCGGCACAGCTGCCTACAGCAAAGGATGTAAGATCACCGCAGAGCTTATCCATAAATGTATGGCGAGGTTCACCAAGCGGGAGATCCAAAAGTTTATAAATGCAGAGGGCATTTCTGTTACCGCTGCGGAGCAACTCAGGCTTTTCTGGGCATACTGTTTGGAAAGGCGGCGCTGCCACGGGAGTAATCCCTGTTTGACACCGACCTGGGGGATACGTTCGAGTGCGCCGCCCATCATCTCACCTTTGTCATGGCGCCACAGGCCAAAGAAATTCTGCGTGCGTACAAAAACGCTCTCCAAAAAAGTTGCAAAAAGTGACTTTTTCAAAGCCAAGCTTTCACACTTTTTTCACCGCCGTTATGCATGCGTTATGCACGACTTTTTCCTCTGATTCAAGAGTCCCGCAAAAAGCGCAAAAAAAGTTCCGAAATCCACAGATTTCGGAACTTTTTTTGGTCCGAGTGTCGAGATTCGAACTCGAGGCCTCTTGAACCCCATTCAAGCGCGATACCAAACTTCGCCACACCCGGATACCATATTCACTTGCTGCATCACGTCAGCTTGATTACTATACCACACTCCTTTTTATTTTGCAAGCCCTATTTCAGATTTTTTTGCATTTTTTACGGAAGCGGCAGCCGCTCCCCTGCTGCGCCGCCTCCAACTCCTGCAGGATATCCCGGCACAGGGCCGCATCCGGTACTATGCCGGTAAAGTGAGCGAAGGACAGCGCCGCCTGCTGCACCAGCAGGGCAAGTCCTCCCACTGCCGTCAGGCCCCGGTGCTCCGCCGCTCGCATCAGAGCTGTGTCCGTGGGATGGTACACCAAATCGTATACCACCGCCTTCGCCGGCAGCGTCTGTACGAAATCCAAAGACTCGAACTCCGGCGAACCCTCCATGCCCAGCGGTGTGGCGTTCAGCAGCAGCCCATGCTCTGCGGCGGCACGGGGCAGCTCCTCCCACGGGACAACTCCTCCTCCGCACCGGGCAGCCAAGGCCGCCGCCTTTTCCGGTGTCCGGGCGCACACCGTCACCCGGCAGCCCGCCTGCGCCAGCGCCAGCGCCGCCGCCTTGGCGGCTCCCCCGGCTCCCAGCACCAGCGCCGCCTGCCCCGCCGGCGCAAAGCCCCGCAGCCGCAGGCTCTCTACCACCCCCGGCCCGTCGGTGTTATATCCCACGGCCCGGCCATCCCGGAAGCATACGGTGTTCACGGCGCCGCAGGAGGCCGTCCACGGCTCCACCGCATCCAGCAGCGGCAGAATACGCTCCTTCAGGGGCATGGTAACGTTGCACCCGTCCCACGCTCCCCGGCGGCCCTGCGCCACAAAGTCCTCCAGTGTCTCCGCCGTCACCGTCATTGCTTCATAGCTTCCGGCAGCACCGCACCTCTCCATAAATCGCCGGTGGATGCGGGGCGACAGGCTGTGACCCACCGGATCCCCGATGACGCACAGCCGCATCACAAGCCCTCCGCCAGCAGTACCAGCGCCTCCAGATAGCCGTCAAAGCCGTGGCCCACGATCTGCCCCCGGCAGGCCGGGGCCGTTACCGACACCTGTCGGAAGGGTTCCCGCTGACGGATATCCGACAGGTGTACCTCCACCGCCGGGACATCTACCGCCCGCAGAGCATCATAAATGGCATAGCTGTAATGGGTATAGGCTGCCGGGTTGATAACGATGCCGTCATAGACCCCCGCCGCCTGCTGAATGGCGTCGATGATAGCCCCCTCGTGATTGCTCTGGAAGCAGTCCGCCTCCCAGCCGTGGGCGGCGGCATAGTCCTGCACCCGGCGGCACAGGGCCTCATAGGTTCCGGTGCCGTAGATATCCGGCTCCCGGCCGCCCAGCAGATTCAGGTTTGGCCCATTGATGATGAGAAATTTCATACCTGTTCCCTCCATATGGCGGCAATGACCTCTGCCGCCGCCTGCGCCGTATCCTCCCGGATGGCGTAGTCGGCACAGATGCGGTACAGCGCCTCCCGCTGCCGCCGCAGCGTCTCCAGCGAACCGCCCCCGGCCAGCAGCGGGCGGTTCGCTCTTTCTAATGTGCGCTCAATATCTGCCACCGGGCGATCCAGCCAGAACAGCACGCCGCTGCGCCGCAGCAGCGCCCGGTTCTCCGGCCGCAGCACGGCCCCGCCGCCGGTGGCCAGCACGCAGTCCTCTCCGGCGCAGAGTGCCTGCAATGCCGCCGTCTCCCAGCGGCGGAAGCACTCCTCTCCGCTGGAAAACAGCTGCGCCACCGTCCTGCCCGCCAGCCGCTCCACCTGCGGATCACAGTCCCGGAAGGGCAGGCCCAACTGCCGGGCCAGCAGCCCGCCTACGGTGGTTTTTCCGCTGCCGGGAAGCCCGATGAGGATCAGCTTTTTCATGCCTGCTCCTCCCGGCTCAGCTCCATCAGCAGGCGGAACAGCCGCTCCACCTGCTGCCGCCGCTCCGGGGCCAGCTGCCCCCGTGTGTGCAGCACCTGCTCCTCCCGTCCGGTATCCTGCACCGGCAGGTGATGCTCCCGTTTATAGGCGCCGATCCGGCGAGAAATGGACTGTCTCCGGACAAAAAGCGTCGTCAGTTCTGTGTCCAGAATGTCCAGCTGACCACGCAAATTGTCCAGTTCTCCGCCGCCGTCGGCGCCCTTCAGTCTCCACAGGGCCAAGGCCGCCGCACTCTCCACCACCACCGGCGCCCGCAGGGCGATGCAGGCATCGTGACGGCCGCCGATGGTAATTTTTGTATTGGTCATGGTCGTGAGGTCGATGGTCTCCTGCGGCTGGGCGATGGAGGGGGTGGGGCGGAAAGTCACGGTGAACTCCACCGGCATCCCGTTGGTGATGCCGCCGTTGATGCCGCCGCTGTGATTGGTAGCAGACCAGACCCGCCGACCATCTGTACGCCAAGGGTCGTTGGCCTGACTGCCCCGGAGGACAGCAAACTCCTCCCCGGCCCCAAAGGCCACCGCCTTCACGCCGGGGATAGCGAACACGTGGCGGGCGATCTCCGACTCCACCGTCTCCCGCCAGTCCGGGCCGCCCCAGCCGGCGGGCAGGCCCGTGACGATGCAGCGCACCTGACCGCCCACGGAGTCCCCCTCCTGTCGGGCCTCCTCCGCCCGCTGGCGCAGGGCGTTTTCGTCAATAACTTGTGCATTTACTTTAATATCTTGCAGCTTTAGCCAGCTTTTTGCCAGAGCACCCGCCGCCACCAGAGAGGCCGTCAGCCGTCCGGAAAAGGCCCCGCCTCCACGGGGATCGTTGCGCCCACCGCTCTGCACCCAAGCGGTGTAGTCGGCGTGGCTGGGCCGGGGCGTGTGGCGCAGGGCATCGTAATCCGCCGAGCGAACGTCCCGGTTCCGCAGCAGCAGGCACACCGGCATTCCGGTGGTCACGCCCTGATAGACCCCGCTGAGCACCTCCACCTGATCCGGTTCATGCCGGGCGGTGGAGAGAGGATCTTGGGGCGCACGGCGCAGCAGCTGACGGCAGATGAACTCCTCATCCACCGGCAGACCCGGCGGCACATCCCGCAGCAGCACTCCCACGGCGGGGCCGTGGGACTCCCCGAATATGGTATAATCCATCATGTCAAGTGTTCCACCTTTCCACCCAGTTGGGCATAGTCCCGCCAGAAGGCCGGGTAGGATTTGGCGGTGCAGTCCGCTCCCCGCAACACCACCGGCTCCCGGCAGAAGAGAGCGGCGCAGGCCGCCAGCATAGCCAGCCGGTGATCTCCGGCGCTCTGCACCTCGCCGCCTTGCAGGCTCGCCACGCCACGGATGACAAGTCCATCCGTTGTCTCCTGTACCCGGCCGCCCAAGGCCGTCAGCAGAGCCGCCGTGGCTGCCAGCCGGTCGCTCTCCTTATGCCGCAGGCGGGCAGCATCTGTAAAGTTTGTCTCCCTGTCAGGCCGCAGCGCCGCCAGCAGAGCCAGCGGCGGCAGCAGGTCCGGGTTCTCCCGGAGGGACACCTGTTGGGGAAGCTCCCGGCACAGGGTCAGCGCCCTGCGGTCCCCCTGCCGGGAGTCCTGCCGCAGACCCGTTACCGTGATGCTTTGCCCCAGCGCCGCCAGCACCAGCCAATAGGCCGCCGCCGACCAGTCCCCCTCCAGTTCTATGGGCAGCGGGGCAAAGCACTGGCCGCCGGGGATGCGCCAGCCGCCCTGCGCCCGGTGCAGCACGACGCCGTACCGCTCCAGCACCCACACCGTTAAGTCCACATAGGGCCGGGACACCGGCCCCGGCGCCTCCAGCCGGGAGTCCTCCCGGCACAGGGGCAGGGCCATGAGCATCCCGCTGATGAGCTGGGAGGTATCGCCCCCCGGCAGGTGGTACACACCGCCGGTAAGGCGGCCCGTGACCCGCAGTCCGCCGGGACAGGGCGTCACGCCCCACAGGCCCGGCATCACCCGCTCCAGCAGCCGGGGCGTACCGGTGAACGTCACCTCACGGCCCAGCGTCATAGCTAACGGCAGCAGGAAGCGCAGGGTACTGCCGCTGGCTCCGCAGGGAACCTCCTCCCCGCCGCCGTATAAGGCCCGCAGACCCGCCGCTGTGGCCCGGATATCCTCCGGGGCGTCGGGAGGCAGCGGTGGAAAACGGCCAGACGCCGCCTGACAGATCAGCTCCCGGTGCCAGCGGCTCTTGGAAGGCGGGGCCGCCACCGTCCCCGCCAGCGGGGCGGGATACAGCTTCACATCCATCGGGTTTCCTCCAGCAGTTCCTCCGGCGGCACCGACCACAGCACGCCGTGGCCGGGGCGCTCCAGCACCGCAATGGTCATCTCGCCGCCGCTGCGCTTTTTGTCCCGCAGCAGGTACTGCCGCCATGCCGCCTCCGGCAGATCATCCAGCTTCCGAGGCAGGTCATAGCGCTCCAGCAGCGCTCCCAGCCGGGCCAGCATGGCGGTCTGGTCGCTGCCGTGGGCCGTCTGCCAGCGAAGCATCTCTATCATACCAGCCGCCACGCACTCGCCGTGGGTATAGCGGCCGCCGCCCAGTGCCTCCATGGCGTGGCCGAAGGTGTGGCCGAAGTTCAGCAGCCGACGGGGGCCTTCGTCCCGCTCATCCTGCGCCACCAGCGCCGCCTTGCAGGCAAGGCACCGGCGGATGATCCGGGGCCAGTCCGGCTCCTGCTGCTCCAGCCGGGTCAGCAGCTCCTCATCCGCGATGCAGCCGTATTTGATGACCTCGGCCATGCCGCAGGCCAGCTGACGCCGGGGCAAGGTGGCAAGGCAGACGGTATCCGCCAGCACCATGCGGGGCTGGTAGAAGCAGCCCAGCAGGTTTTTTCCCTCCGGCAGATCCAGCCCCGTTTTGCCGCCTACGGCGCTGTCCACCTGCGCCAGCAGGGTGGTGGGGGCCTGCACCAGCGCCACGCCACGCAGCAGCGTGGCCGCCGCAAAGCCCGCCAGATCGCCGGTGACGCCGCCGCCCAGAGCCACGATGCCATCGCTGCGGGTCAGGCCCAGCTGCACCAGCCGGCGGCACAGCCGGTCGTACTCCTCCAGCGACTTGGAGCCCTCCCCCGCCGGGAAGGTCACCAGCGGCCAGCCGGTGCGGCGGGCCAGCGGAGCGCCGTACAGGGCTGCCACCGTGTCGTCGCAGACGATGGCCCAGCGGCCCACACCCAGCGGGTGCAGCAGCTCCTCCGCCTGCTCCAGCAGACCGCCGCCGATGTAAATGGGATAGCTGCGCCGTCCCAGCGCCACCTGTAAGGTCTCCATAGGCCCACCTCCTCTCGTTTTTTCTATTGTAGCGGGTTTTGCCGGGGAAGTAAAGCCGTGGTGAAAAATCCAAGGGATTTTTCACTGCGGGCAGGAGAAGGGGCTGTGGAAGATGCGAAAAGAGCCGCCTCCTGTGGGAGGCAAACTCTGTGAGACCTGCGGGGGCGCAAAAAAGAGCCGCCTCCTGTGGGAGGCGGCTCTTTTATTGACAACCTATCAATTGACGAGGACTTCGCATTTCAGCGTCTGTCCATCCACTTCGGCAATAATCGTTGTTCTGCCAGAACTCACAGCCGTCACCTCACCATCGCTGTTGATGGTGACGATGCTGCTGTCCTCGGTGCTCCACTTCACTGTGGAATCTGTGCCGTCCACCGTCATGGGGACTGCCGGGTCGCCCACGCTCATTGAAAACTCTGTCTGGGCAACTCCCTTGCTATTATAGATGGAGCGCAGCACCAGATCCTTCTTGGGGGCCTCCTTCACGGTGACGGTGCAAGTGACGGGGTCGGCACCCTCGGCGGAGGCGGAGATGGTGGCCGTACCGGCGGCGACAGCGGTGACGGTGCCGTCCTCGCCCACGGCGGCGACATCGGCATTGCTGGAGGTCCATGTGATGCCCTCAGCGCCGGTGGCTGTCAGCTTCCCGGTGCCGCCGACGGTCAGCTCCAGCGCCGTCTGGTCCAGAGACAGGGTGACGGTGGGGGTGTTGGGATCCACGTCCTCTGTGGGGTTCTTGGGGGGATCGGGCCGGTCGTCGCCGGGCTTTCCGCTGCCGATGAGGGTATAGAGCAGCACCCCCGCCACCAGCACCAGCACCAGCACCAGCGTGGGGCCGAGGATGCTGGGACTCTTCTGACGATGGACCCGGCGGCCGGGATTCACCGGCTTTTTGCCGCCGTTGGCAAAGGCTTCGTCCTCCTCGCAGAAGGGACAGGTCTTATAGCTATCGGAGAACATTTCTCCGCACTTAGGGCATTTCAACAGGCTCATGGGATCTCCTCCAATTAAAAACGCCGCAGGGGCGATAACACAGTAGTAAACTTATATCTGTTATAATACCCGTTTTGCCGCCCTCCGTCAACTGTAATTGCTGGAAGTTCAAGCTTTTTTTACAACTTTCGCCGGGGAGTGCTTGCTTTTCCGGCGCAGGTTTCCTATAATGGAAAGGATAAAACCAGCAGGGGGACGACGAGTATGAACACCATTTTCATCGGCATCGCCGGAGGCACCGGCTCCGGCAAGACCACCCTTACCGAGCATCTGGCCCAGCGGTTCGGACCGGACATCAGCGTGGTGCATCACGACAACTACTACAAGCGGCAGGACTGTCCCTTCGAGGAGCGGTGCAAGCAGAACTACGACCACCCCGACGCCTTCGACACGGAGCTGATGGTGGAGGATCTGAAGCGGCTGAAGGCCGGGGAGACCATCCACTGCCCCGTCTACGACTACACCATCCACAACCGCACCGACAAGACCATCGAAATAAAGCCCACCAAGGTGGTCATCGTGGAGGGCATCCTCATCTTCCAGAACAAGGCTCTGCGGGATCTGCTGGACATCAAAATTTTCGTGGAGACCGACGCCGACGTGCGTATCCTGCGACGGGCGCTGCGGGATGTGGAGGAGCGGGGACGCTCCATGCAGTCGGTGGTGGAGCAGTATCTGGCTACGGTGAAGCCCATGCACGAGCAGTTTGTGGAGCCCACCCGAAAGTACGCCGACATTGTGGTGCTGGAGGGCGGACACAATCTGGTGGCGCTGGATCTCATCATGCAACGCATCGCCAACCACATCGCAGAGAACTGACATGAGGCATACGGTTCTTCGCTATGGGGCGGCAGCCCTGTGCGTGCTGGGGGCAGTGTATTTTCTGCTGCCCCTGTCCATGGGGGTGCTTCACATCGGGATGCTGTACCCGGCGGCGGGGCTGCTGCTGGCGGCGGTGTGGCTGGTGTTCCCCGGTCTTTTCCGGCGGCTACCCCGGTGGCTGCGGCGCACGGTGTGCGTGGTGCTGGTGGCGGTGCTGCTGGTGCTGGGGACTATCCTGACCCTGATGGGCATCCGGGCGGCCCATCATCCCGATGGTACACAGCCGGTCACTGTCATTGTGCTGGGCTGTCAGGTGCGGTCCGACGGCACTCCCAGTCGGATGCTGAGAGATCGCATTCAGGCCGCCTACGACTATCTCTCCGTCCATGAGGAGGCGGTGTGCGTGGCCTCCGGCGGGCAGAACAATCAGGAGCCCACCACCGAGGCCCGGTGTATCCGGGACACGCTGGTGTCCATGGGCATCGACCCCGGCCGCATCTATCCGGAGGACAACTCCACCTCCACGGAGGAGAATCTGGCCTTTTCCGCTGAGGTCATCCGGCGGGAGGGTCTGCCCACGGAGGTGGCCATCGCCTCCGACAATTTCCACCAGCTGCGGGCCGGTGTATGGGCGAAGAAGGATGGGCTTACCCCCTACTCTCTGGGCTGCGCCAGCATCTGGATGCTTGGCCCCGGCTACTGGGCCAGGGAGGCCGCCGCTCTGCTGTATATGGGCACGACAGGCGCACTGTAATGGAATTATGCTTTACGGGAATTTCGTCGAAAAAGGGTATCCCGGCGGCAAAGCCGCCGGGATACCCTTTTCTTCATCGTTTCTCCGGTCCGTTCCGCCGGAGGGGCGATTTTTACGTAGAATGTGACAACGTATCGTAATCTTCGATGCGAATATTGCGATTTGTATTCGTTTTTCAGAAGGAGAACACCACGCCTATGATGGCGGAGGCCAGAATGAACACGATGGGATGCAGGCCCTTGGTGGGCTTGCACCAGCGGGTCAGCACCAGCAGCACCGCCGCCAGCGCCACAGCCTTCCAGTTCACCGCCGCAAGGCCCGTCTGGCCGCTGTAAAGCAGGGCCAGTCCCACCACGGACAGGCCCGCCGCCGCCACCATGGCGGCGGAGGCCGGGCGCAGACCGTAGAACACGTTGTTCACCAGACGGCTCTCCCGGAAGCGCTTGAGGAAGGCCGCCACAATGAGGATCACGATCACCGAGGGCGCTACCAGTCCCATGGTAGCCGCCACGGCACCGGGGATCCCGGCGGTGAGATAGCCCACATAGGTGGCCATGTTGACGCCCAATGGCCCCGGTGTGGATTCCGACACCGCCAGCATATCCGCCAGCTGGGACATGGTGAACCACTCCGGGTGGCGAGCGGCCATGTCATAGAGGAAGGGCAAAGTGGCAAGACCGCCGCCCACGGCGAACAGGCCCGTCTTGAAGAACTCGTAAAACAGCAGCAGACAGGTCATTTCTTCGCCCCCTTCAGATTCTGGATCAGCACGCCGGCCACACCGGCGGCCAGCACATACCACACCGGGGAGAGGCTGGTCAGCAGGGACGCCGCCAGTACTGCCAGAAAGATCAGCAGACCCCATACATCCTTCACGGCGCTTTTCCACAGCTTCAGCACCGCATTGAAGATCAGCACGCACACGCACACCCGGATCCCGGCGAAGGCGTGCTGCACCCATGTCAGGTGGGAAAAGCTGGTGATGACTCCCGCCAGCGCCACGATGATGAGCAGGGACGGGAACACCACCCCCAGCGTGGCCACGATGCCGCCGGCAACGCCGCCTTTCTTCTGGCCGATGAAGGTGGCGGTGTTCACGGCGATGACGCCGGGGGTACACTGGCCGATGGCGAAATAGTCCGTCAGCTCCTCATCGGTGGCCCAGCCCTTGTTCTCCACCACCTCACGCTGCAAAATGGGCAGCATGGCATAGCCGCCGCCGAAGGTCATGACCCCCACCTTGGCGAAGGTCAGAAACAGGCTCCAAAGCTCCTTCATACACTCACTCCTTATCCGTATATCCGTACAGGCCCCGCACCGATACCTCGCCGCTGCGGAGGACCTCCTCCGTGCCGTCGTCATAGCGCACCGCAAGGCCGTAGTCCGGTGTCAGGGACACCGCCAGCGCCTCCCGCTCTCCGCCGGGCCGCAGCACCCGTACCCGGCGGCCCAGATTCAGGCAGGCGGCTCTGTACTCCTGCCGCCGCTCCGCCGTCTCCTGCGGCAGCTCCCGGCGCAGGGCCTCCAGTTCCTCCAGAAAGGCCGTCTCCAGCGCCGCCCGGTCTATCTCCGCCCCGGCGATCATGGACAGCGATGCCGCCGTCTCCCGCAGCTCCGGCAGGAAATCCTCCCGCCGCTGGCAGACGTTGATGCCGATGCCCACGATGACCCATAGGCTGCCCTCCGGTCCCGGCAGAGCCTCCGTCAGAATACCGCAGACCTTCCGGCCCGACAGCACCAGATCGTTGGGCCATTTGATGCCGCAGGACAGACCGCAGCTGCGGCGGATGGCACGGCGCACTGCCGTGGCCGCCAGCGCCGGGATGCGAGGAGCATCCTCCGGACTGCTCCGCAGCAGCACCGATCCATACAGCCCCAGCCCCGCCGGGGACTGGAAGCTGCGGCCCCTACGGCCCCGACCCTCCGTCTGCTGCCTGGCCAGCACCACGGTACCCTCCGCCGCACCCTGCCGGGCCAGCGCCATCAGCTCCGTATTGGTGGAACCCACTGTCTCATAGCGATACACACGCCGCTCCATGGCCGCACCTCACTTTCCGCAATACTTTACCACGCCCGTGGGGATTTGTAAACCTCCCCCCTTGCATCCGCCGCCGGATTCCTGTATAATGCCGTTATCTTTATTTGAATACCGGGAGTACCGCCATGACCACTCGACAGCTTGTCCGCACCGCTCTGTTTGCCGCCCTGACGGCAGTGGGAGCGTTTCTGAAAATCCCCTTGGGTCCCTCTGCCATCACCCTGCAATTCTTCTTCACCGCCATGGCGGGCTGTCTGCTGGGCAGCGGCTGCGGGGCGCTCTCGCAGCTGATCTATGTGGCGCTGGGACTGCTGGGGCTGCCTATTTTCACCGCTGGCGGCGGCTTTTCCTATGTGCTGCACCCCACCTTCGGCTTTCTGCTGGGATTGATCCCCGCCGCATGGGTCATCGGTCGTCTGGCCCGCAGCACCCGCTCCTTCTGGCGCATTGCGCTGGCGGCTCTGGCAGGACTGGCGGTGCTGTATGCCGTGGGACTGCCGTACATGGCGATGATCCTCAACGGCTATATGGGCAAGGATATGGACCTCTCCGCCATTTTGTGGGCGGGGATGCTGCCCTTTCTTCCCGGTGACGCCTTGAAAATTCTGGTAACGGCGATGCTGACGCCACCTATCCGCCGGGCTTTGGATAACTCCGCCAAATAGAAGGCGGGCGGGTCGGCATTTCTTGGAACAACAGTGCATTGCAATTCCTGCTGGAGGCCCGTATAATAAGCAGGACAATTCGAAGGGAGTGATGAAAATGAAGGTCCGCACGCTGCTCGCCAGATTTTTCACTCCCTCTGTTTCTGTTTCTTCTTTTTGACCGGTATTTTTACCGGTCATTTTTTTGCGCTTTATGCGCCTGAGCCAGTCAGCAATTATTTTCATAGAATCCACAAACGAAAGAGAGGAACTATCACATGAACAAAAAACTCGGACACGACGCCATCTACGACGCCCGTGAGCTGGGCGTCCCCCGGATGCTCCTGCTGGGCCTGCAGCACCTGTTTGCCATGTTCGGCGCTACGGTGCTGGTCCCCATTCTGGTGCAGGGCTACGGTCTGCCCCTGTCCATCCAGACCACGCTGCTGTTTGCCGGTCTCGGCACGCTGCTGTTCCACGTCTGCACCAAGCTGAAGGTCCCTGCCTTCCTGGGCTCGTCCTTTGCGTATCTGGGCGGCTTCCAGGCCATGGCGACCCTCAACGCCGGAAGGTACGCCACCATGTCCGACAGTGACAAGCTGGCCTATGCCATGGGCGGCATCGTGGTGGCGGGCCTGCTGTATCTGGTGCTGGCGCTGCTGTTCAAGCTGGTGGGCGCACAGAAGGTCATGCGGTTCTTCCCCCCCATCGTCACCGGCCCCATGATCATCCTCATCGGTCTGAATCTGGCGGGGACTGCCGTCAGCAATGCCAGCACCTGCTGGTGGCTGGCGCTGGTGGCCATCGCCATCATCATCGTGGCCAACATCTGGGGCAAGGGCATGGTGAAGATCATCCCCATCCTGCTGGGTGTGGTAGGCAGCTATCTGGTGGCGCTGGTGGCTACCCTCTGCGGTGCTCAGCTGCCGGATGCCAACGGCGTCATGCAGCCCCTCATCAACTTCTCCGCTGTGAAGAGTGCCAGCTTCGTCGGTCTGCAGCAGTTTGTGCTGGCAAAGTTCGACCTCACCGCCATTCTGGTGATGGCCCCCATCGCCATTGCCGCCATGATGGAGCACATCGGTGATATCTCTGCCATCTCCTCCACCACTGGCAAGAACTTCATCGCCGACCCCGGCCTGCACCGGACCCTGCTGGGCGACGGTCTGGCCACCGCTCTGGCCGGCGCCTTCGGCGGCCCCGCCAACACCACCTACGGTGAGAACACCGGCGTGCTGGCTCTGTCCAAGGTCTACGATCCCCGTGTCGTGCGTCTGGCAGCCGTCTACGCCATCATTCTCTCCTTCTCCCCCAAGTTCGATGCGCTGGTCAACTCCATCCCCACCGCCATCGTGGGCGGCGTCAGCTTCATCCTGTACGGCATGATCTCCGCCGTGGGCGTGCGGAACGTGGTGGAGAACCGGGTGGACCTCACCAAGTCCCGCAACCTCATCATCGCCGCCGTCATCTTCGTCTGCGGACTGGGCTTCAGCGCTACCGGCGGCATCACCTTCACCGTGGGCAGCGCCAGCATCACCCTGACGGGTCTGGCCATCGCCGCCCTGGCGGGCGTGATCCTCAACGCCGTTCTCCCCGGCAACGACTATCGGTTCGGTACCGATCCCGTGGGCGACAAGTCCGCCGACCTGGGCTCCTATTGATCCCCATCTTTTTCCATACACGGCACAGGGCCGGAGCGGGATACCGCTCCGGCCCTGTGCCGTGTATTTTTCTTATTGCAGCGTTTCCTTGGGAAGCCAGCGCTTGCCGGTCAGACGGATCAGGAAGCAGATGCCGCACACACCCAGCTGCAGGGCCATGGCCACCCAAACACCCACAAGACCCCACTTGGCCGCCAGAATGGCCGACAGCGGCACACGGATGCCCCACATGGTGCCGAAATTCAGCAGCATGGGCACCAGCGTACTGCCGGTCCCCTGAAACACGCCGCTGGCCACGATGGAGGCCCCGAATAACGGCTCCGCGAATGCCTCGATCCGCAGCACCCGCACGCCCAGCTCAATGACGGCCTCGTCCACCGCCATCATGCCGATCATGGCCGGGGCCAGCACATACAGCAGTGTCCCCGTGACCACCATCAGGCCCATGCCCAGCGCAACCGTCAGCCAGCCCAGCCGATAGGTCAGATCCTTCCGCCCGGCGCCTACGCTTTGGCCCACCAGCGTGGAGGCCGCCGCCTGCACACCGAAGGCGGACATATAGCAGAGACTCTCCGCCGTTATGGCGAAGGAGTTGGCCGCCGTGGCGATGATGCCCAGCGGGGCCACGATGGCGGTGGTCACCATCCGGGCGGTGGAAAGAATGGTGCGCTCGCCCATGACGGGAGCCGAGATAGACAGGCAGCGCTTCAGCTGTGCCGCCGTAAACCGTGCCTTTTCGCCCCGCCGCAGGTGCAGCTCCGGCGACCGCACCAGCAGGATATAGACCAGCACCACCGCAATGACCACCTGCGACAGCGCCGTTCCCATGGAGGCACCCAGAACCCCCAGACCGAAGCCCGGCAGCGTCACCCCCAGCACCCGCAGCGTTCCGCTGGGGAAGATGAGGAAGGCGTTGAACACCACGTCCAGCAGGCACATCACCGCCATGCAGATGCCGGGGGTCTTCATGTTGCCCGCCGAACGCAACAGTCCGCCGCAGAGGTTATTCAGCTGCATGAAGGGCAGCGACAGAACATATACCAGAAAGTAGGCGCTGGAATCCTGCCAGATGGCGGGGTCTGCCCGCAGCCAGCGAGGCAGATTCCCGGTGATGCCCAGCGCTATGGCCATCATCACAAGGCTGAAGGCCATGCACACCAGAAAGGCCAGCTTCATGATGCCGCGGGCTTTCTCCGACTGTCTGGCTCCCAGTGCCTGCGCCACCGCCACGTTAAAGCCGATGGTCAGCGCAATGCACAGATCGCCGAAGAGCCACGAGGTGGTCGCCACCACACCGATAGCGGCGGAGGCATTGGAGCCCAGCTGGCCCACCATGGCCGTGTCGATATACTGCATCACCACGGAGGAGATCTGGGCCAGAATGGCCGGCCAACTCAGCTGAGCGATCAGCAGCAGCAGCTCCCGTGTAGAGATGGGCTGTCCGCTCTGTAATTTTTTCAATCCTTCACCCTGCATTCTGCACCCTCCTTCATGGTTGTAAGCTCCATTCTAACGCAGGGATGCGGCAGTTGCAACCCCCTATTTTGCGGTTTTTCCTGCTTTTTTGCGAAAAAGCATCCCGTGTGCCGCAGCACACGGGATGGAAAGTCAGCAAAAAGCTTCTGACCGCTCCGGAAAGGCCATGCAGACCGTTGGGCCCGTCAAAAGCCTCGCAGAGTTCGCCACCCGCAGGCGGCGAAAAGGTCTGATCCATTTTGGCTGACGACCGGTGCGTCAGTCAAAATACCTCTCAGACCGCAAGTATGGAATTTCTGCGGTCTGACGCAGAAATGATGCACGCAGCGGGCTGGGGCCTTTGGTGCAAAATCCAATGGATTTTGCACCAGATTTTTAGAACGACACCGTCAACAGCATCTTGAACCGCTCCTGCCCGTACACCGCATGGGGGATATCCTTGGGCATGATCAGCGTCTCGCCCTGAGACACCAGAAAGACCTCGCCGCCCACGGTGAAGCGGCCGGTACCCTCCAGCACCGTCACCATGGCGTCGCCGCCGGCGGCATGGGTGCTGATCTCCTCGTCCTTTTCAAAGGCAAAGAGGGTCATGCTGAGCTTGCTGTTCTGCACCAGTGTGCGGCTGATGATCTGGCCGTCCTGATAGTCCACCTGCTCCGCCATGTGCAGAACCTTCTGCTTTTCAATATTCTTATACATAATGGTGTTCCTCCCACAAAATAATAATGAAAGTAGTATGGCCCGGTGCGTCGTTAAAAATCCAGCTTTGTCCGGACGCAGATCTCACGGATCTTGGCCTGTAAGCGCTTGAGATCCTCGAAGGTCTCCGGCTTCTTGCCGGGGTCCCGCAGCAGGGCCGCCGGGTGGTACATGGCCATTTTCTCCATGCCGTCCTGCCGGAAAAACAGGCCGTGCTCCTGCGTGATGCGGAAATCAGGCTTGATAAGCTCCATGGCGCTGATGCGCCCCAGACACACCAGAATTTTCGGCTGCATCAGCTCCATTTGCCGCCGCAGATAGCCGCTGCACGCCTCCTTCTCGGTGTTCAGCGGGTCCCGGTTCTGAGGCGGGCGGCACTTGACGCTGTTGGTGATATAGATGCGCTCACGGGACAGGCCAATCATTTGCAGCATATCGTCCAGCAGCTTCCCGGCCCGGCCCACAAAGGGCTCCCCCTGCTTGTCCTCGTTGGCGCCGGGGGCCTCCCCCACCAGCAGCACCTCCGCCGCCGGATCGCCCACGCCGAACACCACCTGGGTCCGTTCCTGTGCCAGACTGCACGCCCGGCAGGCCAGACACCGCTGCCGCAGCTGTTCCCACTGCTGGTCCATGGCCGCTCCTCCTCTCTCACATTCGATAGTACCATCGATATCAGGCGCATTGACCCTTGCTTATCGACGGTATCAGCATAGCAGAAAAAAATGGCTTTGGCAAGTGGGGATACCCACTCTCCTCCGGGACACACTGTCTCCAGAAAGGAGACGCTGCCCATGTACCTCTGGAGCTTTCTGACCTACGGCTTTCTGGGCTATCTGCTGGAGAAGGTCTATGCCCTTGTCACCCGTTCCCGCCACACCGTCCGCAAGGGGTATCTGCTGCTGCCGGTGTGTCCGGTATATGGCCTTGCCATGCTGGCGGTGCTGGCTCTGCCGCCGGATATGACGGACACCTTCTGGCGCTTGGCCCTCTATGGTGGGCTTACCGCCACCGCCGTGGAGTATGCCGTCCACTTCTGCTGCGATAGACTGCTGGGGGTCATGTTCTGGGACTACTCCTCCACCAAAATGGACCTGAACCGCCGGGTGTGCCTGCCCTTTGCCCTGATCTGGGGGCCACTGGCGGCCGTGACCGTCCGCTATATCCACCCCCTGCTGCGGCCGTGGCTTACCGCCGTGCCGCCGTGGCTGACGCTGGCAGCGTGGCTGCTGCTGACCGCCGACAGCTTTTTCACCGTCCGTCTGCTGCTTCAATATCACGACATCGACCTGCTGAGCTGGAAAAAACTTCTACGTCGCCGCTCCGCCGCCTGACCTCTCCGTTCACAAATCGTTTACACGGTGCCGCTCCATTTGTTCTTGACGATGCTTCCATTCCGTGGTAATATTTAGCACGCTAACATTTAGCCAGCTAACGATTCAGAGAGGAGCGATTTACCTTGAGTAGTACCTGTCAGAGCGATTATCTGGGACGTCTGCTAGGCCAGTGCGAGCACCGGATGCGGATGGTCATGGACCGCTCGCTGCGGCAGTACGGCGTCACTCCGGTCCAGTGCCGGGCGCTGATGTACCTGCACCGCCAGCCGGAGCCGGTGACCCAGCGGCAGCTGGAGCAGTATATGGCCGTGAAGCCCTCCACCATCAACGGCATCGTGGGCCGTCTGGAGGAGAAGGGCCTTCTCACCAGAGATGCCTGCCGGCAGGACGCCCGGTGCCGTGTTCTCCGGCTGACGGAGGAGGGCCGCCGCTTCCGCAGCGACTTTATCCGCATCGCACAGAAGACCAACCGGCAGATGGAACAGGGCTTCTCCCCGGAGGAGCTGGCCACCCTGCACCGCTATCTGGAACGGGTGGCGCAAAATCTCGCAACGCAAATGGAGGAAACCGAACTATGATACGCAAGCTTGCCCCGTATACCAAGGGGTATCGGGTCTACATCCTGCTGGGCATCCTCTGCTCGGCAGGCGAAGCGGTGCTGGAGCTGATGCTGCCCAAGGCCATGAGCAACATCGTGGACTACGGCATCGGCGGCAACGGCGGCGCCGGAGACCGCAGCTACATCCTTACCATGGGCCTGAAGATGGTGCTGATGGCCCTGATCTGTCTGGCGCTGGGTGTGGGCGCAGCGGCGCTGGCCGCCAAGGCCGGCATGGGCTTCGGCGCCAACGTCCGTGACGCAGAGTACCGGCAGGTACAGCGCTTCTCCTTTTCCAACATCGAGCACTTTTCCACTGCCTCCCTCATCACCCGGCTCACCAACGACGTCTCGTCGGTGCAGATGACCCTGATGATGGGGATGCGGATGCTGGTAAGGGCTCCGGTGATGCTCATCACCGCTCTGGTGATGGCCCTTCGCATCAGCCTGCAGCTGAGCCAGATCTTTCTGGTGATCCTGCCGCTGCTGGCGCTGATGGTGTTCATCATACTGCGGTATGTGGGGCCCTTCTTCACCTCCCTGCAAAAGGCCACCGACGGACTGAATCTGGTGGTGCAGGAGGATCTGAACGCTATCCGTGTGGTGAAGTCTTTCGTCCGGGAGGACCGGGAGAAGGAGAAATTCCTCCAGCGCAGCGAGACGCTCCGCCAGACGGCGGAGCGGGCCTTCGGCTTCGTGGTGACCTTCATCCCCATGGTGAACCTCATTATGGGCGGCACCATCGTATCCATCATGTGGCTGGGCGGTCACTATGTGGCCGGCGGCCAGATGCTCTCCGGCGACCTGCTGGCCTTCTTCACCTACGCCTCCGAAATTCTCATGGCCCTGATGATGGTGGCCATGGTGATGATGGTGCTGACCCGCTCCATCGCCTGCGGCAAGCGCATTGTGGAGGTGCTGGAGGAGCAGCCGGAGATCACCGACGACGATGCCGTGAAGGAGATCACCGGCGACGGCACCAAGAGGGAGCTTGCCCTCTCCGACGGTTCCATCCGCTTTGACCACGTTTACTTCAAATACCATCCCGACAGCGCCGAGTGGAACCTGACGGATATCGACTTCTCCATTGCCAGCGGTATGACCGTGGGTATTCTGGGCGGCACCGGCAGCGCCAAGAGCACACTGGTGAGCCTGATCCCCCGGCTGTATGAGGCCACGGAGGGGGCCGTCTATGTGGGCGGTCACAACGTTAAGGACTACACCATGGAGACGCTGCGGGAGGGCTGCGCCATGGTGCTGCAGAAGAACACTCTGTTCTCCGGCACCATCCGGGATAACCTCCGCTGGGGCGACGAAAACGCCACCGACCAGGAGATGGAGGCCGCCTGCCGCATGGCCTGCGCCGACGAGTTCATCTCCCGGATGCCCGACGGCTACGACACCCGCATCGAGCAGGGCGGCACCAATGTCTCCGGCGGGCAGAAGCAGCGCCTGTGCATCGCACGGGCCATTCTCCGCAAGCCCAAGGTGCTGATTCTGGACGACTCCACCTCCGCCGTGGACACCGCTACCGATGCCAAGATCCGTGCGGCGCTGAAGGAGGCGCTGCCCGGCTCCACCAAGCTTATCATCGCCCAGCGCATCTCCTCCGTTATGGACGCCGACGTGATCTTAGTGCTGGACGACGGCAAGATCTCCGGTATGGGGACCCATGAACAGCTGATGGCGTCCAATCAGATCTATCGGGAAGTCTATCAGTCTCAGCAGGAAGGAGTGAGCATCGATGGCTGAACAGAAAAATTCCATGCCGCCCCGCCGTCCCGGCGGACCCGGCCACGGCCCCCGCAGCCACGGCTATCAGCGGCCCCAGGACCTGCGAGGTACGGTGAAGAAGCTGCTGCACTATGTGGGCCGCTATAAGGGGCTGCTGGTGCTGGTGGCCGTCTGCCTGCTGCTCAGCTCCGTGGGTTCCGTGGCCAGCAGCTACTTCCTCAAGCCCGCCATCAACAACTACATTCTCCCCGGCGACTTCGCCGGTCTGCTGAAGCTGCTGGTGCTGATGGGACTGGTGTTCGTGCTGTCGGCTCTGTGCTCCTATGTGTACTCCCGCATCATGGTGCGGGTGTCCCAGCGCACGGTGGCCGCCCTGCGTCAGGATCTGTTCGATAAGCTGCAGGGGCTCCCCCTGCGCTACTTCGACACCCACCAGTCCGGCGACCTCATGAGCCGCTTCACCAACGACATCGACACGGTGTCCGAGATGATCAACAACAGCTTCGCCAATGTGCTGTCCAACTCCCTGACGTTCCTGTGCACCATCGGGATGCTGCTGTACCTGAACTGGGCGCTGACCCTTATCACCTTCGCCTTTCTGGGGCTGATGCTGCTGGTGGTGAAGGTCATCGGTGGACGCAGCCGGGTCAGCTTCCAGCGGCAGCAGGCCGCTCTTGGTGACCTCAACGGCTACATCGAGGAGATGATCGAGGGCCAGAAGGTCATCAAGGTGTTTCACCACGAGCAGCAGGCCATCGACCAGTTCTCTGCCCGCAATGATGCCTATCAGACAGCGGCCACCACGGCCCAGACCTACGCCGGGTCCATGATGCCCGCCACCGCCAACCTCTCCCGCATCAACTACGCCGTCACCTGCTGCGTAGGCGGACTGCTGGCCATGGGCGGTGTGTTCGACATCGGCTCTCTGGGGGCCTATCTTCTGTACGTCAAGCAGGTGTCCCAGCCGGTGAGCCAGATCAGCCAGCAGGTGAACACCATTCTGGCCGCCATAGCCGGTGCCGAGCGTATCTTCGCCGTCATGGAGGCCCAGCCGGAGGAGGACGAGGGCCAGACCACCATCGTCCGGGTGGAGAAAAACGGCAATACCCTCACCGAGGTACCCCAGCGCACCGGACACTGGGCATGGAAGAAGCCCGACGGCTCCCTGACAGAGCTACGGGGCGACGTGCGCTTCGACCACGTCACCTTCGGCTACGATCCGGATAAGGTGGTGCTGCATGACATCTCCCTCTTTGCCGAGCCCGGCCAAAAGATCGCCTTCGTGGGCTCCACCGGCGCCGGAAAGACCACCATCACCAACCTCATCAACCGCTTCTACGACATCCAGCAGGGAACCATCACCTATGATGGCATCGACGTCCGGGAGATCCGCAAGAACTCTCTGCGCAAATCGCTGGGCATCGTCCTGCAGGATACCCACCTCTTCACCGGCACCATTGCCGACAACATCCGCTACGGCAAGCTGGACGCCACGGATGAACAGGTCCGGGCCGCCGCCAAGCTGGCCAACGCCGACACCTTCATCCGCCATCTGCCTCAGGGTTACGACACCGTCATCACCGGTGACGGCGGCAGTCTCAGTCAGGGGGAGCGCCAGCTGCTGGCCATTGCACGGGCTGCCGTGTCCGATCCTCCGGTGCTGATCCTGGACGAGGCCACCTCCTCCATCGATACCCGCACGGAGAAGCTCATCGAGCAGGGCATGGACTCCCTGATGGAGGGCCGCACGGTGTTCGTCATCGCCCACCGGCTCTCCACCGTCCGCAACGCACAGGCCATTCTGGTGCTGGAGCAGGGGCAGATCATCGAGCGGGGCAACCACGAGACACTGCTGGCCCAGAAGGGGAAGTACTATCAGCTGTATACCGGCCAGTCCGAGCTCAGTTGATGGGGCAGTGAACCTACAGATTCTCATAACAAAGGAGGCCGGACAGAGTCCGGCCTCCTTTGTTATGGGCTTACATTTTTATAATTGTGTATCCTCCTCTGTCACTCCGCCCAATGACAGGCCCGGCTGACGGCCTTTTTCCACAGACGGTACTCATCGTCGCAGTCTGCCTGGGGCCGCTGGGGCAGGAACACCCGCTGGCTGCGCCGCAGGGCCGCCAGCTCCTCCGTATCCCGCCACAGGCCGCAGGCCAAGCCCGCCAGCGAAGCTGCGCCGAAGGCGGTAGTCTCCACCATGGCGGGGCGGTCCACCGGGATCCGCAGCAGATCTGCCTGCATCTGCATGAGGATATCCGACACGCTGGCGCCGCCGTCGGCCCGCAGGGCCGTGATGTCGCACCCGGCATCCTGCCGCATGGCCAGCATCAGATCCGTCACCTGATAGGCAATGCACTCCAGCACCGCACGGGCGATATGGGCCCGGCCCGTGCCACGGGTGATGCCCAGAATGGCCCCACGGGCGTACATATCCCAATAGGGCGCCCCCATCCCGGTGAAGGCCGGAACCACCACCACGCCGCCGGAGCTTTCCACGGATTCTGCCAGTCGGTCGCACTCCGGGGCGGAGTCCACCAGCCGCAGCTCGTCCCGCAGCCACTGGATGGTACTACCACCGTTAAAGACGCTGCCCTCCAGTGCATAGGTGGTTCTGCCCCCTACGCTCCATGCCACGGAGCTCACCAGCCCCGCCCGGCTGCGGACCGGCTCCGTCCCCACGTTCATCAGGGTAAAGCAGCCGGTGCCGTAGGTATTCTTGGCCTCGCCGGGATGGAAGCAGGCCTGCCCGAAGAGGGCCGCCTGCTGGTCGCCGGCGGCACCGCACACCGGTACTCCTGCCAGGGTCTCCAGGCCGGGGATGCCCGGCTGCACCGTGCCGTAGACGGCGCTGTTCTCCACCGGCCGGGGCAGCATACAGGCAGGGATCCGCAGCAGACGGCACAGCTCCTCGTCCCAGCACAGCCGGTGGATATCAAAGAGCATGGTGCGGGAGGCGTTGGAGTAGTCGGTGACGTGCTGCCCCGTCAGCCTCCAGATGAGCCACGTCTCCACCGTGCCGAACAGCAGCTCCCCCCGTTCCGCCCGCTGCCGGGCGCCGGGGACGTTATCCAGGATCCAGCGGATCTTGGTGCCGGAGAAATAGGCGTCGATGAGCAGTCCCGTGGTGGAGACGATGCGCTCCTCCAGTCCCTGCCGCTTCAGCTCCTCGCACAGCTCCGCCGTCCGACGGCACTGCCAGACGATGGCGTTATACACCGGCTGGCCGGTGGCCTTATCCCAAACGATGGTGGTCTCCCGCTGGTTGGTGACGCCGATGCCGGCGATGCTGCCCTCCGGCAGCCCCCGGATGGCCTCCGCCGCCGCCAAACGCTCCGTGTCCCAGATGGTCATGGGGTCGTGCTCCACCCAGCCCGCCTGCGGATAGATCTGGGGAAAGGTGTGCTGGGCCTTGGCGGCGATCTGCCCCGCCCGGTCAAATACGATGGCACGGGAGCTGGTCGTCCCCTGATCCAGTGCCAGAATATACGATGCCATAGCCGTCTCCTCTTTTCTTTTTGGTGGGTTTGTGGTATACTGTCCATAGAATAGTTCTTATTTTACCATAGGAAGGATGAAATTTCCATGACAAATCTCACCGAGTTCACCTTTCTCTCCAGCGACGGCAAGACCCGGCTCCACGCCATGCAGTGGCTGCCGATGGGAGCACCCCGTGCCGTGCTGCAAATTTCCCACGGCGTAGCCGAGCACATTGGCCGCTACGACGGCTTCGCCCGCTATCTCAATGAGCAGGGGATCGCCGTGGCGGGCCACGACCATCTGGGCCACGGCGGCTCTCTGCCGGAGGGCGGCACCCCCGTCTACTTTGGCGACGGCACCCCGTGGGAGACGGTGGTGGCGGATATCCAGCTGCTGCACGAGCAGCTGCGGCGGGAGTTTTCCGGTGTGCCGCTGTGCCTCATGGGCCACAGTATGGGCTCCTTTCTGGCCCGCAGCTACCTGATCCGCTATCCCGGCACCCTGCGGGCCGCCATTATCATGGGTACCGGCTGGCAGCCACAGGCCAAGCTGACCGGAGGCCGTGCCGTGGCGGAGGTGATCTGCGCCGCACAGGGACCCTCCGCCGCCAGCAAGCTGGTGAACGATCTGGCCTTCGGCGGCTACAACAAGGCCTTTGCTCCCAACCGCACCGGCTATGACTGGCTGTCGGCGGACTCCGAAAATGTGGACCGCTACATTGCCGACCCCCTCTGCGGCGCCGATGCCACGGTGGGGCTGTTCCGCCAGATGCTCCACGGCATCGCCTTCAATCAGAACCCCAAGAATCTGGCCCGCATGGACAGCAGCCTGCCGGTGCTGCTGATCTCCGGCGACCGGGATCCGGTGGGCGATATGGGCAAGGGCGTCCGCCGCACCGCCGACGCCTTCCGCAAGGCGGGCCTGTCGGACGTGACTCTGAAGCTGTATCCCGGCCTGAGGCATGAGATCCTCAACGAAGGCCCCATGCGCCAGACGGTCTATGAGGACATCTGGCACTGGCTGGAGCCGCATCTGCCGGCCCGTTAAAATCTCGCTAATTGAAATACGGTTCACCCGCAAGAGGGCAGCCTGCAGCTGTCCTCTTTTCTTTTGGGAAAATACTGGCTCTATTTTGTCATTTCTGTCATTCGGTCAGTCAAAAAGTACCAGTTTTCAACATTTTTCTCATACTTTTCTCATATCGGACTAATATGTCATTTTATAGAGAATTTGCGGGAATTTTTTGAATAAATTACGAAAAATCGGTTGACTTTGCAGTGGAATTGGGGTATATTATAGCCCATATCACACAGGATCCGACATTGTCGAATGCGTCGGGCGGGCTGTGCGTTTTATTCCTGTCCGTACATGACGGGCTTTCGACCGGGAGGTGAGTGAAATGGCCTATATGCGCTTGGGCGATCTGCTGGTGGCGTCCGGGACCATCACAGAACAGCAGCTGGAGCGTGCTCTGGCACTCCAGAAGGAGACAAAGCAGCGGCTGGGCGATGTGCTGATCCAGAACGGCTTCATCACGGAGGCGCAGCTCATCGACGCTCTGCGAGTGCAGCTGGGCGTGGACTTTGTAGACCTGACGGCCATTTCCATCCCCGTGGAGCTGGCCCAGTATGTCCCCCGGAACATCGCCAAGAAATACTGCGTGGTGCCGGTGAAGCTGGTACGCAACAGCCTGTATCTGGCCATGAGCGATCCTCTGGACTTCGTGGCTCAGGATGAGGTCAAAACCGCCTCCCGTAAGCGCATCATCCCCATGATCGCCACCCGCAAGGCCGTGGAGCAGGCCATCAGCCGCCTGTACGGCAACGAGGGTACGGCACGGGTCATCGAGGAGATGAAGCGAGAGGCCGGCAGCAGCAGCGATGTCATCCCCGCCCAAATGGTGCAGGACACGGCGGACCCTCAGGAGGCCGCCCCCACCATCCGCTTCGTTAACGCCCTCATCGAGCGGGCCTATACCGAGCGGGCCAGCGACATCCATCTGGAGCCGCAGGAGGGTGAGATGGTGGTGCGGATGCGCATCGATGGTCTGCTCCGCCGCATCCTGACGGTGCCCGCCGACCTGCAGAATACCGTGATCTCCCGCCTGAAAATCATGGGCGGTATGAATATTGCCGAGCATAAGATCCCGCAGGATGGCCACGCCATCCAGTCGGTGCGGGGCCACAGTCTGGACCTGCGTATCTCCTCCATGCCTACGGTATATGGCGAGAAGATGGTGCTGCGTCTGCTGGACAAGTCCGCTCAGGCCCTCAGCAAATCCCAGCTGGGACTGGAGGGGCAGGATCTTGACAACTACAACGCTCTGCTGCGAAACACCAGCGGCGTCATTCTGCTGGTGGGTCCCACAGGCTCCGGTAAGTCCACCACCATGTGCAACATGATCCGGGATCTGTCCCGTGAGGAGATCAACATCGTCACGCTGGAGGACCCGGTGGAGTACCACATCCCCGGCGTCAGCCAGTGCCAGATCAACGAAAAGACCGGCATGACCTTCGCCAGCGGTCTGCGAGCCATCCTGCGTCAGGACCCGGACATCATCTCCGTGGGTGAGATCCGGGACGGCGAGACGGCCTCCATCGCCATGCGGGCCGCCATCACCGGTCATCTGGTGTTCTCCACTCTGCACACCAACGACGCCGTGTCCGCCGTATACCGGCTCAAGGACGTGGGCGTGGAGCCGTGGCTGGTGGCCAGCGCCCTGCGGGGCGTGGTGAGCCAGCGTCTGCTGCGGAAGGTCTGCCCCCACTGCAAGAAGGGCTATCAGCCCTCTGCCGAGGAGCTGGCCCTGCTGGGGATGCCGGAGGACAGCCATGTCACCTTCTATAAGGGCGAGGGCTGTCCGGAGTGCCATCACTCCGGCTATACCGGTCGCCGGGCCGCCTTCGAGATCCTGATGCTCAGCGGCCGCCTGCGGCGGCTCATCAGCGAGGGCGCCAACGAGGAGCGGCTGACGGAGGAGGCCCGCAAAAACGGCTTCCGCTCCATGAGGGAGAGCTGCCGCCGGCTGGTGCTGGAGGGGGTCACCTCCGCCGAGGAGGCCGCCCGCATCATCAACACCACAGTAGACGAGTAATTGCGTAAAACCCGGCACGGAAGGAGCGGAGACACGCCATGACCACATACCGTTACAAGGGCCAGACCAAGGACGGAACGGCTGTATCCGGCGTCATCCGGGCCTATGACGAGTTCGAGGCCGCCAGCCGCCTGCGGGAGACCGTAGCCATTATCACCCGGCTGGAGGAGGTACGGGAGAAGAAGGAAAACATCTTCAACCGCCCCATCGGCCTGAAGATCAAGGAAAAGGAGCTGGCTCTGATCTGCTCCCAGTTCGCCATTATCCTCTCCGCAGGTATGTCCATTCAGCACTGTGTGGAGATGGTGGCGGCCCAGACCAGGAACCGCCACATCCGCCAGATGCTGGAGAAGGTGGCCGAGGAGGTGGGCGCAGGCTACTCCATGGCCCAGAGCTTTGAAAACAACGCTCCCTATCTGCCCAAGACCTTCATCGAGACGGTCCGGGCCGGAGAACAGTCCGGCACGCTGGAGGAGTGCTTCCAGCGGCTGCACCGGTACTATGATAAATCCGCCAAGACCAAGGCCAAGGTGGTCAGCACCCTGACCTACCCCGCCATGGTCATTGTGGTGGCCATCGTCGTGTTTATTATCATCATCGCCGTGGCCGTCCCGGCCTTCAACGATGTCTTTGCCGAGATGGACACCCAGCTGCCGGGCATCACCCGTGTGCTGCTGGCCATCAGTGACTTCTTCGTGGGCTGGTGGTGGCTGCTTCTGCTGATCGCCGCCGGGCTGGGCATCGCCTATATGGTGGCCCGCCGCTCCATCCGGGGCCGGAAGGCCATCGCCGCATGGAGCCTCACCAAGGCCCCCCTCCACCGGCTCCACAGCCTCAGCGCCGCCGCACAGTTCGCCCACAGCATGGCCACCATGCTGACGGCCGGTCTGCCGGTCCAAAAGGCTCTGGATGTGACCGGCAACGTGATCAGCAACTACACCTTCGCACTGGCCGTGCAGGAGGTGAAGCAGAAGGTGGAGCGTGGCCGCACCATTTCCGAGAGCATGGGTCAGATCGAGTATTTCCCCAAAATGCTGACGGAGATGGTGGGCGTAGGCGAGCAGTCCGGCTCGCTGGAGGAGACGCTGGACGTCATCGGTGAATACTTTGACAACGAGGTGGAGGTCACCACCGCCCGCCTGCTGTCGGTGCTGGAGCCCATCATCACCATCGCTCTGGCGGTGATCGTGGTGGTGCTGCTGCTGGCGGTGTATCTGCCGCTGTTCACCCTCTACGGCGGAATGTAAGGCCGCCGCACCCAAATTCGTATCCTATCCGTATAACAACCCTGTACGGATCAAGATAAAAACCGCAAAAAAATAATAGGAGATGTAGAACTATGTTGAAGAAACTGCAGAACAAGAAGGGCTTCACTCTGATGGAGATGCTGATCGTCGTCGCCATCATCGCTGTGCTGGTGGCCATCGCCATCCCCGTGTTCAACGGCGCCCTGACCAAGTCCAAGGAGGCCGCTGACGTGGCCAATGTCCGTGCGACCTATGCCGAGTGGCAGACCGCTATGCTCACCGAGAACACCAAGGCTCCCGCTGATAAGGATGCCTTCCTGAAGGGTCCCACTGGTAACGATACCCTGACCCTGAACTATCCTGACAAGCTGACCGTCGCCAACGGCACCATCACCTACACCGCTTCTAAGCTGACCGATACTGCCAACGACAACAGCAAGGTCTACACTTGGACTCTGGGTACGCCCGATATTCACTAATTTCCTCTTGTCACATTCACACGCAACAGCTCCCGCACCGGCCCGGCCGGGCCGGTGCGGGGCGACCCGTCTCTCATCGGGCGGGGATGGCCGTGGGTTGGCGTCCCTCCCCGCTCCGTGAGAGCAGTCCCATCTAAAGGAGAGCCTTCCCCATGCTGTATGCCGATCCCTTTCTAACTGTTTACTGCTGCCTGCTGGCCGCCCTGCTGGGTGCGTGCATGGGCAGCTTTCTGAACTGTGCAGCCTGGCGCATCGTCCATGGGGAGAGCGTGCTGCGTGGCCGGTCCCACTGCGACGCCTGCGGCCATGTGCTGACGGTGCGGGACCTGATCCCGGTGGTCAGCTATCTGGCCGCCCACGGACGCTGCCGCTACTGCGGGGCCAAGCTCTCCCGGCGTCACGTTCTGGCCGAGGCCGTCTCGGCGCTGGTGTTCGTGACGCTGCTGCTGCATTATGATATTTCGCTCCAAGCTCTCGAAGGCTGGTGCATGGCCAGCATCCTGCTGGTCTGCTCCTTTGCGGATTTGGAGGGGTACATCATCCCCGACCGTTTTATAGCGGTCGGTGTTGTGCTATTTATCATCACTCTTTTCTTCGCCCCCCAGCCGCTCCGGCGGGCGCTGGACGGCGCCATCGGCGGTCTGGCGGTGGCGGGGTGCGTGCTGCTTCTGGTGCTGGGAATGGAGAAGCTGCTGGGCCGTGAGGCCATGGGCGGCGGCGACATCAAGCTCCTGTTCCTGACGGGGCTGTTTTTGGGCTGGAAGCGGAACCTTCTGTGTCTGGTGGCGGCCTGCGTCATCGGCATCGTGTGGGGACTCCTGCAAAAAAAGCGGGACGGCGGCGAGGCCATCCCGTGGGGCCCCAGCATCGCCCTTGGCGCTTGGCTGACGGCGCTGTGCGGCCAACAGATCATCGACTGGTATCTGGGGCTGCTGTAATTCTTGAAAGTGAGGACGAGCATTTTGGAAAAGATCGTTGGCTTTGACATCGGTGAGAGCAGCGTCAAGCTGGTATATTTCGCCGGTGCGGACCTGAAAAAGGCCGTCACGGCGGAGCTGCCGGACAACATGGTCTCCGGTTCGAGGATTTTGTCCATGGACGCCATGGCGGACTTCCTGCGCCAGACGGCCAAAAGTAACGGCATCCCCCTGACCCATGCGGCGCTGGTGCTGCCCTCCACGGAGGTGTTCACCCGTGAGCTGGTGATGCCCGCCATGACGGAGCAGCAGCTGCTGTATAACCTGCCCTATGAGTTCCGGGACTATTTGACAGAGGAGAAGAACAAGTACTTCTTCGACTATTCCATGCGGGAGGTGCTGCGGGACGAGTCCGGCCAGCCCACGGAGATGAATCTGCTGGCCTGCGCCACCCTGAAGAGCACCGTGGAGAGCTATCGGACCATGCTGCGCCGGGCGGGCTTCCGCCTGCGGGTGCTGACCCCCAGCGAGTGCGCGTACAGCGCCGTGCTGCAGGCCTACTACCGCCGCACCCGGCAGGAGGGCCGTGACCTGTGCGTGATAAATCTGGGCCACAGCGCCACCTTCCTGTATATCTACCGGGGCGGCCACTTCGCCAGCCGCCGGGAGATCGAGGTGGGGATGTCCGATCTGGAGCATCTGGTGGCCGATCAGTGCAGCGTGGACGTCCACGTGGCTCACGAGTATGTGCGCCAGAACTACAACCATGTGCTGGAGTCGGAGCAGGCCCGTGAGCTGTATGGCCGCATCGCCGTGGAGGTGGTGAAGGCCGTGAACTTCTTCAACTACAACAACCGGGAGCGGGAGCTGACGCAGCTGTGCCTGTGCGGCGGCGGCAGCGCCATTCAGCCGCTGTACGACACCATCGCCGATACCACCGGCATGACGCTGCACACCTCCGCCGAGCTGCTGGGCCAGCGGATGTCCACCGAGGAGCCGTGGATGTACCTGCGGGCCATCGGCGGCGTGGATCTTGGCATCAAGGGGGGCCTGCGATAATGGCAGAAAAGATGAAAAAGGGGCCTTCGGAGGCCGGTCGCAAGACCCTCAAATGCCCCCATAAGCAGGGCATCAATCTGAATATGCGGGAACAGAAGGGCAATCCCCGTCTGACCCTGCTGGTGGGCTGTCTGGCCATCGTCATTCTGGCGGGCTGCGTGGCCAAGTTCGGCGTCATCGACCAGTACCGCCGGCTGGATGCGGCGCAGGCCGCCTACGCCTCCGTTCACACGGAGTATACCCAGATGCAGGAGCTGCTGAAGGGCTACGACCGTCTGCTGATGGAATACCGCACCTACTCCATGGAGTGGGCCACCGACGGCAGCGAGGACAACGGCACTCTGGTGGACCGCCAGAAGGCGCTGGATCTGCTGGAGCAGGAGATGCTGTCCCGTGGACGGCTGGTATCGCTGCAGGTATCCGGCAACAAGATGATAGTGGCCATGTCCGGCATGAGTCTGGATCAGATCTCCCGGATGTTTGACGTGATCCAGCAGTCCCCCATCGTCAGCAATGTGGAACTGAATCTGGCCTCCACGGAGGACGGCAACGTCTCCACCATTCTGGACTTCACCGTCCGCATCACCCTACGCAGCGCAGAGGAGGCAGACAAATGAACCGGGAATTGACAAGACGGGAAAAGACCCTGCTGCTGGTGCTGATCGTGGTGGTGCTGGTGGCGGGCTACTGTAAGCTGATCCTCATCCCCATCAACGATCAGATCTCCAGCTATCGGCTGAACATGGAGGCCGAGCAGACGGAGCTGGACGCCAATCAGGGGAAAATGGCCCAGATGCAGAAGATGCAGAAGGCCATCGAAGAGATCAAGGCGGCGGGCGAGAAGCGCACCATCCCCCAGTACGACAACAGCGGCAAGCTGATGATCGAGCTGCACGAGATCATGAGCGACACGCTGGACTATTCGCTGGACTGCTCTGCGGGCACCGTGCAGCAGGACTACATCATGCTGCGGCCCATCGTCATGACCTTCCGGACCTCCACCTATGCACAGGCCCGGCAGATCGTGGATCGGCTGTGCTCCAGCGAGAACATCAGCCAGATCTCCGACATGAATATGAACACCTATACCGAGGGCCGCAACAGCGGCACTGTGGAGACCACGCTGGTCATCACCTACTTTGAGATCATGCCCTGAGGATGCCGTGGGGCGGGGAGCTTTTTCTATGACTGAGAGAAAACTACAACGGAATAGACGGGGCTTCACGCTGACGGAAGTGCTGCTGGCACTGGCCATCCTCATCATCCTGCTGGCGCTGGCCATGATCCCCATCAGCCGCCACCAGCGCAATATCCGCCAGACGGAGCTGGGTTCCAAGGCGGAGACCATCTATCTGGCGGCCCAAAACCGGCTCTCCCAGCTGCAGGCCAGCGGCCGCAGCGACGAGTACGGCAAGGACCGGGCCACGGCCCTGAACAACATCCCCTGGGACGCCGAGCAGGATAAGTACACCACCAGCACCCTGTACTACGTCACCTCCGCCGCCAAAGGCGCCGACACCTCCGCCGCCGGGAGCATCCTGCCCCGTGAGCAGGTGGAGGCGGAGCTGTGGGACGCCAACTGGGTCATCGAGTATGACCCCGACAGCGGCAGTGTTTACGCCGTGTTTTACAGCGAAAAGCCCATGCAGTACAGCTTCGACGCCTTCAACCCCCTGCGCTCACGGGATCGCCGGGTGCAGGAGGGGGCTACCGTGGGCTACTACGGCGGCGACAGCGTCCAGAGCGAGGACACCGGCAAGCTGACCCCCAAGATGGAGATCATCAACAAGGAGCGTCTGCTGCTGAAGGTCACCTGTGACACGCCCCGTGACCCCCTGCACTTCTATGTGACGGTGACGGACGCACAGGGCCGCTCCACCGGGCGGATGGAGCTCACCGGCTCCGAAGTCAACGTCTCTTACCGCACCTATACCGTCACCATGGTGCTGGACGACCTGACGGAGGGCAAGCGCTTCTCCCAGCAGCGCCGCTTCCGGCAGCTGACCCCCGGCTCCGACCTGACCCTGAAGGTGGAGGTGGAGAGCGACAGCCGTCTGGTGGACTCCGTCACCGGCAAGCTCACCACCAACAGTCTCTTTGCCGAGGTGCGGGACGGCGGCACCACCGCCGTGGTCACCTATGCCCGGCATCTGCAAAATCTGGACGAGGGCTCCGGTCTGCCCACCGCCATCACACGGGCGCTGCAGGAGCAGGATATCCAGTTCGTCAACACCGGCATGGACGACGGCTGGGACAGCTGCTATCCGGGTCGGAGGTTCACCCCCATCTATAACGAGAACCTCGCCTATTACGACAGCACCGTCGCCGTAGGCACCCAGTCCTATCACCCTGTGATCTATGAGCTGCCGGTGGATACCGACGGAGACGGCGGCCTGTTCGAGAGCTTCCGGGGCACCTTGCGAAACATCCGTCTGTGCGGTGCCCAGATCAGCGCCGGCGGCAATGCCGGCGGTCTGGCTGGCTCCCTCCGGGGCGGCACCACCATTGAGGGCTGTCAGGTCTACCTGAGCCCCACCCGTGACAAGCTCAGCAGCAGAAACGAGCAGGATATCTGGATCAGCGGCGCCACCGCCGGTGGTTTAGTGGGTCGCTGCGGCTATGATCTCACCATCCGCAACAGCTTCGCCTCCTCCGTGCTGGAGGGTGGCCGCTACGCCGGTGGTCTGGTGGGCTACATCAGCGGCACTCGCACCGTCTATGTGGAACATTCCTACGCTGACTGCTACCTCTACGCCTCCGGCACCACCGGCGGCCTCATCGGCAGCTGCATCGGCACGGCGGACATCACCCTGCGGGACTGCTACACCGCCGGTTTTCAGGAAGCGGACGTCATGGCGGGTCTGGTGGGCGGTGAGTTGTCCTACGGCGACGTCATCGACACCTGTTACAGCGCCAGCGCCCGGCTGAACGGCAGTGAAAAGCTCACCTACTCCACCGCCAAGCCTGCGGATGTCACCACCGGCAAGCCCGATATCACCAGCACCTACTATATGTCCCACGGCGACCACGACATGGACGGCACGGTCTTTGCCGACTATGAGCAGTGGAGCGGCCGCAACCGGGCCGACGCCATCGAGAAGTACCTCAACGACGCCTTCACCGCTGAGACCGGCGGCAGCGACACCGTGGCCTATAACCTGGTGGACGGCATGGGTCTGGGCGCTTACTCCTATCCCCGTCTGACGGGACTGACCCACTACGGCGACTGGCAGGCTCAGTTCGAGGCCGGTACACTGGTGTACTACGAGGTCTATTCCGACGGCAGCTACGGCTTCCGTGGCGCCAACAAATCCACCGTCAAAACCACCGGCACGGTGGTGGGCGACGGATACGGCATGGTGTACAGCACGCTGCCGGAGCAGGATCTGACGGTGCGCTATTCGCTGGGGGGGCGGGAGGTCACCTCTACCCTGTACCGTGCCAACGCCATCGACATGGGTGGGGGCTACTACCTGCTGCCCCTGCCCCGGACACTGGTGAACACCACCGAGGTATCCACGGACTTCTACCGCCGGGTGCAGGTGGAGGACACCACCTACTACTTCAATCCCCATTTCACCTGCTGGGTATCGGAGGGCTCCGAGGCCCCGGAGGCCCCCAGCGAGATCGGCATCCGCACGGCCCGGCAGCTGAATAACCTGAGCCTGTACTATGAGCAGTACAGCCCCCTGCTGGCCAAGGACACCACCCTCCAGCAGGAGCGCAGCATCGACTACTCCGGCTACGACTGGGCGAACTACGGCCGCAGCGGCGCCGCCGTCACCAGCCAGCAGCCCATCGGCAGCAGTGCCGTCGTCCCCTTTACCCACATCTATGACGGCGGCACCTATCCCATCGCCGCTGTGCCGCTTCAGAGTCCCAACGGCGGCGACTACGCCGGACTCTTCGGCCTGAATCAGGGGAGTCTGCGGAATGTGGTGCTCACCACCGGGGAACAGGACTACTCCGTGACCCTGCAGGGCATCCTGCGCCTGCGTACCGCCTATGTCGGCGCTCTGGCAGGCCGCAACGACGGCACCGTCTACAACTGCGCTGCGGCGGGCTACTCCGTCACAGCCCACGCCTATCAGGGCAGCGTCCTGTATATGGGCGGCTTCGTGGGGTATAACGCCGGGACCATCCGCTCCGGCAGCGTCAGTACTCCCTCCCTCACCGCCAGCAGCAACTATGCCCGTCTGCTGATGGGCGGCTTCACCGGCGGCAACAGCGGTCTGGTGAGCCAGAGCTACGCCATGGCCAACGTGGAGGTACTCCAGATCCGTGGCGGCGGCGTGGCCCTCAGCGGCTTCGCCGGGGAGAACATCGGCTCGATCCGCAGCAGCTACTGCGCCACGGCCCTTACCTCCCCCGGTGCCGATACCTACGGCTTCGCCCCGGCCACCGGCAGCACCTCCGGTTGCTGCTATCTCAGCGGCGGTACCTATCGCTTCGTGGGACAGGTCCATCTGTATGATTACAGCGACCAGTCCGGCGCACGGGCCGTCAATGAGCAGGGACTGAAGGCCCTGACCCTCACCGGCTTCTCTTCCGCCGATGCCAGCCACACCTATCACCACAGCAAAACCCTGAACACCGACGGGCAGGCCTATCCCTATCCCACCGGTCTCACCGGCCACGGCAGCCCCGTCCACTACGGCGACTGGGTGACCCCCGCCGATCTGGGTACGCTGGGCATGGTGTACTGGGAGCACGAGGAGGGCGGCAGTAACCCCGGCTATCACTTCTCATACATCGGCTTTGAAAACGGCGTCCGCAAGGACGGCAGCAGCCTCTGCACCGCCCACGACGATGGCGGCAAGATCACCGCCTACGGCTACGGCTACTACTGGTCCAAGGGCGAGACGGAGCCCCTGCTGGAGACCCAGCGCATCGCTCTGGACGGCCGCAACACCGAGGCGGCGGCAGAGCTGGAGAAGCAGATGCCTCTGTTCAGCTTCGTCACCTATCAGACCTCCGACACCGGCCTGCGGCTCCTCAGCGGCACCACCGGCAACGGCCACTGGTTCCTGTCTCAGGGGGATGTGTGGTTCACCTACACCGTCAGTCCCTTCTTCGCAGATTCCTACGCCGTCACCGCCGTCAGCACCGGTACTACCGGCGGCACCACCGGTGTGGAGCCCGGCACGGATGCCCTGCCCTATCAGGTGCGGTCCGTGGAGCAGCTGCAATACATCAACTGGAGCTACTACGACGATCAGGGCAGCTCCACCCGTGACGTGACGGGCAGCGGGAGTATGTACAAGTACTACCCCTACCTGCAATATACCCGTGTCACCTGGGGCTACCAGAGCAAGGAGGATGCCATTGCCGGCGACTCCACCGGCGGCACCCGGCCCATCCGCACGTGGAAACAGAGCCATGACCTCAACGGCCAGAGCCTGGCGGATCCCACGGATGCCTCCCTGAATTACAGCTTCCATCCCATCGCCGGCTCTGTCTACGACAGCGGCAGCAGCACCGACTACCGTATGGTGCTGTACAACTGGTTCGGCAGCAAGTACGACGGCCAGAGCTACTACATCAAGAACGTGAACATCGACTCCTACTGCTACAACGTGGGCCTCTTCGGCACCACCGTCGGCGCAGAGATCGCGAACATCGTCCTTTATAGTGACAACGGCGCCGTCATCCAGCGCAATACCGATCCCACGCCCTCCAGCGGCACCCGGACGGTGCGCCAGTATTCCACCTCCTACGCCTTGGGCGGTCTGGTGGGCATCGCCTATGACTACAACAGCAGCATGGGCAGCGGCAGCATCACCAACTGCGCCATCGCCGGCTACACTGTGGCCGACAACAGCCGCAACAAGCAGCATCTGGGTGAGGCCGCCATCGGCGGGCTGGTGGGTGTCTCCAGCGTCAACCTCAACAAGTGTTCCGCCGTGGTGGATCTGCAGATCAACTGCACCCACGTCGATACCAACGGCTACATGAACGCCGCCCGCTACGGCAACTATGTGCGTGTAGGCGGTCTGGCCGGCGGTGTGCGCTTTGCGGTAACGGACTGCTACACCGGCGGTACCATCACCATTGGGGAGGAGACCCTGAAGGAGCGTGTCCCCGTGGGCAGCAGCAACAATGTCTTTGCCGACGGCAGCTCTGCCGTCCGGGTCAAGATGAATTCCGACGGTGTCTCCGGCCCCGATACCTATGTCTATATCGGCGGTATGGGCGGCAGCGGCTTCTCCGCCAGCTTCACCAACTTTGTCAATCGCGTCGACAGTTCGGATGGTCAGCCCACTTTCAATAACTGCTACACCTACATGGAGTTCCCGGACATGGAGGGTACCATCACCGGCATCTCCCTTATGGGCAGTATTGCCGACCGAGCCGGTGCCAGCACCAATGCAAAGCTCTATATCAACAACTGCTACTACCTCAACAGCAGCAAGAACAGCATTTCTTTCGACGATCTGCCCAAATACTACGGCAAGGGTAATTCCAAAAGCAACTCCCTTAGCGGGCTGCTGCGTACAGAAGCGGCACGGGAAAAAATGCTCAACGGCGATCTCAGCTACCTCCGTAATTACGGCTGGAACGGTGGTTCCAACACGTATAGCATCAAGGGCCTGACGGGCCTGACCTATGAGCAGATGTCCCAGCGCACCGGTGCCAACATCGTCACCCAGAACAACAGCAGCGGCACGACCCAGCGCTACGATAGCTTCGCCGCCGCTCTGGGCAACAGCTTTGCGTGGGTCACTACCGAGGAAAACGGCGCCGAGGTCCACGGCAAATACAGCTTCCCCGGCAGCGACGAGGCCCTGCAGGGTCAGGACTTCCCCTTCCCCACCGTGCTGGTGCAGGATAACGTCTTTGGCCGGGCCCGTCTGCACTACGGCTGGTGGCCGTCATCCGGCCTCTACTGGAGCAAGGGCTTGCTGACGCTGGACATGATCACCGACTACGATGCCGCCGGCGGTGAATCCGCCGTGACGCTGGATCTGCGGTTCGAGGGCGCGGATCCCGGCACGGAGCTCCCCACCCTGTCCTATACCAAGGACGGCATCGTCACTGCCGAGCTTCAGCCGGACGGCACGGGCCACTACAAGGTCCGCATCGTGGGACAGGCCATCGGCTCCACCGAGATCATCGCCACACTGGGGGATTACACCGCCCGTCTGGCAGTGGACGTCACCGCCAAGCTCTCCATCTCCGTGGATCAACTCTCCGTAGAGCAGTATGTAGGCGAGAGCACTACCCTCACCCTCACCGCACGGGACGGCACCGGCCAAGTGCTCACCGGCGTCAAATGGGACGTGGTCAGCGGCTCTGACCGGGTGGTCACGCTGTCCCCGGTGAGTCGGGATCAGCAGGTCACCGTCACCGGTAAGGGCGAGGGCGAGGAGACTCTGCTGGTGCAGGCCGGTGTCACCGTGGGCCAGCGCACCTTCACCAGTGAGCTGCGCCTCACCGCCACCATCCATATGCAGGGCGTGCTGGGCATCGCCCATGTGGGCGATGGAGACGCCGTGTATCGTCAGGGCATCCTGAATCGGGATGCCACCGACTGGGATACCCCTCTCGGCCCCGCCGAGGGCGATGTCCCCGATCACGAGGGTCTGTACCTGTACAGCCGTGGCAAGGCGGCGGACTTCCGGTACTTCACCGTAACGGCCCTTACCGTTCTGGATAGCACCGGCACTTCCCACGATATGCTCTCCACCGCCGATGAGGACTACCGGGTCAGCGTAGGCGACGTGGTGGCCGCCCAGCAGGACGGCGACTTCAGCTATCGCCCCATCACCATCCACGGACGGCAGCAGGAGACAGTCACCCTGCAGGTGACCCTCACCGACACCCGCACCGGCCGGCCCTATCCGCTGGATATCCCCTATACCCTGACGGCGGAGGATACGCAGATCACCGCCACCTTCGTGGTGGGCCGCCTGCGGCTGGAGAAGGCCGTTCCCTTCGGCCAGCCCGCCGCCGGCTTCCTCCCCACGGAGGAGGAGCTCGTTTCGGCGCCCCGGCCTGTTGTGGGCTGGACCCCCAGTCCCGACCTGCCCCTGTTCCAGGATACCACCTTTGAACCCATCTATCAGGATACGGAGGAGCCAGGTCTGCTCCGCTGGCGCTGGACCCGATAACCGTTTTGCAGAAAGGAGGCCATTGGAATGAAAAAGTGTACAGACCGGAAGGGCATCACCATTCTGATGGCCCTCCTCCTGCTGCTGGTAGCCAGCATGGTCAGCGTAGTGATCCTTACGGCGGCCACTACCGCCGCCCGGCACATCTCCAACGACCGCCAGAGCCAGCAGACCTATCTCACCGTCAGCTCCGCTGCGGAGCTGCTGCGGGACGATATCCTCTCCTCCAGCTATGAGCAGAAGGTCACCCGCCGCCCCACTGCCACCGGCAGCTATATCGAGCGGACGGAGGTAACTCAGACCCCCCAGGGGGCCATGAAGGCCTGGCTGGAGCGGGGCATTGAGGCCGTGGGCCGTGGCATCGCCTATACCGACGTCATCACCCTCACCCCGGATGCTGCCAGCGGTCTGGACGCCGTACAGGCGGAGTTCACCATGACCCCCGCCTACGACATCACCGTGACCCTTTCTCTGGCGGACAGCAGTCAGGGCAACTGCCTTATGACCCTCACCCTCAGCGGCGAGCGGAAGCAGCAGGTCACCACCGTCACCGGCGGCAACACCGAGACGGGACAGACCACCGTTACCACCACCACCATCTCTTGGGACACACCGCTCATTGAAAAGGGGGTCACCGGATGAAAAAGCTGAAGAACCAGAAGGGCGAAACTCTGGTGGAGACTCTGGTATCCCTGCTGATCATCGTGCTGGTGTTCGTCTTTCTGACGGGCTCCGCCGTGGCAGCCGCCAAGATCAACGCCAAGATCCGGGACACCGACGTCTCCTTCCGGTACAGCGATGCCCAGTCCGATGGCAACGCCCAGCTGCGCCTCTCCGGCCGCAGCGGCCAGACCGGCAGCACCTCGGTGGAGGTCTATCAGGAGAACGGCTACCGCTACTATGTGTCGGAGGATACGCCATGAGAAAACTCCGTGACCGGCGGGGCATCACCCTGACCGAGATGCTGTGTACGGTGCTGATCGTGCTGCTGCTGACGGCGCTGCTGGTGGTGGGCATCCGCTTTGCCGGCAAGACCTATACGGAATCCATGCGGCTATCGGAGGCCCAGGAGCTTTGCTCCACCCTCACCAGCGTCATCAGCGACAAGCTGCGCTTCTGCGGCACCGTGACGCAGGATGAAAACGGCGGCCTGACGCAGATCTTCATCCAAAACGTGGGCAGCGTGGAGGGTAAGGGCGATGCCTTTCAGATCGGTGAGGACGGCCAACTGGCGTTGGGTGATCGTCACCTGCTGGGCTCCGCCTCCTACCCCAAGGGGCTGAAGGTGAAGTCCTTTACCCTGCGCTACGATGCCTCCACCGACATTTTCTCCGTCACCCTGGAGATCGGGGACCGCTCCCGGCAAACCCTGTCCCAGACCTCCTTCGAGGTCAAGCGCATCAATCGCGCCGTGACCTGATGCGCCCACGGCCCGCAAGCGGTAAGCGGCCAAATGCAGAGATAACAAACGGACCCCCCTCGGCCATTGCCGAGGGGGGTCGTTTCTGTCTTATTTGGTTTTTTCTGCGGCCGCTGCGGTGGAACCGTCAGCTTTCCGCCTTGACGTCGGGCCTTGCGTCCTCCGTGCGGTACTGGGTCATAAGCAGCCGAATGGCCTGCTTCAGCGCCTCCAGCTGGGACTGCAGATAGCATTCATCCTCGAACATGGCGTAGTGGACGCAGGTCTGGATCAGGATGAAGATCAGCGGGGTGATGGTGGTATAGGGGATGCCCAGCTTGGGCTCCAGCGATTTGGCGTATTCGGTATAGCGGCGGTTGACCCCCTCGAAGAACTGCTTGCCGTAGCGGATATACTTGGGGTGGGTGTAGACCTGATACATCAGGCGGTACTTCTTGCCGTGCTGCCGGGCCGTCCAGTAGGGGATCTCGTCGATGAAGCGCATCAGATCCTGCGGATCGGTGGGGGCCTTGGCCATGAAGTCGTCCTCCACCTTCTTCATGCAGTAGGCGGTGGACTGGACAATGAGATCGTCCAAATCTCTAAAATAGATATACAGCACGGCGGAGCTGCACCCACAGGACTCCGCCAGCTTCCGGATACCCACGGAGGCCAGACCGTTTTCGGCGTAGCAGTCGTAGCACTTCTCCATCAGCATGATTTTTTTGCGCTGAAATTCCTCTTGATCTCTGGTTCTCACGGTACTTCTCCTCTTGTCATCCCTATTATTTGCATAGATTGCAAATATTATATACACTATATCTGATAATATATTATATCACTTGTTTCCGTGTTGCAAGGCTTTTTTCCGCAGTTTCCAAAAAATGACAAAATCATCGCCTGAATCGGACATTCAGGCGATGATTTTTTGTGCGATGTGCGACAACGTGTACGCCCCGCAGCCTATGGCCGCCGGTGGGCAGTCCTCCGGCCCGCTGTCCAGGGATATCCGTTATCCTTCGGTGCCACTGCCCTCCGGCGTCGTATCGGCAGCTGCGGTATCGGCGGGAGCATCCGCAACGGTGTCCTTCGGCTCCTGACGGGCCTCCAGCCGTTTCAGATACCAGAGGATGCGCCCGCCCACATAGGCGATGGCCACAATGGCCCCGGCGTCCGGCATATTCAGGTAGCCGCCGATCAGATACGCTCCTAAAAAGCCGAGCAATGCGGCGGTAAATGCTGTTTTCCAGTCTATGGGACACTCTGGCTTCATAAATTTTCCTCCAACATTGATACTCCTGTTACTCAAGTGTTACTGGGCGTGCCAAATATGTGGTAATCTTACTACCCAAGCCAACAGAGAAACTTACACCTCCCTTGGAATCTATCGACACAGAAATACTACTGGGTCCAAAGGTCTTATGGGCATAGCTTGGTTGTATAACTGCATCCGTTGATGTTACAACGCCATAGCATAGATAGGTAGCAAAATGGCTATCCGCTACATTTCCCGCCTCACAGGCATCACACTGGGGGATAGTGGGATTAAAGCGCAAGAGCGGCAGAAGATTTTTGTATTCGATCTTAAGATTCCCATCTTTTGGACTGCTTTCCGTTACATCACGGTTCCTCTTTGTTTCATTGCCGCAAATTCCGCACTTAAACGTCTGATGCACGTAACCCTTTTCTGCAAAGCTGTCATCAAAGGAAGCATTGGTTCCGATGGCAAGCACGTCCTGCAGCCGGGTCGCTGGATATTTCTTCCATTATATTTCTACCTGTGCATCGGACTCCTCCCCTTTCAGCTTCATCGTATCACAATTTCCGCTTTTTACAAGCAAATTCGCCGCCCAGTGTGTTTTTTCGTAAAGAGTGCCGATTGTCGCCATTTTATTTTAGTGAAATTGCTCTTGTTGCCGTTTTTCCTTTGCATCTGACAGGAATTTGTGGTATGATACAGGATGTATTCTTGTTTCTATTCGCCGCAGCGATGCCGGAAGGCTCTCCCGCCCGGCGGCAGGGAAACGGGAGCAATACGCATACTTTCCTTTTGGAAACAGAAAGGACACGATACATATGGGACTCATTACGAAAATTTTCGGAACGTACAGTCAGCGGGAGCTGAAAAGCATCTACCCCATTGCTGACAAGATCGAGGCGCTGGCCGACGAGTACAAGGCCCTCACCGATGCCCAGCTTCAGGCCAAGACCCCGGAGTTCAAGGAGCGTCTGGCCAACGGTGAGACGCTGGATGACCTGCTGCCGGAGGCCTTTGCCACCGTGCGGGAGGCGGCGGACCGTGTGCTGGGTCTGCGCCCCTATCGGGTGCAGCTCATCGGCGGCATCGTGCTGCATCAGGGCCGCATCGCTGAGATGAAGACCGGTGAAGGTAAGACGCTGGTGGCCACGCTGCCCTCCTACCTCAATGCACTGACGGGCCGTGGCGTTCACATCGTCACCGTCAACGACTATCTGGCCAAGCGAGACAGCGAGTGGATGGGCAAGGTCCACCGCTTTCTGGGGCTGTCGGTGGGCCTGATCGTCCACGACCTCAGCAAGGAGGAGCGGCAGGCCGCCTACAACGCCGACATCACCTACGGCACCAACAACGAGATGGGCTTTGACTACCTGCGGGACAACATGGCCATCTATAAGAACGAGCAGGTGCAGCGGGGCCATAACTTCGCCATCGTGGACGAGGTGGACTCCATCCTCATCGATGAGGCCCGGACGCCCCTTATCATCTCCGGCATGGGCGACAAGTCCACGCAGCTGTATGACATGGCGGAGTCGCTGGTGGCCCGGATGAAGAAATACGTGGTGGCGGAGGTGGACTCCAAGGAGGAGGAAGCCGAGGATATCGATGCCGACTATGTGGTGGACGAGAAGGCCAAGACGGCCACCCTCACCGCCCGTGGTATCGCCAAGGCCGAGGAGTTTTTCAATCTGGAGAACCTCTCCGACCCGGAGAACAGTACCATCGCCCACCACATCAATCAGGCCATCAAGGCCCACGGTGTCATGAAGCGGGACGTGGACTACGTCATCAAGGACGGCGAGATCATCATCGTGGACGAGTTCACCGGCCGTCTGATGTTCGGCCGTCGGTACTCCGAGGGCCTGCATCAGGCCATCGAGGCCAAGGAACACGTCTCCGTGCAGCGTGAAAGTAAGACGCTGGCCACCATCACCTTCCAGAACTACTTCCGCCTGTATCAGAAGCTGTCCGGTATGACCGGTACGGCCCTGACAGAGGAGGAGGAATTTGCCACCATCTATAAGCTGGACATTGTGGAGATCCCCACCAACCGTCCCATCGCCCGTATCGACGATCAGGACTCCGTGTATAAAACGGAGCAGGGCAAGTTCCGGGCGGTCATCCGTCAGGTGGAGGAGTGCCACGCCAAGGGCCAGCCGGTGCTGGTGGGTACGGTATCCATCGAGAAGAACGAGCTATTAAGCCGGATGCTCACCAAGGCGGGCATCAAGCACAACGTATTGAACGCCAAGAACCACGAGCGTGAGGCGGAGATCGTGGCGCAGGCCGGTAAGCTGGGCGCCGTCACCGTGGCCACCAACATGGCCGGCCGTGGTACGGATATCATGCTGGGCGGCAACGCCGAGTACATGGCCACCAGCGACCTGCGGAAGGCGGGGCTGTCGGACGAGCTCATTGCTGAGGCCACCGGCTACGCCGAGACGGACAATCAGGAGATTCTGGATGCCCGCCGCCTGTTTGCCCAGAAGCTGCAGCAGCACAAGGAGGAGATCGCCGGAGAGGCGGAGCAGGTGCGTCAGGCCGGCGGCCTGTTCATCGTGGGTACCGAGCGCCACGACTCCCGCCGGATCGACAACCAGCTGCGTGGCCGTGCCGGCCGTCAGGGCGACCCCGGCGAGACCCGGTTCTATATCTCGCTGGAGGATGATCTCATGCGTCTGTTCGGTGGTGAGCGCATCAACGCCATCATGGAGCGGATGAACCTCGACGAGGATACCCCCATCGAGAACAAGATGCTGACCCGTGCCATCGAGCAGGCTCAGACCACGGTGGAGTCCCGGAACTTCCAGTCCCGTAAGTCGGTGCTGGAGTACGATGACGTGATGAACAAGCAGCGTGAGATCATCTACGATCAGCGCAAGCAGGTGCTGGAGGGCATGGACGTCAAGGGCATCATCATGAACATGATGTCCACCGCCATCGGCCATCAGGTCAGCAGCGCTTTCGGCGGCGAGAGCCACATGGACGAGGCCGGGATGCGGGAGCTGCTGCGTCAGGTGGAGGGCCTGTACTTCCCCAGGTACACCGTGCGCTTCGAGCCGGAGCGCATCCCCCAGCTGACGGCGGAGGAGGTCATCGACGCCTTTACCGCTGCCGCTGCCGACTTCTACGAAAAGAAGGAGCAGGAGTTCACCTCCCCCGTCATGCGTGAGGTGGAGCGTGTGGTTCTGCTGCGGGTGGTAGATGAGTACTGGATGGACCACATCGACGCCATGACCGATCTGCGGCAGGGCATCGGTCTGCGGGCCTATGCTCAGACGGATCCCATCATCGCCTATAAGAAGGAATCTCTGGAGATGTTCGAGGAGATGATCTCCGCCATTCAGGAGGAGACTGTCCGGCGGCTGTACTCTGTACGGCTGCGGAAGAACGAGGAGGTCAAGCGGGAGCGTGTAGCCAAGACCACGTCGGAGAGCGTGGGCGGCGACGGCACCGTGAAGAAGCAGCCCCGCAAGGTGAAGAAGATCGGCCGCAACGAACCCTGCCCCTGCGGCAGCGGTAAGAAGTACAAGAACTGCTGCGGCCGGGATGCGTAAAAATCCCCGGACAGGAGGACTGCCATGGCATTTCATGACCATACGGAAAACGGCATCACCGTGCTGCAGAGCGATCTGCTGTGCGGCAGCATCCGCCACGGTTTTTCCACCCGCACCGGCGGCGTCAGCCCCTCCCCGTGGAACAGCCTGAATCTGGGCGTGGGCCGGGGTGACGATCTGGCCAACGTGCAGGAGAACTTCCGCCGCCTGTGCGGCGTGCTGGGTCTGTCCCATCAGCGGGCGGTGCTCAGCAAGCAGGTCCACGAGGACAACATCCGTCTGGTGACGGAGGCGGACTGTGGCAAGGGACTGTTCCGGCAGCGGGACTACACCAGCGTAGACGCCATGATCTGCCGGGAGAAGCACATCCCGCTGGTGGTGTTCTCCGCCGACTGCGGCACTATTCTGCTGTACGACCCGGTGCAGGAGGCCATCGGAGCCGTCCATGCCGGGTGGCGTGGGGTGGCCAGCGGTCTGGCTGCCAAGACGGTGCGGCGGATGCAGGAGGCCTTCGGCACGGAGCCGGGGGATCTGCTGACCGCCACGGGGCCGTCCATCGGGGCCTGCTGTTTCGAGACGGACGATGACGTGCCGGATGCCATGCGCCGGGCGCTGGGTGCGGCGGCGGAGCCGTACATGGTGCGCCGGGGCGAAAAGTGGCACATAGACCTGAAGGGCATCAATGCCCTGTGGCTGCGGCAGGCCGGGGTACAGCACATCGACGTATGCCCCGACTGTACCGGCTGCCACCCGGAGCGCTGGTGGTCCCATCGGAAGATGGGGGACCGCCGGGGAGCGCAGGCGGCACTCATCGCCCTGATCTGAACAGGAGACTACCATGAAAAAGCGTTTACTATCCCTTTTGCTGGCGGCGGCGTGTCTTATGTCGCTGTCCGGCTGCGACTGGGGCGAGGAGCCGGAGGAGACCTACGACACCCTCTCCCAATACTATCAGCAGAGCGACAGCACCAAGCAGGATACCCGTCTCACCTCCTTCGGTCTGCCCTATCTGCAGGGGGAGACATGGGACCCCATCACCTGCGCCGACGGCGCCCAGCAGACACTGGGTGCGCTGCTGTATGAGAGCCTGTACAAGCTGGGTACTGACTTTTTGCCCCGGCCCTGTCTGGCGGAGAGCGCCTCCTATGACGCCGAAAGCTACGCCCTGACCGTCACCGTGCGCTCCGGCGTCACCTTCTCCGACGGCTCAACCCTGACGGCGTGGGACGTGGTGGCTGCCCTGCGGCGGGCCAAGGAGTCCGTGCGGTACGGCCAGCGGCTGGCGGAGATGGACTCCGTGTCCTATCTGGGGGAGAGCACCCTCCGCATCTATCTCACCCGCAACGACCCGCAGTTTGCCACCCGGCTGGACATCCCCATCATCAAGGGCGGCACCCAGGAGGACACGGTACCGGTGGGCAGCGGCCCCTACCGCTATGTCAAGGACGAGAGCGGGGTGTATCTGGCCCGGCGAGCGGACTGGTGGCAGGATAAGACCATGCCGCTGGAGCGCATCGAGCTGACGGCCTGCAAGAACACCGATTCCATGGCCTACGCCTTCTATACCCACGACATCCAGATGCTGGTATGCGACCTGACCGGCACCAACACCTCCAACGTCTACGGCAGCGGCAGCTATACGGACATCCCCACCTCGACGATGCAGTATATCGGCTTCAATGTCACCCGTGCTCCCTTCAACGACCCCAAGCTGCGGGCGGCCCTGAGCCTTGGCATGGACCGGGCCGGCGGCGTCAGCGCCTTCCTGCTGGGGCATGGGCAGACGGCACAGTTCCCCCTGTCCCCCTCGGCGGTGGTCTACCCCAAGGATCTGGAGGAGACCTATTCCCCGGACAGCTACCGCTCCGCTATGGAGACGGCGGGCTATACCTCCGGCGAAAAGTCCGTCTCCGTCACCATGCTGGTGAACGAGGAGAATAGCTTCAAGGTGTCCATGGCCCGGAAGCTGGCCTCGGACCTCTCCCAATACGATGTGAAGATCGACGTAAAGACCCTGCCCTATGAGGACTATCTGGCGGCGCTGAAGGCCGGAGATTTCGACCTCTACTACGGGGAGTGCAAGCTGACGGCGGATTGGGATCTGTCGCCGCTGCTGTCTCCGGGCGGGGCCCTGAACTACGGCGGCGTGCGGGACACACAGCTGGAGACCCTGCTGACGGCCTTCCGAACGGCATCGGAGGGCGAGGGACGCCAGACGGCGGCCCATGAGCTGTGCAGCTATCTGAAGGAGCAGGCGCCGTTGGTGGCGGTGTGCTTCAAGTCCAACTCCGTGCTGCTGCCGGACGGAGCGGTGAAAAACGACATCCACCCCACCGTCTCCGACCCCTTTGCCGATTTTCAGGATTGGCAGCTGAATATGAAAAGCTAAGTCCTCCGGAAAATAAACTTTTTTAGCAAGAACCGGCCGCAGGGAGAATCTCCCTGCGGCCGGTTCTTGCTTATCCGAAATCTGTGGGACACACCAGCCCCTTAATAGCGCCGGATGACGGCGGCCACCTTCCCCAGAATTTGTGCGTCGTGGCCGTCAATGGGGCTGTACGCCTCATTCTCCGGCAGGAGCCACACCTGCCCGTTGCGGCGGGAATAGCGCTTGACCGTGGCCTCATCCCCCAGCAGGGCCACCACGATCTCGCCGTTGTTAGCGGTCTGCTGCTGGCGCACCACCACCAGATCGTCCGGCAGAATGCCTGCGTTGAGCATGGACTCCCCCCGAACCCGGAGGGCAAAATACTGGCTGCTGTCGCCGCCGGCGTCGAAGGTCAGGTAGTCCTCGATGCACTCCTCCGCCAGAATGGGGGTACCTGCGGCCACCGTCCCCACAATGGGGATCTGGTTCTCCTCCGGCAGTGGCTCCGTCAGGGTCAGCGCCCGGCCCTTGCCAGCCCCCTTGCCGATGACCCCCAGCTCCTCCATGTGCTTCAGGTGAAAATGGACGGTGGAGGGGGATTTCAGCCCCACGGCGTCCCCAATTTCCCGCACAGAGGGGGGATAGCCCTGCGTCCGGATGGTCTGGGCGATATAGTCATAGATCCGCTGCTGCATCTTCGTGAGCTGTACCATGTGCGCCGTCTCCTTCGTTTACATAAGGTTTTTCATAGTATACCATATATTCTCTCCGTTTGCAACAGATGTTCGATGGATTTTTCCGAATTTTTTCGGGCAAAAAGGGAGTTTCCCCTTGAAATTCCGTGGACGATATGGTATGATGGGTTGTACTTTGAAGAATAGCCTCTTTGGGCTTTATTTTGTTGGAGGGAAAGATTATGAAAATTGCTGTTACGATTCTGCAGCTGCTGTCTGCTTTGGTGCTGATCCTCATTGTTCTGTTCCAGTCCGGTAAGAGCCAGGGTCTGTCCGGTGCCATCGGCGGCATCGCTGATTCCTACATGAGCCGCAGCAAGGCCCGCTCCGTGGATGCCAAGCTGGCTAAGGCCACCAAGTGGGTGGGTGCCATCTTCGTTATCCTGACGCTGGTGCTGAACTGCATGGTCGCCGCCGGTCTGTAAGATCTATTGGTTGAAAGAAGGTCCCCGAAGCATTGCTTCGGGGACCTTCTTTCAACCATTTTTCTCACTCGGGTCGTCGGTACAGATGCCCGGCCTCGGCAGTCTGCCCCCGGAGAGCAAACAGCTCCTCCACGGTGACGAATTCCACCCCCTGCTCCGACAAACAGTCGATGGCCTGCAAGGCCGCCTCCACGCTGGTTCCGTAGCAGTCGTGGAGCAGGATCACATCCCCATCCCTCGCCTGACAGATGGCGGCGAACACCTTCTGCACATCCCGACACTCCCAGTCGCAGGTATCCACAGACCAGTACAGCATGGGCGTGCTCCATGCCGCCAGCTCCTCCTCGGTGATGAAGCCGTAGGGCGGCCGGACCCAGTAGGTCCCCTCCCCTGCCAGCTCCTGCAAAACGCCGTCGCAGCGGCTCAGGTCCGCCATGGCCTCACCGCAGGACAGGCGGTCCAGCGGCGCATGGTCATAGGTGTGGTTGCCGATCTGATGTCCCTCCGCCCGGATGCGCTGCACCAGTTCCGGATAGTCCTGCACCTGCTGACCGATGAGGAAAAAGGTGGCGTGGACGCCCCGCTGCTTCAGGCCATCCAGCAATCGGGGCGTATACTGGGGCGATGGCCCGTCATCAAAGGTCAGTGCCAGATACATAGGCTCCGCCGGAGCCGTAGCCGGCAGCGCCACGCAGCCCGTCAGAAGCAGGCACAGTACCAGCAGGGGCAGGATTCGTTTCATAGCATCACCGAAACAAATATATGCGCCCGGCGGAAATACCATTCCGCCGGGCGCTTGCATTATTCCAGAATGACGTCATACTCCGTGTCGTCCGAGTCTGTGAACTCCACCATGAGCCAGCTGGTATCCTGCGTCGAGATGCGGAAGTTCAGCCGCCACAGATCGCCGCCGTCGGGAGGATCCAGCGTCAACGGCGGGCTGATGCCATCGCAGTGGTACAGCTCCGGCATCTCCGGCAGCTCCTCCCGCTCCCAAGGATAGTACAGCAGCACCGACACCTCCATGTATCCATCCTCCAGCTCGGTGGTGTTATAGCCCGACACCCATGCCTCCTCGCCGTACCACTGGAAGGACTCCCCCTGGCTCAGGTAATATACCTCCGCAGGTTCGGCCGGTGTCACCTCCTGAGCGGGCGTCACCGTCACCCGATGCTCTCCCTCATCGATTTTCGCCTGACAGCTGCGGATCATGGACGGCAGCATTACAGACAGCATAGAGATGATGAACACCGCCATAAATATGCCGCCGGATGCTTTCTCCTTCCCGGATGCATGGCTCTTCCGGGGAGCCGCCTGCCGGACGGTACGCTCCGCCTTGTGGAGCTCCTGCTCCAGCTGGCGCAGCGGGTTCTTTTTCCTGGCGGGACGGGCCTGCTCCTCGAAGCAGACCTTCTTCTCATAACAGGTCTTTTTCTCATAGCAGACCTTCTCCTGCTTGCTGGCACCGTGGTGAACGGTGCCGTCCACATCCACCCACTCCCGCCGGGGTCGGCGGTTGTAAGCGCCGCAGTTGGGGCAGCAGCCGTATTTCTCATAGTCATAGGTCCTGCCGCAGGACTGACAGTGTACGTTAGCCATAGCGCACCTCCCGTCGCCGTTTCTTCCGTGACAGTATACCATGCTTTGCCGGGAAACACAAGGGAAATGCAGCGCCAGATCTGCCAAACCTTCTCCGGAGTCTGTCCTCCCCTGCCAAGGCGCAAAAAAGCCCTTTTGTATGGCGGCAGTGCCATACAAAAGGGCTTTTTTAGTTGGGGCAGTTTACTTCACCAGTTCGATGAGAGCAGTCTCCGCTGCATCGCCACGGCGGATGCCGGTGCGGATGATGCGGGTGTAGCCACCGTTACGCTCAGCATACTCAGGAGCGATCTCCTTGAACAGCTTGTGGGCAACATCCTCTCTGGTAATGAAGCTCAAAGCCTGACGATACGCTGCCAGATCACCCTTCTTGCCCAAGGTGATCATTTTCTCAGCCATGGGCTGGATCTCCTTGGCACGGGTGATGGTGGTCTCCATCCGACCGTTATCCAGGAAATCGGTGACCTGCTGACGGAGCATCGCCATACGCTGATCGGTAGTCTTACCGAGCTTACGAGTTCCGGGCATTTCTGTTTCCTCCTTGTAAGGATATTCGCACAGAGTGCGAGTTAGTTGTTCTCTTCGTCGGCCAGGGACAGACCCATCATGGCCAGCTTGTTGATGACTTCCTCCAGCGACTTGCGTCCCAGATTACGCACCTTCATCATCTCGTCCTCCGTCTTGGAGATCAGATCCTCCACGGTGTTGATGTTGGCACGCTTCAGGCAGTTAAAGCTGCGGACGGACAAATCCAGCTCCTCAATGGTCATCTCCAGCATCTTGTCCTTATCGTCCGGAGCCTTCTCCACCACCGTGGACTTATCGCCCATGGTGTCGGACAGGTCGGTGAACAGTGCGAAGTGATCGCAGAGGATCTTGGCGCCCAGAGACACGGCATCACGGGCGGTGATAGTGGAATCCGTCCAGACCTCCAGCGTCAGCTTGTCGAAGTCGCTGAGGTTGCCGACACGGGTGTTCTCCACCGTGTAGTTGACCTTGTACACGGGGGTGTAGATGGAGTCGATGGGGATCACACCGATCACGCCGGCCCGCAGAGCCTTGTTGCGGTCAGCGGAGACGTAGCCACGGCCGTGGCTCAGGGTGATCTCCATGCTCAGGGTGGCGCCCACGTCCAGCGTCGCAATGTGCAGCTCCGGATTCAGCACCTCCACCTCGCCATCGGGCTTGATGTCGCCGGCCGTCACCTCGCAGGGGCCGGCCGCCTCGATAAAGACGGTCTTGGTACCCTCGCAATGCAGCTTGGTCAGCAGATTCTTGACGTTCAGAACGATCTCCGTCACGTCCTCTTTCACACCGGGAATGGTGGAAAACTCATGCTGCACACCGGCGATCTTGATGCTGGTCGCCGCCGTGCCAGGCAGGGAGGAGAGCAGGATGCGCCGCAGCGCATTGCCCAGAGTCGTTCCATAGCCACGCTCCAGGGGTTCGATCACATATTTTCCATAGGAAGCATCGCCGGGCGTTTCAACACACTCGATCTGGGGCTTCTCAATTTCGATCATGCAGTACCCTCCTTCATTCTCTATGCGGCGCAGACGAGTCTGCACCTGATTTGGTTCATGCGTTTGGTGAGGGTCTCGACCCTATTACTTGGAGTACAGCTCGACGATGAGATGCTCCTCGATGGGCATATCAATGTCCTCACGGGCGGGCATACGAGACACGGTACCCTTCAGGGCGTTCTTGTCACGCTCCAGCCAAGTGGGAACGGTCACCAGCGGGGCATCCTCGGCGGTCAGGCGCTTGAAGGCGGCGGAAGAGCGGCTGCTCTCCTTGACCTCAATGACATCGCCCACACGCACCAGGTAGGAGGGGATGTTCACCTTCTGACCGTTTACGGTGAAGTGAGCGTGGCTCACCAGCTGACGGGCCTCACGGCGGGTCGTGGCGAAGCCCAGACGATACACCACATTGTCCAGACGGCGCTCCACCAGGGTCAGCAGGTTCTCGCCGGTCTTGCCGGGCATACGGGAAGCCTTCTCATAGTACATATGGAACTGCTTCTCCAGAATACCGTAGACGAACTTGACCTTCTGCTTCTCGTTGAGCTGGATGGCGTACTCGCTCTTCTTCTTTCTCATCTGGCCGCCGGGGTTGCGCTTGGTCTCCTTCTTGGAGTAACCCATGACGGTAGGAGAAATGCCCAGCGCCTTGCAGCGCTTAGCGATAGGCTGCATATTCTTAGCCATATTCTACTTATCCTCCTTGTTCCGATTACACACGACGACGCTTGGGGGGGCGGCATCCGTTGTGGGGGATGGGGGTGACGTCCTTGATCATCGTCACCTCCAGGCCCACGGCCTGCAGCGCACGGATGGCAGCCTCACGGCCCTGGCCGGGGCCCTTGACAAAGACCTCCACGGTCTTCAGGCCATGCTCCATAGCGGCCTTGGCAGCCGTCTCAGCGGCACTCTGGGCAGCGAAGGGGGTAGACTTCTTGCTGCCACGGAAGCCCAGACCACCGGAGGAGGCCCAGGACAGAGCGTTGCCCTGTGCGTCGGTGACGGTGACCATGGTGTTGTTGAAGGAAGAGCGGATATGGACCTGGCCCTTCTCGACGTTCTTCTTTTCACGACGGCGGCGAATAACCTTCTTACCGGTCTTAGCGTTAGCCATATTCTATCTTCCCTCCTTACTTCTTCTTGTTGGCAATGGTCTTCTTGGGACCCTTGCGGGTGCGGGCGTTGGTCTTGCTGCGCTGACCACGAACGGGCAGCCCACGGCGATGACGGGTACCACGGTAGCAGCCGATCTCCGTCAGACGCTTGATATCCAGAGCCACCTGACGGCGCAGGTCGCCCTCCACGGTATAGCTCTGGTCAATGGCCTCACGAAGCTTGGCTTCCTCGGCCTCGGTCAGATCCTTCACCCGGGTGTCGGGGTTGATGCCTGTCTGCGCCAGAATATCCTGAGCGCTCTTTCTGCCAATACCATAGATATAGGTCAAACCGATCTCGATTCGCTTATCCTTGGGCAGGTCAATACCGGCAATACGTGCCATACTCTTAAAGCACCTCCACTTTCTACTTAGCCCTGTCTCTGCTTATGCTTCGGATTTTCGCAGATCACCATTACACGGCCCTTTCTGCGAATGATCTTGCACTTCTCGCACATGGGCTTCACGGACGGTCTTACTTTCATTGTTCATAAACCTCCTACTTACTACGCCAGGTAATCCGGCCACGGGTCAGGTCGTAGGGTGACATTTCCACCGTCACCTTGTCGCCGGGCAGAATCCTGATGAAATTCATTCTGAGCTTTCCGGAAATATGCGCCAAAATCGTGTGTCCATTTCCAATGTCTACCTGGAATGTGGTGTTAGGCAGTGATTCGACTACCACACCCTCCACTTCGATCATATCGGATTTTGCCAAGTCGTTATCCCTCCTGGTCTTGATTACCGCCGCTGAATGCGGCTAAGGCTTTACGAAGCTCACTATTGGTGATTTTTTCGCCGCTTCTGATCTTCTCGGCCACCGGGCTGTGGCTCTCCCCGTAAAGCTCCGTATGCTTCCGTCGCTTTCGCTTGGGGTCCTCCACCCGGCGCCGTTTTCCGTCAGCCAGCAGGAGGAAGTCTCCCTCCGTCGCAAGCACGAAGAAGAGATCTCCCTTGTCCCTGCCGGCCGTGGATCTTACGATGTTGGATATGGCAATGTCCATAGACTTTATACCAGAGACTCGCTGGCGTCCGTCAGAAGCTCCGGGTCGCCGGCGGTGATCAGGATGGTATTCTCGTAGTGGGCCGCCTTCTTGCCGTCCGCAGTTTTCACCGTCCAGCCGTCCGGCATCTGCCGGATGGCTGCGGAGCCTGCGTTGACCATAGGCTCCACGGCGATGGTCATGCCCCGCAGCAGGCGGGGGCCATGTCCGGGCTTGCCGAAGTTGGGTACCTCCGGCGGCTCGTGCATATGGTGACCAATGCCGTGACCCACATACTCCCGCACGATGGAATAGCCATGCGACTCGGCATACTGCTGCACAGCGGCAGAGATGTCGGACAGGCGATAGCCCTCCCTGGCGTATTTCAGCCCCTGGAAGAAGCTCTCCTGTGTCACACGGATCAGGTCCATGTCCTCGTCGGACACCTTCCCGCAGGGGTAAGTGCCGGCGCAGTCGCCATGGACGCCGCCGATGTAGGCGCCCACGTCCACGCTGACGACATCGCCCTCCTGCAATACCCGTGGACCGGGAATGCCGTGGATGATCTCGTCGTTGACGGAGACGCATACGCTGGCGGGATAGCCATTGTAGTGCAGGAACGAGGGGGTCGCTCCATGGGAGCGGATAAAGTCAAACACTGCCTTATCGATTTGGTGGGTTGTTACGCCGGGTTTTACCATTTCCCGTGCCAGAGCACGGGCAGCCGCGGTAATTTTTCCCGCCCGGCGCATCAGTTCGATCTCGTGTGCGGATTTCAGAGTGATCATGCATCTACTCCCAGCGCACGCAGGATCGCCTGCGTAGTCCCGTCCACAGTGGACTGGTCCTCCACAGTTTTCAGAATCCCACGGGCCTCGTAAAAGCCCTTCAGAGGTTCTGTCTCTCTATGATAAACCTCCAGCCGGTCACGGACCGTCTCGGGGTCATCATCCTTGCGCTGCACGAGCTTGCCGCCGCACACATCGCACACGCCCTCCGTTTTCGGGGGAATGTTCACAATGTGATAGCTGGCGCCGCAGTGCTCGCACACACGCCGGCCGCCCATCCGAGCAACGATCTTCTCGTCAGGGATCTCGATGGCCACCACTGCATCGAAGCTGATACCGGCCTGCTCCATGGCCTCCGCCTGAGCGATGGTGCGGGGCACCCCGTCCAGAATGTAGCCGTTGGCGCAGTCGGGCTCCTGCAGGCGGTCGTTGATGATGCCGATGATGACCTCATCCGGCACCAGCTTGCCTGCGTCCATATACTCCTTGGCCTTCAAACCTGTGGGCGTGCCGTTTTTCACGGCGGCACGCAGAATGTTGCCTGTGGAGATCGTGGGGATCTCCAGCTTCTTCTTCAGAATCTCTGCCTGAGTACCCTTGCCGGCACCCGGAGCGCCCAAAAGGATCAGTTTCATGTTGCACCTCAATTATTCCAGGAAGCCCTTATACTGACGCATCAGCATCTGGGACTCCAGCGCCTGTACGGTCTCCAGCGCAACGCCCACCACGATGATGACGGACGTACCGCCGATGGACAGGGAGGAGTTCCCCACGATCTTGCCGATCAGCAGGGGCAGGATCGCCACGACGCCCAGATAGATAGCGCCGAACAGGGTGACCTTGTTCAGGACCTTCTTAATGAAGTCGGTGGTCGGCTTGCCGGGACGGAAGCCGGGAATGAAGCCGCCATTCTTCTTCAGGTTGTTGGAGATCTCCACGGGGTTGAACTGAATGGTGGCATAGAAATAGCTGAAAGCAATGATCATCAGGAAGTAGAAGATCATGTACAGCACGGACTTGGTGTCAATAGCGTTCAGGAAGCCATACCAGAAGGTACCCTCCGCCGGCTGCTTGCAGAAAGCGGCGATGGTAGAGGGGATCATGGCGATGGACTGAGCGAAGATGATGGGCAGAACGCCGGACATATTCACCTTCATGGGGAGGGTAGATGCCTGACCGCCGTACATCTTGCGGCCCACCTGACGTTTGGCATACTGCACCGGGATACGGCGCTCAGCGCCGTTGACCCAAGTGATCAGGACGATCAGAGCCAGGATGCCCAGCACCACCAGCACCGCTGCCCACCAGGCCAGCGTACCGGCCCGCAGTCCGCTGATCATGGAGGAGACCATGCTGGGGACACGGGACAGGATGCCGGCAAACAGGATGATGGAGATACCGTTGCCGATACCGAACTCGGTGATCTGCTCGCCCATCCACATGACGAAGGAAGAACCGGCGATGAAGGAGGCGATAATGACCAGAGCCACCCAGAAGGATTTCTCGGTCAGGATGCCGTAGTTCTTCATCAGCATATAGTAGCCCCAGCCCTGCAGGATGGCGATGGCCACCGTAGCGTAACGGGTGATGGACTGGATCTTCTTCTTGCCCTCCTCGCCGCCGTCACGGGCCAGCCGCTCCAGAGCGGGAATGGCGATGGTCAGCAGCTGGATGATGATGGAGCTGTTGATGTAGGGCTGTACGCCCAGTGCAAAGACGGTGGCCTGAGCGAAGGCGCCGCCGGACATGACATTGTACAGGCCCAGAACGGTGGTGCTCATACCCTCCAGATAGCTGCTCAGCAGATCCGTGTTCACATAGGGAACGGGGATGGCATTGCCGATGCGGAAGATCAGCAGGATCAGTGCGGTGAAAATGATCTTTTTGCGAAGCTCAGGAATACCCCACGCCTTTTTGATCGTCTGAATCACTTAGATCACCTCTGCCTTTCCTCCGGCTGCTTCGATCGCTTCCTTAGCAGCCTGAGAGAAAGCAGCGGCCTGTACGGTCACCTTCTTGGTAACTTTGCCGTTACCCAGAACCTTGTAGCCGTATTCACACTTGCTCAAAATTCCCTTGGCAAGCAGGGCCTCTGCGGTGACGATATCGCCATCCTCGAACTTGTCGAGACTGGCCAGGTTGATGATTTCCAGGGGCTTTGCAAAAATGTTGTTGAAGCCACGCTTGGGGATGCGGCGGGCCAGAGGCATCTGGCCGCCCTCAAAGCCAATGCGGGTGCCGCCGCCGGAGCGGGCCTTCTGGCCCTTGTGACCACGGCCGGCAGTCTTGCCGTTGCCGGAGCCGCTGCCCCGACCCTTGCGGTAAGCTTCCTTGGTGGAGCCGGCTGCGGGAGACAGTTCATTCAGTTTCATGCTCTCGCACCTCCTTATTCTACTTCGGTGACCTGCAGCAGATAGCCGATCTTGGCGATCTTGCCCTTGGTCTGGGCGTTGTCGGGCTGAACGGTGGTGTCACCGATCTTCCGCAGGCCCATGGAGTTGGCAGTGGCAATGTGCTTTTCCAGTCTGCCGTTAAGGCTCTTGACGAGCTTGATGTTCAGATTAGCCATTGTTCACGCCTCCTTAGCCCACGATCTCGTCCACGCTCTTGCCACGGGTGCGGGCGACCTCTTCCGGGGTACGCAGAGCCTTCAGGCCCTCAAAGGTGGCGGCTACCACATTGACTGCGGTATTGGAGCGCAGGCACTTCGTACGGATATCCTTGATACCGGCAGCTTCCATGATGATACGCACGGGGCCGCCGGCGATCACGCCGGTACCGGGAGCAGCGGGCTTCATCAGCACACGGCCTGCACCGGCCTCACCGATGATCTCGTGGGGGATGGTGCTGCCGGACAGGGACACGGTAATCATGTTCTTCTTGGCATCCTCGATGCCCTTGCGGATGGCCTCGGGAACCTCGGCGGCCTTACCAAGGCCGAAACCGACCTTGCCCTTGCCGTCGCCCACCACCATCAGAGCGGAGAACTTCATGACACGACCGCCCTTGACCGTCTTGGATACACGGTTGGTAGCAACTACTTTTTCGATATACTCGCTGGGTTCTCTTTCAAATCTTGCCATTGTCAGTTATCCTCCTCTCTTAGAATTCCAGGCCGCCCTCACGGGCGCCTTCGGCCAGCTCGGCCACACGGCC